>JAABUN010004922.1_pt1 | contig 17342 bp, 15 predicted proteins | sample 5559311 | NCBI WGS metagenome assembly JAABUN01 (sample SAMN10711877, study PRJNA513370) | rock metagenome | isolation source: Antarctica rocks | place: Antarctica: Victoria Land, Siegfried Peak sud
GACGACGGTCGCCTCGGCGCAGTCGAGCATGAAGCCGAGCTCGATCGCGCCCAGGACGTCCTGGTTGAAGATGGTGCCGCGGTCGTCGATCCACGCGGTCCGCGCCTCCTCCTGGAGGCGGTGGATGATCTCGCGGGCCTGGGCCAGGCCCTCGGCGTCGCGGTAGACCGCGACGTGGTCGTTCATGGTCTTGCCGAGCTCGGCCTTGATGGCCGACACGCGCCGGCCGCCGTGCTCGCGGGCGATGATCGCGTCGATCTCGCGCTGCTCGTCGACGATGCGGCGGTCGAAGGCGGCGGTCGGGGCGGGCATGCCCGCCGCGCGCTTTGCCGCGTGCTCGCCGGCGCGGCGGCCGAAGATGAGCGTGTCGAGCAGGGAGTTCGCGCCGAGGCGGTTGCCGCCGTGGACCGAGACGCAGGCGACCTCGCCCGCCGCGTAGAGGCCTCCGATCGGCGTCGCGCCCCACACGTCGGTCTTGACCCCGCCCATGATGTAGTGCTGGCCGGGGCGGATCATGATCGGCTCGCGCGTGATGTCCACGCCGGCGAAGTCGCGCCCGATGTTGACGATCTCGCGCAGGGCCTCCAGGGTGCGCTTGCGCGGGACCTTGGTGATGTCGAGCCAGAGGCCCTGGCCGTCGGGGCCCACGCCGCGCCCCTCGTTGATCTCCGTCTGCTCGGCGCGGGAGACCACGTCGCGGGAGGCGAGCTCGACCTTGTTGGGGGCGTAGGTCTCCATGAAGCGGTCGCCGTCGGAGTTGAAGAGCTGCGCGCCCTCGCCCCGCGCTCCCTCGGTGATGAGAAAGCCGTTCTCCGCCAGGGTCGTGGGGTGGTACTGGACCATCTCCATGTCCATGAGCGGGGCGCCCACCCGGTAGGCCTGGGCGATGCCGTCCCCGGTGCAGATGAGGCCGTTCGTGGTGGGCCGGTAGCACTGTCCCGCCCCGCCCGAGGCGAGGATGACGTTCTTGGCCGAGAAGAGCTCGAGCGCGCCGGTGCGGATGTCGCGCGCCACCGCGCCGACGCACTGGCCCTCGTCGTCCGAGAGCAGCGAGGTGACGAACCACTCCTCGAAGCGGTCCACGGTCTCGTGGTACTTCATGAGCTGCTCGTAGAGGACGTGGAGGATCGCCTGGCCGGTGATGTCGGCCACGTAGTACGTCCGGGCCGTGGAGGCGCCACCAAAGGCCCGGGTGCCGAGGTTTCCGGTCGGCGACCTATGGAAGGTGACCCCGATGTGCTCGAGGTGGAGGACCTCGTCCGGCGCCTCGCGGCACATGATCTCGATCGCGTCCTGATCGCCGAGGTAGTCCGAGCCCTTGATGGTGTCGTAGGCGTGGGACTCCCACGTGTCCTCGGGGTTCAGCGCGGCGTTGATCCCGCCGGCGGCGGCGACGGAGTGCGAGCGCACGGGGTGGACCTTGGAGAGGATCGCGACGGTGGCGCCGAGGTCGGCGGCCGCGAGGGCGGCGCGCTGGCCGGCGAGACCGGCACCGATGATGAGAACGTCGTGAGCGGGCATCCGGAGGGGTACGGAGGATCATGGCAAAGGGTCGACGCCGACCTCCGCGGGGTTCTCGCCTACACCCGCGCGCCGGGGCCGTCGAAGGCGGCGGCCACCGCCTTGCGGACCTGCGGGAGCGTCACCACGCCGCGCAGGCGACCGTCGTCGTCGACGGCCACCAGGGCCCCGAGGCGGCGCAGCGGCTCGGAGCCCAGGAGGTCCTCCAGCGGCTCGTCCTCGGGCACCTGCCACGGGGCCGACGCCTCCATGACCGAGGCCACCGAGGCCTCCCCGCCGGGCCGCGCCTGCTCCTCGCGCACGAGCCCGACGAGGCGCCCCACGGCATCCACGACGGGGAACCAGGGGAAGCGGTAGCGGGCGAAGGCCTCGTCCCAGGCGCGCTCGAGCGGCCACTCGTGGCCGACCGAAACGGGCTCGGAGTCCATCACGTCGGCCACGCGCAGCCCCTCGAGCCGCCCCTGCACGGCGGACTGGAGCAGCGCGCCGCGCGCCGCGCCGGCGATCACGAAGCCCATCGCCACCCACCAGATCCCCGAGAGGTCGCCCAGGAAGACGAGCGCGATGCCCGCGGCGGCGATCGCCCAGCCGAAGGCGCGTCCCACGTGCGCCGCCGCGCGGGTCCCCTTGCCCTTGTCTCCAGTGAAGCGCCACACGACGGCGCGCGCGATCCGCCCCCCGTCGAGGGGGTAGGCGGGCAGGAGGTTGAGCGCGAGGACGGCGATGTTGACGAGCGCGAGCCAGGCCAGCAGCTCGGTCACGACGTTCGTGCCGCGCGCGAAGCGCCCCGCGTTCCAGGTCGCGTCCGCGCCGTAGAGGGCGAAGCCCAGGCCCGCGCACACCACCGCGACGAGGAGCGTGAGCAGCGGCCCCGCGACGGCCACGCGGAACTCCTCACCGGGCGTGCGCGCCTCGCGGGACAGACGGGCCAGGCCGCCGAAGAACCACAGGTCGATGGACTCCGTCTGGATGCCCTCGCGCCGGGCCGCCAGCGCGTGGCCGAGCTCGTGGGCGACGACGGAGGCGAAGAACAGCAGCGCGGCGGCGACCGCGGTCAAAAAGGCGACCCCGTTCGAGGCGTCCAGCGACTCCCGGAACTGGCTCGAGAGCACATAGATCAGCAGGAAGAGGACGAGAAACCAGCTCGGCGACACGCCCACGCGCACCCCGAGGACGGTCACCAGGCGGATCGAGCCCGAGCGGCGGGGCATGCCGGGCTATGGTCGCACACCGCATGACCGTCGCTCTGGACGCGCTCCAAACCCGGCTCGGCGAGGTGTCCGACCTGGAGTCGGTCGCGTCGGGCCTCGGGTGGGACCAGCAGGTGATGATGCCGCCCGGCGGGGCGGCGCTGCGCGCCGAGGCGATGGCCACGCTGGAGACGCTGACCCACGAGCGCTTCGCCTCCGACGAGGTGGGCCGGCTGCTCGACGAGGCGGCGGCGGAGCCCGACGCTCCCGAGGACTCCTTCGCGGCCAGCCTGCTGCGCGTCACGCGCAGGGACTGGGACAAGGCGCGGCGGGTGCCGGGCGAGCTCAAGGCCGAGCTGGCGCGCACGACCGCCATCGCCTACGAGGCGTGGGCCGAGGCCCGCCGGCGCTCGGACTGGGAGGCGTTCAAGCCGCACCTGGGCAAGGTGCTCGAGCTCCGCCGGCGCTACGCGGAGTGCTTTCCCGAGGCCGCCTGCGCCTACGACGCGTTGCTCGACGACTTCGAGCCGGGAATGACCTCCGTAGAGGTCTCACGGGTGTTCGCCCAGTTGCGCGAGGGGCTCGTGCCGCTCATCGCCGCCGTGGCCCGGGTCGCCGATCGGGTGGACGACTCGCCGCTCCATGGTGACTTCCCCGTCGAGCGCCAGGAGCGCCTCGTCCGGCGCGCGGCCGAGGGGCTGGGCTTCGATTCCCATTCCTGGCGGCTGGATCCCACGGTGCACCCCTTCGCGACCGGCTACGGGACCCAGGACGTCCGCATCACCACCCGCTACGAGCCGGGCTTCCTCCCCGCCGCGCTGTTCGGCACCCTGCACGAGACCGGGCACGGGCTCTACGAATCGGGCTCGGACCCCTCCCTGGAGCGCACGCCGCTCGCGGGCGGCGTCTCCCTCGGCCTGCACGAGTCCCAGAGCCGGCTGTGGGAGAACTTCGTGGGTCGGGGCCGGCCGTTCTCGGGCTGGCTGCTCGAACAGATCCGCCACGAGTTCCCCCGGGAGTTCGCCGAGGTGGACATCGACCGCTACTACCCGGCGGTCAACCGCGTGGCGCCGTCGCTCATCCGCGTCGAAGCCGACGAGGCGACGTACTCCCTCCACGTGATCATCCGCTTCGAGCTCGAGCAGGACATGCTCGAGGGCCGGGTCTCCCTCGACGACCTGCCCGAGGCGTGGAACGCGAAGTACGCGGAGTACCTCGGGCTCGAGGTGCCCGACGCCGCGCAGGGGATCCTCCAGGACGTGCACTGGTCCGGTGGGGCGATCGGCTACTTCCCGACCTACGCGCTGGGGAACGTCATGGCCGGCCAGATCTGGGACGTCGCCCGCGCCGCGCTGCCTGACCTCGACCACGATCTCTCGAACGGCGAGACGCGCCACCTGCGCGGCTGGCTAACCGAGCGGCTCTATCGCCACGGCCGTACGCGGACGCCCCGGGAGACGCTCGCCCACGCCACGGGCGGCACCGGCGAGCTCGACCCCGGGCCCTATCTCGCCTACCTGCGCGAGAAGCTGGGAGCCGTCTACGGCCTCTCCGGCTAACCGCGGGGGCGCCGAAGATCAGGCGGTGGGGCGCCATGGATCGGCGGGGCGGTCGAGCGCGGTGCGCAGCGTGAAGGAGCGGGCGTGGACCTGCGGGTTCTCGAGCTCCGCCCACGTGATCGGCGTCGCCACCGGGGCGCCGGGGCGGCCACGCACGGTCCACGGGATGACCGCCGTGTGGCCCCGGCGGGCCCGGCCGGTGTCGACGTAGAGGCGCCCCCGGCGCTGGGACTTGTAGAACGCGCGGGTCAGCTCCTTCGGCGCCGTCTTGACCAGGGCGGCGCCGAGCTCCTTCGTCCACGCCATGAGCTCCTCCCAGTCTGAGGAGCCGTCGAGCGGGACGATGACATGAAGGCCGCGGGAGCCCGTGAGCAGCGGCAGCCCGTGCACGCCGCGGTCCTCGAGCACGTCGCGCAGAGCGAACGCCGCCCGGCGCACGGAGGCGAAGTCCTCGTCCGCCGGATCGAGGTCGAGCACGAGCCGGTCGGGGTGCTCGAGGTCGGGCTCGCGCGCGGCCCAGCCGTGGAAGGTCAGTACGCCCTGGTTGGCGAGGAAGACGAGCGCGTCGGCGGAGTCGCAGCCCGGGTGGTGGCCGATCTCGCCACTGGCGCGGACCACGTCGATCCGGGGGACGTAGCCGGGGAAGTGCTCGGGGCGGCCCTGCTGGTAGAAGCCGCCGTCGGCGATCGTCTTGCGGAAGCGCTCGAGCGTCAGCGGCCGGCCGCGCAGGTGGGGGAGCATCCGGTCGGCCACGGCCGCGTAGTAGGCGACGACGTCGCCCTTGGTGATGCCGTCCTCTCCGAAGACGACCCGCTCGGGGTGGGTGAGGGGAACGTCGGAGCGCGAGATGCATGCAGGTGTAGCACCTGGCGGGTCTTCGCCGCCGCCCTCGACGAAGGCCCTGCGCGGGGGCGGTGGTGCTCGACGATCGCCCGGGCGTCGATCCCCGGCGGGAGCGTCCCGAAGGCCAGGCCGGCATCGCCCGCCAGGCGCCCGGCGCAGAACGCGTCGGCCGAGGCGGGCAGGCCGTGGCGGACGAGCAGCGAGCCCTGCATGGCCAGTGCGAGCTTCTCGACGACCCGGCGGGCCCGGCGCTCCACGTCCTCGAGGTCGGCGAGCTCGTCGCGCAGCCCGGCGACGAAGGCGTCGTAACGGGGGTCGGTTCCCCGGGCCTCGTCGAGCTCGCCGAACCAGCCCCCGAGCAACGCGGGCTCCTTGGCCAGGCCGCGCAAGACGTCGAGGCACATCACGTTCCCCGACCCCTCCCACACGGAGTTCAGCGGCTGCTCGCGGTAGATCCGCGGCAGCCCCGACTCCTCGACGTAGCCGTTGCCGCCGAGCACCTCCAGCGCCTCCCCGGCATGCGCCGGCCCGCGCTTACAGACCCAGTACTCGAGGACTGCGGTGCCGAGGCGCACGAAGGCGCGGTCGCCCTCGTCGTAGGCGCGCGCGAGGCGCAGCGCCGAGAGCGTCGCGGCCTCGGATTCGATGCAGAGATCGGCGAGGACCTGCTGCATGAGCGGCTGGTCGATCAGCGGCTTACCGAACACCGACCGATGTGCCGCGTGATGCGTCGCGTGTGCCACCGCGAGGCGCATGTTCGTCGTCGTGCCGATCACGCAGTCCAGTCGGGTGTGGCCGACCATCCCGATGATCGTCGGAACCCCTCGTCCGGGCTCCCCGACCCGCTGCGCGAGCGCGCCCTGGAACTCGACCTCCGAGGAGGCGTTCGAGCGGTTGCCGAGCTTCTCCTTGAGGCGCTGGATCTGGAAGCCGGCGTTGCGCTCGCCGTCGGGCTTGGCGCGAACGTCGGAGCCGCCCTGCTTCTCGGTCATCGCCATCCCGCAGTTCGCCGACGCCTTGTCCGCGCGCAGCTCGGGGTCATAGGCGCGCGCGAGCAGCCGCGGGACCCACTCGTCGGCCACCCCCGGCTCCGCCCGCAACGCCGGCACCGCAGCGAACGTCATGGTCACGGGGCAGCCGTGGCCCGCCTCGCACTGCCCCCAGGTCATCGTCAGCGCGGCGCGCGCGTGCGCGCCCGGCCGGTCGTTCTCCCAGGGCAGGCAGTGCAGGCCATGCTCGGAGGCCGTGACCGTCCGTCGCCTGGGAGCGGATCATGGACTGGCTCGCCGCCCCGACGTCCTGGATCCCGGAGCCCGGCCCCGGGCACGGACGCGTCCTCGGCGAGCTGGTCGTCCGCCATGACGTGCGCGGCAACCTCGTGCCCGACGCCCAGCTGGCCGCCCTGGCCCTCGAGCACGGGCTCACCGTCGTCTCGGCCGATACGGACTTCGCGCGCTTCCGTGAAGTGCGGTGGGAGAACCCGATCGCGGCTTAGCCGGGATCCACCGGTGCGAGCAGAGGGACCGCAGCATCAACGCGGATCGAGGATCGCTGGTGAATATCGGCCGCTCCGTGACCCGACCGTGATCCAGCCGAGCTGCGGTCGGCACGATCGGCCGAAGACGCCCCGCGGGCGGGCCCGCGGTCCGCTCCGCGAGCACTGCGGCGGCGTCCCGATCCGGATCCGGTAACCCAGGTGACGGACGTCGCCCGATCGCCCCGCGGCGGCGACCTACGTTTCGCCCGGGGCCGCCCGAGGCGGCGGGCGTCAACGAACGCGAGAGGGAAGACATGAAGAGGGAACGACAGTCGTCACGGGCGTCGAGAACGGTCACGGCGGCGCTGGCCGCGGTGCTGCTCGGCGGGGGAATCGCGGCGGCGGCGGTCACCGACCCGTTCGGCACCACGAAGGTCGGGCAGCGTCACGGCGACGCGATCCAGCTGCCGTCAAACCAGACCGTGAGCCCGATCGGCAAGCGTCACCTCACCGAAGGGGGCAAGTTGCTCTCGTCGACGCTCAGCCCGGACGGGCGGTTCGTCGCCTCCCTGACCGCCGGCGGCGGCATCGCGCTGACGATCTCCGACCTGACGTCCGGAACGGTCGTCCAGCAGGCGGGGAAGTCGGCCGACGCCGACGTGCACATGGACAGCAACAGCGTCGGACAGGAGGGTCCCGCGTACTCGCCCGACGGCAGGACGCTGTGGGTACCGCAGGTCAACGGCCTCGATCGCTTCCCGGTCAAGAGCGACGGGACGCTCGCGCCGCCCACCTTCGTGTCGCTGCCCAAGGACGGCAGCAAGTCCGCGGTTCCCGCCGGCATGACGTTCTCCGACGACGGCTCGAAGCTCTACGTCGCGCTCAACGGCCAGAACGCCCTCGGCGTGCTCGACCCGAAGACCGGGAAGCTGCTCAGCACGTACCCGGTCGGCAACGCCCCGCGGCAGGTCGCCGTGGTCGGAGACCGCGGTTACGTGTCCAACGAGGGCGGCCGGCCGGCCACCGGATCGGACTTCGCCCTGGACTCCTACGGCACCGGCATCGTCGCCGATCCCGAGACGGGCGCGTCGACCACCGGCACGGTGTCGGTAGTCAACCTGACCGACGGGCACGCCGACGCGGTCGACGTCGGGCTGCACCCGACCGACCTCTACCGCCACGGGAACCTGTTGTTCGTGACCAACACCGGCGGCGACAGCGTGTCGATCCTCGACACCCGGACGAGCGAGGTCCTTCAGACGTTCGCCACCGATCCGCTGCCCGGGGCGACGGTCGGCTACCACCCCAACGCCGTGACGATGCCCGACGACCACCACGTGCTCGTCAGTCTGGGTCGCGCCAACGCGCTCGCGCTCTACGAGCTCGACGAGCCCCGTGCCCCGGTCAGCTACAAGGGGCTCCTGCCGACGGACTACTACCCGGCCGGCGTCGTGACCGACCACCGGCGCGACAACACGATCGTGGTCACCAACGAGCGCGGCATCGGATCGCGCGGCCCGTCGCGAACGATCGACGCCGGTCCGGGCACGACTCCTGCGACGGGCTCCAACACGCACCAGGTCACGGGGTCGCTGACGACCTTCGCGCTGCCGCGGGCCTCGCAGATGAAGCGTTACACGCGGCAGGTGTTCCGCAACAACGGGTGGGATCGCGAGCCGCATCCCGGGAAGCGAGCGTCCGCTGCCCCGCCCAAGCCCGTGCCCGACCGCCTCGGCGGCCGGTCGCCGATCCAGCACGTCTTCCTCATCGACAAGGAGAACCGCTCCTACGATCAGGTCTTCGGAGACGTGCGCCGCGGCGACGGCGATCCGTCGCTGGCCCAGTTCGGCGCGCAGGTGACACCGAACGCCCACGCGCTGGTCGACGACTACACGCTGTTCGACAACGCGTACGACATCGGCACGAACTCCGCCGAGGGCCACAACTGGCTCATGCAGGGCGACGACAACGAGTACGTGGAGTCGCAGTTCGGCGAGTACGAGCGCAGCTACGGATCCAACGCCGACGCCCTCGGGCACCAGCGCGACGGCTTCCTGTGGAACGCGGCGGAGGCCGCCGGGCGCACGACCCGGGTCTTCGGCGAGTACAACCCGTCCTTCAAGGCGACCGACCCGGAGCGAACGGGCTTCCCGTCCTGGTCGCAGTGGTACTGCGACTCGCAGGTCCTCGAGGCCAAGGCGAGCGGTCCGCTCCCGGTGCCCACCGACGCCTACCAGACGTCGTCGCCGATCCCGTCGCTGCGGCGGATCACCGACCCTGACTACCCGCCGTTCAACCTCCAGGTCCCCGACCAGTACCGCGTTGACATCTGGCTGCGGTCATTCAAGGAGGCGGAGCGGACCGGGCAGCTGCCGAACCTCAACCTGATGTGGCTGCCCTCCGACCACACCGCGGGGGTCAAGAAGGGCCAGCCGTACCCGAGGGCGATGGTCGCCGACAACGACCTCGCGCTCGGCCGGATCGTCGACGCGATCAGCCACAGCCGGTTCTGGAAGAACTCCGCGATCTTCGTGATCGAGGACGACACGCAGAATGGCGTCGACCACGTCGACGGTCACCGCGGGCCGATGCAGATCATCAGCCCGTATGCCGTCCGCGGGAAGGTCGACAGCCGGTACTACACGCAGCTGAACCTCGTCCGGACGATCGAGCAGATCCTCGGGATGAGGCCGATGAACCAGAAGGACCAGGCCGCGACGCCGATGCGCGCCGCGTTCAAGTCGAAGCCGGACCTCACGCCCTACAACGCTCAGCCCGCCCGGGTGCCCCTGACCGAGGGCCTGGACCCGGCCCCCAAGTGCGGGTCCGGGCCGTCCACGGCGGCCCGCGCGGCGACCCCTGGGGCCACGCGTGCGACCGTTCCGGCGCGCGCTAGGGACGTCCGCCGGGTGTGGGTGCGCTGGAGCGGCCGTCAGCGCTTTGGCGGGACCGACGCGAAGGCCGACTACGCCAACCCCGCCCAGATGGATCGCCTCATCTGGTACCAGTCGCACGGGTGGCGGATGCCCTACCCGGGTGACCGGCGCATCCTGGCTCCCGGCGAGGTCGCCGGCGGGGCCGGTCACGACACCGACGGCTGAGGCGGGTCGCGAGGGCCCGGCGACGAGCGCATCGGCGTCGCCGGGCCACCGTCCGGGGTCGAGACGACCGGGCCGGGTGGGACGTCACAGGACGATGACACCCGCCGAGCGCCTGCCGTCGAGACTGCGGACGTCATCGATGGCATGTACATCCAGTCACCCGGCCGCGTGCCGCTGCTCGAACTCGATCACGAGCTGGGATCCGACCTGGAGCCGACGCGCCGGCGGCGTGCCCGCGCGTCGTTGACGGTCCGCACCTTCGCCGTGCGGCCGGGACCGTGGCTCGGGTCGTTCGGAGTCCGGGAGGCCGGCTCCCTCGGGTACCTGATCTTCGACGGGCTCGTCGCGCGCGACGTCCTCGTAGGAAAGCGACGCAGCACCGAGCTCCTCGGGCCCGGAGACCTCGTCCAGCCCTGGACGCTGGCCGACCTCCCCCCGGGCCTTGCGACGGACACGCAGCGCCGGTCGCTCGGCCCGTGTCACCTCGCGTTCCTGGACCAGCGCGTCGTCGTCAACGCGGCGCCGTGGCCGGAGATCCTCGCCCGGCTGGTGGGCCGGGCGGGGGCCCGGACGCACCGCCTGGCCCAGCAACGGGCGATCCTGCAGTCCCCGCGGCTCGACGAGCGCCTCGTCGCGATGCTGACGCACCTCGCCGGCCGCTTCGGGAGGCCGACGACCGAGGGCCTGCTGCTGACGCTCCGCCTGTCTCACGAGGAGCTCGCCCGCCTGGTCGCCGCGCGGCGACCGTCGGTCAGCCGGTCGCTCGCCGCGCTGGCCGCCGACGGCGTGGTCCGCCGCGACGAGAGCGGCGGGTACCTGATCACCGGCGGCGAGGCCGTGCTGGCCCGCATGGGGTACCGCGCCGGTTCGGCGACGGTCGACCGACCGGCCGACTGCCCGGGGCGCCCGCCCGCGCCGTCCCTCGCGGACTTCGGTGCCGCGTTGGCCCCCGGGCGCGGCGAGGGGCCGCGGCCCACCCACGCGTGATCGCGCGGGTGCAGATCCTCCGCGTCACGCCTCAACCTTCGCGCAGCGTGGCGACTGCGGCGGCGCGGGACCGCGGCACATGGATCCTGTAGACCCGGAAGGAGACGAAGGCGAGGTAGCCGCGACGCCGGATCGTCCGGCGGGACAGCGGCCGCGGCGAGTTGGTGGCGTAGACGGTGATCCGGTGAGGACGCGAGCGTGACTGGAAGCCGGAGCCCGCGCGGACGAAGCGCACATGCCCGAAGGGCGGGGATACCACGGCCGCGGCGGAGCCGAGGAGGCGGTCAGGAGGACCGCGACCACGGTCGTGGAGAGGATGAGCGATCGGCGCACGGGCGCGAGCCTGGCGCCGCCGCACGGGTAATAGCCTCCCGGCCTCCATGGCCGAGAAGATCCCCGTCAGGACTCCCGTGGTCGAGCTCGACGGCGACGAGATGACCCGCGTCATCTGGTCGTTCATCAGGGACAAGCTGATCCTTGCCTACCTCGACGTCGAGCTGAGGTACTTCGACCTCGGCATCGAGCACCGGGACGCCACCGACGACCAGGTCACGGTCGACGCCGCGAACGCCATCAGGGAGTTCGGCGTGGGGGTCAAGTGCGCGACGATCACCCCGGACGAGGCGCGGGTGGAGGAGTTCGGCCTCCAGCGCATGTACCGCTCGCCCAACGGGACGATCCGCAACATCCTGGGCGGGGTCATCTTCCGCGAGCCGATCGTCATCGCGAACGTCCCCCGGCTCGTGCCGGGCTGGACGAAGCCGATCATCATCGGCCGTCACGCGTTCGGTGACCAGTACCGGGCGGAGGACCTGCGCATCCCCGGCTCCGGGAAGCTGACCCTCACCTTCACTCCGGAAGATGGTGGTGAACCCATCGTGGTGGACGTCTTCGACTTCCCCGACGCCGGTGTGGCGCTGGCCATGTACAACCTCGACGGCTCCATCCGTGACTTCGCGCGGGCTTCCCTGCGCTACGGGCTCGACCGCGGGGTGCCCGTGTACCTGTCGACGAAGAACACGATCCTCAAGGCCTACGACGGGCGCTTCAAGGACATCTTCGCCGAGGTGTTCGAGGAGGAGTTCAAGGCCGACTTCGAGGCCGCCGGGGTCACCTACGAGCACCGCCTCATCGACGACATGGTCGCCGCCGCGCTGAAGTGGGAGGGCGGCTATCTGTGGGCGTGCAAGAACTACGACGGCGACGTGCAGTCCGACACCGTCGCCCAGGGCTTCGGCTCGCTCGGGCTCATGACCTCCGTGCTCATGACCCCCGACGGCCGGACCGTGGAGGCCGAGGCCGCCCACGGCACGGTCACCCGGCACTTCCGTCTCCACCAGCAGGGCGAGGCCACCTCGACCAACCCCATCGCGTCGATCTTCGCGTGGACGCGGGGGCTCGCCCACCGCGGGCGGATGGACGACACGCCCGAGGTCACGGAGTTCGCCGAGGCCCTCGAACGCGTGTGTGTCTCCACCGTCGAGGGTGGGCACATGACAAAGGACCTGGCGCTGCTCATCGGCCCCGAGCAGGAGTGGCTGACCACGGAGCAGTTCCTCGACGCGATCGACCAGAACCTCGCCAAGGAGATGACCTAGATCCATGCCCACCCGAGTCGCCGTCACCGGCGCCGCCGGCCAGATCGGCTACGCCCTGCTCTTCCGCATCGCCTCGGGACAGATGCTCGGCCCCGACGAGGAGGTCGAGCTGCGCCTCCTCGAGATCCCCGACGCCGTCAAGGCGGCCGAGGGCACCGCGCTCGAGCTCTTCGACTGCGCGTTCCCGCTGCTGACGTCGGTCGACATCTTCGATGACCCTGATCAGGCGTTCGACGGCGTGGACGTGGCGATGCTCGTGGGCGCGCGGCCGCGCTCGAAGGGAATGGAGCGCGCCGACCTGCTCGAGGCCAACGGTCAGATCTTCAAGCCCCAGGGCCGGGCGCTCAACGAGCACGCCGCGAACGATGTGAAGGTCCTCGTGGTCGGCAACCCGGCGAACACGAACTGCCTCATCGCGCAGTCCAACGCGACTGACATCCCCGCCGAGCGCTTCACCGCGATGACGCGGCTGGACGAGAACCGTGCGGTGGCCCAGCTCGCGCAGAAGCTCGACGTCGGGGTGGGCGACGTCGAGGATCTCTGCGTGTGGGGCAACCACTCCCCGACGATGTTCCCGGACCTGTTCAACGCGAAGGTGAACGGGGAGAAGGCCTCCGAGAAGGTCGACCAAGGGTGGTACGAGTCCGAGTACATCCCGCGCGTCGGCAAGCGCGGTGCGGAGATCATCGAGGCCCGCGGAGCCTCGAGCGCGGCCTCGGCCGCGAACGCCGCGATCGACCACGTCCGCGACTGGGTCCACGGCTCCGACGGCCTGCGCTCCATGTCCGTGCGCTCCGACGGCGCCTACGGGGTCGACGAGGGGATCGTCTCCTCGTTCCCGGTCCGCCTGTCGGGCGGGAACTGGAAGATCGAGGAAGGGCTCGAGGTCGAGGACTTCGCGCGGCAGAAGATCGACGCCACCGTCACCGAGCTGCGCGACGAGCGCGACGCGGTACGCCGGCTCGGGCTGGTGCGGTAGCGCCGACCCGCGGCCTGCGGTCCGGCGGGAGTGAGAGAATCGGCACGAGGACGGCGCGAAGGCGGGGCAGAGCGGGCTTGAAGAGTTGCCGCCTCGCCGGTCAGGCTTCGGGTCGTGCCCGCCGTGCATGCCGATCCATCTCCCCAGCCAGGACGTCCCCGAGAGCGAGAAGCGCTCCTACTCGGAGGCGGACGTCCACGGAAAGCTGTTCGAGGCCGACATGCGGGCGCTGGGGTATCCGCCGCGCTCGAACACCCAGGCGGACGGTGAGCACTTCCTCGAGCAGGGCAGGCTCGCGCTCCGCCGCCTGCGCACCCGGCAGGACCGCGCCCGCCAGGGGTTCTACGACGGCCTCTACCTCCTCGGCAACGCGCCGCTCGTCCTCTGCGAGCTCAAGCGGTTCGACGCGCTCGAGTCGCGCCCGCAGATCGACGCCGCGCTCCGGCAGCTCACGGCCTACGCCACGAGCGAGGACTTCGCGGTCCCCCCACCGTTCCTCCTGCTCTACAACGGCCGGCCCGACCGGCTGCGCTTCCTGAGGCTCCGGCAGATGCCCGAGGGGACGCTGCTCGACGCGAGCGCCTACGAGGAGCTGCCCGAGGTCTGGACCTGGGAGCAGGTGACCCGGTTCTCGCTCACGGGGCGCTTCGCCGAGGAGGTCGTGGACCGCGCGCGGCTGCTGGAGATCCTGCTGCACCACCTCGATGCGCTCGAGGACGATCTGCGGCGCGACGTCGCCCACGCGGTCCGGATCGCGGCGAACGACGAGCGGCCCGCGATGCTCTCGCCGTTCGGCCGGTGGCTGTTCGAGAACCCCGCGGCCCTCGCGCGGGTGCGCCGCCTCTACCAGCAGAAGGTGGCGGAGGTCGGCCGGGACAACGAGCGTGCGGTCGTCGAGGAGATGGTGACCCAGGCGGCGCTGAACTACCTCAACAAGATGTTCTTCCTCGCGCTCTGCGAGGACCGCAACCTGGCCGGCTTCTACCGGATCCTCCGCCAGTTCCTCCCGACCACGAAGGCGCAGACGACCCCGACCACCGCGGCGGTGTTCCTCGGGCTGCTGCGGCGGAAGATCAAGGACTCCACGGGGGCGTGGAGCGAGTCCGAGCAGGACGCCTACCGGGCACTGCGCCAGGAGCTCATCCCCGAGATCCGCGACCACGTCATCGAGCAGAACAACTGGTGGCAGCTCATCCGCGTGGCGTTCGACCTCGCCGAGGAGCGCTTCCCCCTCGTCTACCGCGAGGATGCCTACGACTACTTCAGCCCCTCGAAGGAGGTGCTCGCCGAGCTCGTCTACGACCTGTCGACCAAGAGCTTCTCCGCGCTCTCGAACCGTCACGTCGGCGACATCTACCAGGGCCTGCTCTCGTCGCGCCGGCGAGCCGGTGGCCGCCAGCAGGCGAAGCTCGGTGCCTTCTACACGCCCCGCGGTGACGTGGAGTACATGGTCAGCCGGCTGGGCTTGACGCGGGACTCACGCGTGCTGGACCCGTGCATGGGCTCGGGGCACTTCCTCGAGGGACTGCACGGTGCGCTGCTGGATCTCCACCGGTCCGAGGGGATCGACGCTCCGACGGCGCACCACACGATCCTCGAGCGCCAGCTCTGGGGCGCGGACATCGACACCTTCGCGGCATCCCTCGCCGCCATCCGCCTGTTCCTCCTCGAACGAGCACGCCACCGCCGCGACGGGGAACCTCTTCGTCCACGACATGCTCCTGCACTCACCGGAGCGGCCGGGACGGGAGCTGTTCTCGGCGGAGCTGCTCGCCGCCGAGGGCCGCGAACGGGCGGAGGCCGAGCGGGCCGTGACCCTCGACCCGGGGCTCGACGACGTGGCGCCGATCGACGCGCAGCGCTTCGACGCCGTGGTCGGCAACCCCCCGTACGGGGCGCGCAAGCCGGAGTACAAGCGGCGGACCTACGCCGAGCTCTACTGGAGGCTTCCGGGAGTGGCGATCGACTGGTCGCGGTCTTCGGTTGAAGAGCTCGAGCGACGCGAGCGTTGGGCCGCGGGAACCTCACGGAAGCCGCGGTTCCAGAACCGCTCCCACTACTTCAAGCCGGGCCTGAGTTACTCGGTGGTGACCGCCGGCCGGGTGTCGGTCCGGCTCATGCCCTCCGGTGCGGTCTTCGGACACAAGGGCAGCGCCGTGTTCGTGGACGACGCGTCGGTGGATGAGCTGTTCCTGCTCGGCTACCTGAACTCGGCTCTCGCCACCTACCTCATGAAGAAGATCGTGAACACGACCGCGACGGCGGACGTGGGCTACATCGAGAAGCTGCCCTTCCGGCGCCCCGACCCCAGCCTGCACGAGGAGGTCGTCGAACGGGTCGGGCGCATCGTCGCGGCACTCAAGGAAGACCTCGGTGCTGACGTCAGATCGCTTCGCGACGAGGTGGACGACCTCATCTTCGATCTCTTCGAGATCCACGAGTCGCGCGCCGAGGTGCGCCGCTTCTTCGGCGCCGTCGGTCGTGTGGAACGCGACGATCAGGTCAGCGAGTAGACCGCCACGTGATTGCGCCGTGCGAGGCCCGTGCGGTCGAGCGCGGCGTGGAGCCCGGGCTCACAGCCCTCGGCGGGCAGGAGCTCGAGCGGACAGAGCGCCCCGGTCTTCGGCATCCGGCGCCCGGCGAGCTCCTCGAGCCGGGCGTCGAGCTCCTGGCCCTCGAGGTCGGCGGGGACGACCGCTGCGCCGACCCAGGTCACTCCGCCCGGCCCCGCGGCGAGGACGAGATCCTCGTCGCGCGAGACGGGCCAGCCACCGTCGCGGTAGTACCGCTCGAGGTGGGACAGGAGCTGCTCGCGATCGGAGTCCACGCGAGGGATGGTGCGCCCCGGCGCGGACGGATGCTCAGTCGGCGTCGGGCTCGGCGGCCGTGGCCCCGCCCTGAGCCATGCGCCACCCCTTGCCGTCGCGCTCCACCTGCCCCTCCTTCTCGAGGGTGGGGAGGATGCGGTAGAGGTAGTTGGGCTGGATGTCCATCGCCTCGGCCAGATCGCGGATGCTGATGCCCGGGCGCGCCCGGACGAGCTCGAGCGCCTGCGTGGCGCGGGTGTCAGCGCCGCTGCGGGGGCGACCGCGCCGGCGGCCGTTGCCGCTGCCCGACCGCGACCCGCGCGGGCGGCCGGGGCCGCGGCGCGGGGGCGAGGCCGCGGGGGTGTCCGTCACGCCGGCGAGCGCCCCGCGCGCGGCCTCGAGCCGATGGAACTCCTCGACGAGCGGACGCAGCTCCTTGAGCCGGTCGTCTATCTCCTTCACCTTCGCGTCGAGGAAGTCAGCCACCAAAGCCTCCGTTCACAGATCAGTCGATGTCGGTGGCAAGCGTAACAGTATGAGGTGTACCGATGCGAATCTGGGTAGCCGCCGGCAACCCTGCACAGTGCTTGGCGCATTGTGCGCGATGGCGGCGGTCGGTACGGGCCACGCCGGGGGCGGGGCCTATGAGACCGGACGCGGCGGTCGGTCAGGCGCGAGCCGGAATGACCCTCAGCGTTCGACGAGCGCCTTGAGCTTCCGGAGCGAGGCCTTCGCCTCCCGCTCCGACAGCCCGCCCACGAGCACCCGCGACGCGATGGATCCCAGCGGTCCCATGGGAGCCTTGAGCTCGTTGAAGTAGTCGAAGCGGGTGCCGCCGTCGACCTCGGTGAAGTCGTCCCGGGTGAGGGCGACCGAGCGTGCGGGCCCGCGCCCCTCGAGCACCGCGTGGTGGGGGGGGTCCCACTCGGCCACCCGCCACTTCACGTCGAACTTCACCCCGCGCAGGCACAGGGTCTGCTCGAGGGTGGCCTCGGACACGAGCGGGTCCGACGAGACGGACTTCAGCCCGCGGTGGATGGTCACCCAGTCACCGAACCGATCGGGATCCATCACCACGTCCCAGATCTCCTGGGGGGCGGCGGCGATGGTGATCGAGGTGCGGACGGTATCGGCCATGAGCGGGCGGGGACCCTAGCCCGGATTGTGCATGTAGCAGCAGCGGCCCCGATGATCGGGGCCGCTGAACTGTCCGCCTGAGCAGGGATTCTTCTGGTTGTCGAGTCCTGAAGACCGAGCTTGGGAGGATCACCTTGAGGGTG
>JAABUN010004924.1_pt1 | contig 17319 bp, 25 predicted proteins | sample 5559311 | NCBI WGS metagenome assembly JAABUN01 (sample SAMN10711877, study PRJNA513370) | rock metagenome | isolation source: Antarctica rocks | place: Antarctica: Victoria Land, Siegfried Peak sud
GGAGATGAGATGCAGGTAGAACAGGGCACTGATGACGGCGCAACGTGGCGCCGTTCTTTCGCTATGTATGTGCCTCCGGACTTTGATCTGTTCGACTTCGACGACGACCACGGCGCGTCGAGCGTTGTCCGCGATCTGTGCTCATGGCGCGGTCACCAGGGAGATCCGGCTGATGAGGTGGCACTGAGCTGGGCTTGCGGGTCCAGGAAGGTGCTTGTAGCTACCGGGCTATTGGGGGAGTCGCGATCGGACCGGCTCCGAGAGGATGTGGTGCGGTTGGCGTGGTCCGAGGCCGGGTTAGACGCCTTAGGTAAACCAAGTTCTGGTGAGGTGGCTGTACTCGTGCAACGCGTAGCCGCCGACGACACGGTGTGGGGGCCGTGGGTGGTGCCGGTGGATTCTGGTTCTTTGCGCCGTTGTGAGTACGCCAAGGTAGGGGATGTGATGGTCGGTTACGGCTACCGCGACGATCGAGTCGTTCTCATTGCTGCCGTTGGTGGTTCGGGGCCGCATTGGGCTTTGCGCACCGTCACTGGTGAACGGGCCTTGGGGTACGTCACCGATCCTTACGCCCAGACACCGGGATCGTAAAGGCGGTCATAGATGGTCCACGGTCGCCCGGTTAAGGTGCCCGCCGGGGGGATCGGACGGGTGCTTCGATGCCGCTTACCTTCGGGACTGACGCTCCTATGCGTTGTCTCGTTAACGGTGTTTTCGGTCGTGCCAGGAACGTCTTTTACCGGCCCATAAGACAGTGGAGAGTACTCCAGTCAACACACCCAACACCTCACCCCTACGGGCGATCCCAACGGCTCGAGAACGTAGAACTGTGGGGCGTACAGGACCGTGTGCCGTGGGTGTGTGCGAGGGGAAGCGCGCACGGCGTTCCGCGTGCGATCAGGACCCGCTTGTGGTTACCTAGCGGGGGCTGAGCGAACCGGCTACTATCCCTGAGCCCGTACTGCCGGTTACGGCTTCGACGACGACTATGACCGCCCACCAACAGAAGGTGCGATTGATGACATCACCAGAGAAGGCGACCAACCCTGATGCCGGGCACGACCCTATGGGTAACCCGGCGGCGACTGGAGAAACGAACCCCACCGTTGAGGCAACCATGCCCAGTTCTGGAGAAAACACGGGTTTCGGTGAGCACGAGCCCTCTTCGTCGGACTCTTCGAGTGCTGACGCGGCTAAAGACGAGGGCCAGCAGGTCGCCCAGAAAGCGAAAGAGGGTGGCACGCATGTTGCTGGTGTAGCCAAAGACGAGGCCACTAAGGTCGCGTCCACCGCAAGCGAGCAGGCCAAGAACTTGCTGTCTCAGGGCAAGTCCGAACTATCGGAGCAGGCCGGCACTCAAAAGCAGCGGCTCACCGACGGCCTCATGTCGGTTAGTGCGGAACTGGACTCGATGGCCGAGAATTCGGAGCAGTCTGGTCCCGTGACCGATTTGGCCCGTCAGGCTTCGCGGCGCACCCAGGATTTTGCTGGGTGGTTGGAAGACAATGAGCCCGATGCCGTTGTGGGCGAGGTGAAGCGGTTCGCTCAGAAACGCCCGGGCACCTTCATTTTGGTCGCTGCGGGGGTTGGTCTGCTCGCGGGGCGTCTGACCCGCGGTCTGACCAGCGACGGGCCGGGTGAGTCGAACGACTCAGGCCAGGACCGGTCCGCCGGTGGTGACGTCTACCGCTCGGGTGGTACGTCCCCAGCGGCTGAGACGTTTACTGAGGAACAGGCACCCGGATCACCGGTTCAGAGCCAGGTTGGGATCGGGGACGAAGTGGACCACCCGGACACGACCGCGGCTGCCTCCGACGACCAGTTCGTTGCCGGGCGTCCAACGCAGGACGGGCTGGGCAGGCGATGACCCAGCCCTACTCGGGAACCCCGCCCCACGAAAACGAACCCGTAACCGGGGCCACGGGTTTGGGGGAACCCACCGGCGCAGGTCGCCACCACGACGCCGACACTAGTGGTGTCGGCGGACGGTCGTTGTCGTCACTGGGTGAGCTGGTGGGTGACATCAGCCAAGACTTGTCCACTCTCATCCAGCAGGAAACGGCGCTGGCCAAGGCAGAGTTGTCGGCGTCGGCTAAGCGCGGTGGCAAAGGTGTTGGCCTGCTCAGCGGGGCAGGGGTCGCAGCACACTTTGTGGTGTTGTTCCTTTCGATCGCGCTGTGGTGGGGTCTTGGCAACATCCTTGGGCACGTTTGGTCGGCGTTGATCGTGGCTGCGGTGTGGGCCGTGATCGCAACCGTTTTGGCTTTGTTGGGTCGTAAAGCGTTGCAGCAGGTCCAAGGGTTGCCGCACACCGCGCAGAGCGCCAAAAAGATCCCTGATGCATTGAAAGGAAACGAGGAGAGCCGATGACTACCAGCAACGACCCGGACCAGATCCGCCGTGAGATCGAAGAGACCCGCGCGAACTTGAGCCACAACGTGAACGAGTTGGGTGAGACGGTCTCTCCCAACAACGTTGCACAACGCCAAAAAGACAAAGTCGCGCACAAAGTGGGCGACGTGAAGGACCGAATTATGGGATCAGCCAGCGACGCCAAACAGTCGGTGACCAGTGGTGAAGGCCAGTCCTTGACGGGGGGCCCCGCCCAGAGCGCGCAGGGTTTGCCCGACGCGGCCAAACGCCAAGCCAGCGGCAACCCTCTAGCGGTAGGGCTCATTGCTCTTGGTGCTGGGTGGTTGCTCGGTTCCCTTCTGCCGGCGAGCGAGGCGGAACGCCAAGCCGCCGAAGCGGTACAAGAAAAAGCGCAACCGCTACTAGACCAAGCCAAAACGGCCGGGCAGGACATCGCCCAGAACCTGAAGGAACCCGCCCAACAAGCCGCCCAAGAAGTCAAACAAAGCGCGCAGGGTTCGGCAGAGACGGTTAAGGGCGAGGGGCAGTCCACCGCCGACGACGTCAAGGAGTCAGGCCAACAGGCCAAAGACAACGTGCAGGCAGCATCTAACCAGTCCGAGGGTTAGTCCCCACGAACCCCGCAGCCGGGCGCCCCGCCCCACCCCTTAGCGGAAGAAGCGCCCGGCTGCGGCTTGCGGATAGGAGCCGCCTATCAACCCACGGCACCAGGCTGTGCCAACTAGGAGGTCCGCATGAGAATCGGACGCAACGTGCAGGTCAGACCGCTCGGCGGTGGCGCGGGGTGCTTAACCATGATCCTGCTCTCAGTCGTCGCCTCCATCGTTTTGACCGTGTTGCTCAACCTGCTGCTATGACCCCAGTCGACACGCCTGTCGTAGGGAGTGCTGCCGAGGGACAGCGATGCGCACGTCCGGGCAGGTTGAGCGCTACGACAACACGGGCACGCGGGTTGGTGCGATCCCCCTTCCGGGTGTGTTGTGTTCAACCGGGATTTGAGAAATCATGAGTTTGGTTCGTGATCAAAGTCGTTCACTCTATTCAGGAGGATTAATGTCGAAGCGCAATACTGTGGTCAGGTCGGCTCACGATGTGGGTTTGGCGGCGTGGTTTGGTGGTTCGCTGATGGGGGCGGTGGGTTTGAACGGAGCGACCGCGGAAGCGAAGAGTTCGCAGGAGGCGTTGCGGTTGTCGTCGCTGGGGTGGGGGCTTTGGGCACCAGTCAATACCGCGGCCATAGGGGTGCATGTTTTGGGTGGTCTTGGGTTGATGGTCGGTAACAAGGACCGCATCAAGCAGCAAGACGAAGCGCAACGCAACACCGCGGCCAAGACGGTGCTGACCCTGGCAGGGATCGGCCTCACCGTCTATAGCGGCATGCTGGCCAAAAAGGTGTACGAGCATCAAGACAACCCCACCGACGGCACGACCGAACCTTCCAGTAGTACCGATGAAGAGTTGGCTTCGGCGCAGCGCCAGTTGCAGTATTGCCAATGGGCCATCCCCGCCGTGACCGGTGCGCTGCTGATTCTGGGTGCCCAACAAGGGGAGCAGCAGCGTCCGGGCGAGCAAGCCCTGGGACGCGTGCGCGGCCTCTTCTCCAAGTACTGACCTACCTTCACCTGCCGACGACCGCGCTGCTCGAGTCACTCGGGTGTTACGGCGTCAGCGGCAGAACAACCCAAGGCACCTACATGAGGTGGCCTCCCACGTCACTGGGTTACCAGGTGGCGGCGCGTTCCGATTGATGCAGCGTTCGTTCGTCCCGAAAAGGTGATGTTGTAGTGAGCAAAACTGAGATCTCTGTTCCAGGCGTGCCGGCTTCGCGTGCCCCGTCGGTGGTTGAACCCACTGAGCCGGGGGATATGCCGCCCCCGAAGGCTGACCAGGCCGGTCCGGCGCGGGTGAGCCCGACCGGCGCTGCGACCGGGCTGCCTCCGGAAGGAGTGGCTCAGCAGGGGCGGTGGTTGACCACGGCAACCGGAACGAGGTTGGGTGACACTGACCATTCGTTGAAGGCGGGGCGGCGAGGCCCGGTGTTGTTGCAGGACCATCACTTGCGAGAGAAGATCACTCACTTTGATCATGAGCGGATTCCGGAGCGTGTGGTGCACGCTCGGGGCGCTGCGGCCACGGTGTTTTTGAGGCCAACGGTGCGGGCGAAGGTGTCTCGGTGGCGGCGTTTTTGCGTAAGGGTGTTCAGACCCCGGTGTTCACTCGGTTCTCTACGGTGCTCGGTTCTAGGGGGTCGGCGGATACGGTGCGTGACACCCGTGGTTTCGCGGTGAAGTTCTATACCGGCGAGGGTGTCTTTGACCTGGTCGGAAACAACATGCCCGTGTTCTTCATCCAGGACGGGATTAAGTTCCCGGACATTGTTCACGCTGCTAAGCCGCACCCGGACCGGGAGATCCCGCAGGCCCAGAGCGCGCACGACACGTTCTGGGACTTTGTGTCGCTGCATACCGAGGCCCAGCATCACACCATGTGGAACATGTCTGATCGGGGCATCCCCAGGTCGTTGCGAACCATGGAAGGTTTCGGGGTCCACACCTTCCGGCTTATCAACGCCGCAGGGGAAACGTCGCTGGTGAAGTTCCACTGGAAACCGCGCCAAGGCGTGCACTCCCTGCTGTGGGAGGAAGCTCAGATAGCTGCGGGGATGGACCCGGACTTGCACCGTCGAGACCTCGCCGACGCGATCGAGGCCGGTGCCCACCCGAAGTGGGATCTTGGGGTGCAAGTCATGCCCGACAACGAAGACGAATTGTTCGAAGGCATCGACCTTCTTGACCCGACGAAGTTCGTGCCGGAAGAACTCGCACCGGTACAGATCGTGGGCACGATGACCCTCAACGCGAACCCGACGAACTATTTCGCTGAGACCGAGCAGGTCGCTTTCCACTTGGGCCACCTCGTGCCCGGCATTGATGTGACCAACGACCCGTTGTTGCAGGTCCGGTTGTTCTCCTACATCGACACTCAGATCAGCCGCCTCGGTGGACCCAATTTCGACCAGTTACCGATCAACCGGTCGCACGCGCCAGTCAACGACATGCTCCGCGATGGCGCGCACCAAAGCGCCGTGCACCAAGGAGTGGCGCCGTATCACCCCAATTCGTTAGATGGGGGGTGCCCCTTTATCGCGGGCGAAGACCAGGGCGCGTTTATCGACATACCCGCGCACGTAGCGCAGTCGCGCAAGGTCAGGGAAGTCCCCGCAGATTTCGATGATCACTTCAGCCAGCCCCGCCTCTTCTTCAGTTCACTATCGTCGGTCGAGCAAGATCACGTGATCGGCGCGTACACCTTCGAACTAGGGAAGTGCTACGAACAAGCCGTCAAAGAACGTCAACTACAGGCCTTAGCCAACATTGACACCGGACTGTGTGAGTCCGTCGCTACGGGCTTGGGTATGCCCGCGCCAGTGGCGACGGTGCCTCTGACTGATGAGACACCTAGCCCGGCGGTTTCGCAGATCGGCGGGGTGTGGCCCGTGGCAGGGCGCCAGGTGGGCATCGTCGCCGACGAAACCAGCACCGCCAGCCACGTCACGAAACTGCGCGACGAGTTGTTCCGCCAGGGTGTGGTGCCGCTGGTTATCGCCCCCCACGGTGGAACGTTGGCTGACGCCACGCCCATCCAACGGACCTACGCGACCGCCAGTTCCGTCGAGTTCGATGCGCTGATCCTGACGTGTGCAGCGGCACCCGCGCCGGACGCGGTGCCGTCATTGGACGCCAAAGCCGGGGCTGACGGCTCGGTGGTCGACCCACGAGTCCACAAACTGATCGCGGAGATGTGGCGTCACGCGAAACCCTTGGCAGGGGTTGACGACGGCTCACAGGTTCTGGACGCCGCAGGAGTGCCTGGCCAGGCCCCTGGTGTGCTCGCTGGGAGTCCAGGGTCAGTGCTGCCCGAGTTGCTCGAGCTGTTGGCCGGGCATCGGGTTTGGGACAGGTTCACCCCGGCCCGTTGACGGTTCGTGTTCCGGTCCCAGCTGGGACCTTTACGCGACCGGTAGTCGACGGACCTTGCGAGGTCCGCCACGTGATCAACAGAGCGAGGGCTAGAAGTATCTCGATGAGATCACCACCGAAGTACATGAGCGCGGCACCGTCGCGGATCTGCTCAGCCGGTGCGTCGACGTGTAGGCCTATACCCGCATACATGAACTGGGACACAGTTGCGTGGATTACTACGGCCACCCCGATGGTCACGATCCGGGCCTGGACGCTCGCGCGGTGAGGAGCCGGGTCGGGTCCGGCGATGACCCAAGCGAAGAGGTACCCAGCGGCGAGGAAGTGCACGTGCAAGATCACATGCGATAGTGCAGAAGCGGTGGCCCACCCGTATAACGGGGTGAAGTACAGCGCGGCCATGGGGCCAACCGCGAGGGCTAAGGCCATAGTTGGGCGGGTGAGTAACCACGCGAGTCGCGTGCGTAGAAGGCCCATGACGAATCGGCCCGTAGGTGGGTGCACGCTGCCCAAGAACAGGGTAATTGGGGCACCAAGAACGAGAAGCAACGGGGCTGCCATACCCACTGCGAGATGTTGGGTCATGTGACCCCGGAAGTCGGCCATGGCCCACTGGGACATTCTCGGCCAAAAGACGACCCCGAGCTTGAGGCAACCGCCGCAGAAGGCGATAGTTCGCTGGACCGGCCAGCGGGGCAGCGTTCGCCGCCGGACAGCAAGGAGGGTGAGGTACCCCGCTAGCAACAGTGCCGAGAAGATGAGCGGCGCGAGGTTGACCCCAGCCGGTGCTGGCCTGCGTGTGATGCTCCATCAGTTGGGCGTGGGTTCAGAATCTACGGAAACGACGCGACCTTTTCGCGTGATGAACCACCCGATCGCCACGAGCAGGACGCCGAGGGCGAGGAAGCCCAGGTCCCACCACAGTTGGTCGGGCCCAGCTTTGACGTGGTGGATGCCGAGCACGTGGTGATCAATGATGCCTTCGACGAGGTTGAACAGGCCACCGCCCACGAGCACCCATCCCCAAAGAACGCGAGAAGACCACACGGCCCCACGGACATGGGTGGTGCGCGAGTACAGAACCCCCAGGCCGGTGAGCACGAACAACCAGGTCACAACGTGAAAAACACCGTCCCAGACCACGTTCATCTGTAGACCGGGCAAGTTCGAAGGTAGGTACGTGGGCACGCCGACCCGGTCGCTGTCGCTGCTCGAGAGCATGTTGTGCCACTGCAACAACTGGTGTAACAGGATGCCGTCGACGAAGCCCCCTAACCCGACACCAAGCAAAATCCCGGGCAACCTAAGGCTGGACGCCCGGTCGGCTGACGTGCCCCGCCCCACGCCGTGGTGGTCGGGGTGCGCTTCGTGGGGTGATGACACTCCTAAACCATCGCCTACAAAGGCAAACTACGAACCACCCACCTGGGTGGCCAACCCCTGAAAATGGCGTGTCTAGCCTCACCGAGCTTGGTTACGTGGGCTCTCTTGTCGCGAGTTACTCAGAAAACGCACCCTGGGTTAGTTCGCCATGACATCGCTCGATGACCCGTAATTGTGACGTGGCACGGTTGTGTAGCTCTGCTAGATGATCGGCGTCTAGTCCAAGAGATTCGGCGTGTGTCCCCAAAGTTTGCCACAAACCGAGTTTGCCGACTACCCCGACCCGGATCGCTTCGATCTCGACCAACGGTGTCAACGGGGAGCGTGAAAGGATCCGACCGTTGCGCTTTAAGCGCCCTACGGTTTCGCCGACTCGACCTGCGGCCAGTTTGTACCGCTGCGGCTGAACCGCGACTTGCTCCATAATGTCGACGAGGACCTGGCGGTCTTGCGTGACGTCCTCAGCGAGTGTGACGAGGTCGTCGTGCACACTCAGATCGGCGTAACCAGAGGCCATCTGAGACAAACGGCGCACCGCACCAGTGGCCCCGGCCAGGTGGTCGCTGAGATAGATAGTCAGTAACTGCCGTTCCATGGTGACCCTCCAAGGTTGTCGTACAACCATCCTCCCCTCTCTGTCAACATTGAGTGAGGCAGCGGTGGTGACTCTGCGCAAGACAAGACTCCCCGACCGGACCGACGTCCCAGCGCGAACCAGGGTAGGCTCGAGAGGCAGGTCCTCTCTCGACCTTGACCGCCGAGCAAATAGGTAAAATGCAACTCGTTCTGGCGCAAGGACGGAAGTGGTACGTCGTGTACGACCCCGCGCGTGGCTATCCAATTGTCGTGCCATGTCCTCTCTACGACGACCCCGTCGAGGACGTTGTGGCCGCTCATCAGCGCGTTCTTGAGGCGGGCGGGTCGACCCTCAAGGAGCCGGGTGAACGACCATGGGGCGTGCGGCAAGCAGTTGTCGTCGGTCCTGGAGGACGGCGTTGGGTGCTCTCTCAGCATCTGCACGACACAGATCCGACGGACTGGTATGGCCGGATCATGGGATCTTCTCCGGGGTGACTTGTCCGTCCCGTCCACACCCGTAAGGACCGTGCCCACGGGGCGTAGATTCCAGCAACGACGAAGCGCGCTCCACCTCACTTGCGACGAGTTGCTTAAAGGTGGGTCTTGACCCTAACGGGGGTGCAGTCTTCGGAGTTGGTGGAAGGCTGGTGGCTGGGCCGTTGGTCGGTGAGCACTGTGTAAACCCTGGGGTCGTGTGGATTCCCCTTTCGGGTCAAGGAAACGAGCCAGGCCTATGGTGATGATTGTGCGGACTCTAGCGGCCAGCGTTGTGGTGCGAGATCCTGAGGACAGGATTCTTCTGGTGCTTCGCTCCTGTGAGCCAGACGCGGGGTGTTGGAGCGTACCGGGCGGGCGCGTCGAGCCCGGCGAGTCGCTCCGAAACGCGGCGGTGCGAGAGGCGTTGGAAGAAACGGGATTACGGGTGGTCGTGGAACGAGAGGTGGGGTCGCTTGATGTGTCGGACGGCCCAGACCACGTGTTTGAGATTCACGACTTCCTAGCTCACGTCGTGGGGGGCAACATGGTCGCCGGCGACGACGCAGCCGACGTCGGATGGTTTGAACGGGAGCAAATGGAACGCATGCTGCTCACTCCTGATCTCTTGACTTATCTCACCCGATACGGCGTCTTGTAGCCCTTCCGGTGGCCGGCCAGCAATCCGCTCACGAACTGATCTGTCGGTCACCCGCGTATGGCTTGACTCGGTTTGCCATCGCGTTGAATCGTAGGCTCGTGCCGTGGATCTTCCGGCTGACAGTGATGTGCATAGCGAGTGGTCCTGGGACGCACCGGGCGGCGACATGATTAAGACGTGCATCCTGGCCGAAGAGTTTGGTCTGCCCGCGGTTGCATTCACCGAGCACCTGGACCACACAACGTGGCAAGTGGCACGTGACGGACTTGAGGCTGACCACCTGTTGGTGCGTCTCAGCGACCGCGACGGAGTGCTGGTACCGCCCATCTTCGACGTAGCGGGCTACCTCAATGCGGCAGAGGAATGCCGGGCGCGGTTCCTGCAACTGCGGATCTTGACAGCGGTTGAGCTCGGTGAGCCACACCGCCACCCTGTCCAAGTCGCGCAGGTTCTGCGCGACGGCCACTTCGACAGGGTTTTAGGTTCGGTGCACACTCTTGCGGATCGAGGCGGGTACACCGAGCCACCGGGGATGTTCACGCACCTCGACCCTGCGTGTCAGGGTGAGTTGAGACCAGCGGTACAGAGCAAGTCCACCTGATGCAGGGCGAGAACCAGGATCGATTGGTGATGAGTACGACCACGATGAACGGCACCGGTTCGGTGCGCTCCGGCGATGATGGGGCAATGGATAGTTCCCATCCGCGGGCCGGTGGCCCGTCCCGGCGGCGCTCGTTCACCCCCTCCCAGAAGTTGGAGCACGTGGCGGCGTATGAGGCCGCTTGTCAGACCCACGAGGGGGGTACCTACCTGCGCCAGCAGGGGTTGTACTCCTCTCACGTGATCGAGTGGCGCAAGCTGCGCGACGCGGGCGTGCTGGAGGGCAAGAAGCCTGGTGACAGGGTCGGTCGGCCGAGCAAGGAGGCGGCTGAGGTCGCCCGGCTACGCCGAGAACTGGAAACTACTCAAGCGCGGTTGGCCTCGACCGAATCGGCGTTGGTGATCATGGGAAAAGGACACGAGCTCTTGGAGTCCATCTCCGAGGGCTCGGAGCCGGACACCAAGCCCAGGAAGCACTGATGGGCGCCTACACCGAACTCCTCCAGACCGGGGTCACCACCCGGGAAGCGGCCGCGTTGACCGGGGTGTCCCGGGCCACCGCGCACCGCGGCGCTACCCGCGCACCCAGTGGCGAGCAGGCACCGGTCCAGGAACCCCGGGACCCGGCCAACAAGCTGTGCTTGGCCGAGCGGGAGCAACTCTTGTCCGTGCTACACAGTCAGGAGTTCATCGACTCCACCCCGTTGCAGGTGTACGCGAAGTTGCTGGACCAGGGCACCTATCTGTGCTCGGTGTCCACGATGTACCGGGTGCTGACCGCCAACCAGGAAGTCAAAGAGCGTCGCCGGACCGCGCGGCACCCGGCCCGGGTCGTGCCTGAGTTGGTGGCTACCGGCCCCGGGCCGGTTTACACCTGGGACATCACTAAGTTGGCCGGCCCAGAGCGCGGCGTGTACTACGACGCGTACGTGATGATCGACATCTACTCCAGGTACATCGTCGGGGCCCACGTGCACCACACCGAGGCCGGGGTCTTGGCCACCGACATGATGAAGGAAATCTTCGGAGTGCACGGCGCCCCTACCGTGGTGCACGCCGACCGGGGCAGCGCGATGACCTCCAAGTGCGTCGCGTCCTTGCTAGATGACTTGTCGATCACCCGGTCCCACTCCCGCCCGCACGTCAGCAATGACAACCCGTACTCCGAATCGTGGTTCAAGTCGTGCAAGTACTCCCCGACGTTCCCGGACCGGTTCGGCTCCCTGGCCCATGCCCGCACGTTCATGGCCGGCTTCGTCGCTTGGTATAACCACGAGCATCATCACACCGGGATCGGACTCCATACCCCAGCCGATGTGCACTACGCCCTCGCCGCCGACAAGGTGACCGAACGCGCCCAGACGCTGGCCACAGCCCGTGCGGCGCACCCAGAACGCTTCGCCAGCACCACCACCCCCAAGATCCTCCAGCTGCCCGAAGCGGCCTGGATCAACCAACCCCCAGAACCCACCCCCGAGCCCGCAGAAACACCCGCGGCTTAACACCCACTGGTCTCATCCACCTTGACAAACTGCGCGATCCCGATGAGGTTCTGCGGGCCTATCTGGCTGAACTCGCCGCTCTGATCACGGGTAGTGAGGTGTTCGCGGTCCTCGCTCACATTGATTACCCAGTCCGTGCTTGGCCCACCACAGCCAGGCCTTTCTCACCGAAGCGGTTCGAGTCCGAGTTTCGTTACGTGTTGGGTCTGCTGGCCTCCAGCGGTCGTGCCCCGGAGGTCAGCACAGTTCTGCCATTGCACTCGGATCTGTTGAGGTGGTGGCATGACGAAGGTAGTGATGCGATCACCTTCGGCAGCGACGCCCACAACCCGACTGTTGTAGCGCGCGGTTTCAAAGACGCAGTCCATATGGCCGAGGCTCACGGATTTCGACCTGGCGCCCTTCCCCACGACACCTGGGGACGCCAATAGCCGCGCTATCAAAGGACGTCCCGTGCAGCGATCCCCTGTGACACGAAGCTGACGCGGGGAGATCAGAGCGAGATGTGTGCCGCTCACCGTTCGCTTTACGGGACGTGTGTCTTGCTCTAGGCGTCACCGTGTCCGGAGTCCGAACTCGGGGCCGACGTGGCGGGTGGGGGTCGGCATTGGTTCAGTCGTAGAGGGGCATACCGCACTCGATTTCCTCGAGTTGCTGCGTCTTGACCGATCAGCGGTGGACGACGCCATTGTCTCCCTGTGAAGGACTTCGACTACGGCGAGGCGGTGTGCTGGGTCAGAACCGCCAGCCGTGTTCACGTACGTAGTCGAAGAACTTCATCGTCTCAATGTCGTGCTCGTCGGCGATGTTCGGGATCTTCTGGTTCTTGTCCAAAGTGTTCGGACCCTTGCAGGCCTCCTCCGTCACGATCGTGGATACCTCCGCCTTGGCGTGGGCGATCACGAACGGGTCCGCCTCGTTGAGCTGTCCCTGGACCCAGCCCGGGTGGGCGACGGCGATCTCGGCGACTGACGCCACCTTCATCTCATCTCCTCAACAAACAACACGGGGCTCGCCCGAAGGGGAACGCTCACCGGGCACACGTCTTGGACGCTGACCGCCACGCGTCGGTCCTGTGTCACATGGGATCCCTTGTGGGTCAGGGTGCCCTACCTATGCATTGACAAATAATTCTGTCCAAAGCACAATCTGACCACGACTCTCGATGTTCGGGTGCTCGAACAACCGGCCGCGGCCGCCGCCGCGCTCGACCCCCGGCGCTCGGCGATCCTCGCCATGCTGGCGGAGCCGGGGTCGGCCACGACGGTCGCCCACGCGCTCGGGGTGCCCCGCCAGAAGGTGAACTACCACTTGCGTCTGCTCGAGGAGCACGGGTTGGTGGAGCTTGTGGAGGAGCGGCCGCGGCGCGGGCTGACCGAGCGGGTGGTCCGGGCGACCGCCCGGGGATACGTCGTCTCCCCTTCGGCCCTCGGGCCAAGCGGAGCGGACCCTGAGCGCATCGACCGGCTTTCGAGCCGCTACCTCCTCGCGGTGGCCGCGCGCCTGGTCGGCGAGGTCGGCCGCCTGGCCGCCAGGGCGGAGGCCACTGGCCAACAGATGGCCACCCTCACCCTCGACACCGAGGTCAGGTTCGCCTCGGCCGCCGACCGTGCGGCGTTCACCGCCGAACTGAGTGAAGCGGTCACGACACTACTTTCCCGCTACCACGATGAATCGGCGAACGGTGGCCGCTGGCACCGCCTGGTCATCGCAGCCCACCCCCGCCCCGGCCGCGAGAACCCCTCCCGGCCAAGTCCGACAGGAGATCAACCATGACGAACGTCCCCCACTCCATCGAACTCGAGATCGAGGTGTCCGGCACCCCGAGGAGGTGTGGCGGGCCATCGCCACCGGGCCGGGCATTACCTCGTGGTACGTCCCCCACCAGGTCGAGGAGCGCGAGGGTGGCACCGCCACGGCCTCCTTCGGCCCCGGCCCGGAGATGCAGGTCCCGGGGAGGGTGGCCGCCTGGGAGCCACCGCGCCGGGTGGTCTTCGACGGTGGCGAGGGCGTGGGGGGTCTCGCCTTCGAGTGGCTGGTCGAGGCCCGCGACGGCGGCACCTGCGTCGTCCGGCTGGTCAACAGCGGCTTCGGCGAAGGTCAGCCCTGGGATGATCAGTACGACGACATGGTTAACGGCTGGCGGACCTTCCTGCTCAAACTGCGCCTCCACATGGAACACTTCGCCGGCCGTTCCGCCATGCCGTCCCTCCCCATGGCGGCCTGGCCCCTCGACCCCGATCAGGCCTGGCACGAGCTGACCTCCGCGCTCACCATTCCCGAGACGCCAGCCTTGGGCGACCGCCTCGAGCTCAACCCGGGCGGCGGCGGGCACTTGCCGGGCGAGTGGTCGACGTTGCCCCGCGCCGTGTGGCACTCCTGCTGGACGAGCCAGCTCCAGGCACGGCGATCGTCGCGGCCGAGGGAGACGGAACTCCCAGCAACGTCTCGGTTTGGGCCTACCTGTACGGCCGGGACCGCGACCGCCTAGCCGCGGACCTGACTAGCGCTTGGCAGGGTTGGCTGGACACGCGCACTCCGGGCGCTGCACGACCCGGCGAGCGTTCGTCTGCTCAGTGATGGACCGGAGGAGGTCGGCTCACAACAATCCCCGCAGCCTAATCGTCATATGACCATCGGTCACCGGAAACAGAGGGCGACTTCCGGGACCAATAGGGCAAAGCAGCAGTCGAGGGTGCTGTTGCACCGTTTGCTGAGCCGCGCGTTCACGCGGTGGTAAGTCGACTGCGCAACCGGTCGGTGAGTGCAACATCATGCGGTAGCCGACTCAGCTTTTCGGCGCCGATTAATACGTTCTGTTGCCGAAGGTTGTCGGCCAAATGTGTCCAGTGGTCCGCCGCCATGTCGGCCTGGCCGTGGGTGTCGAAGGGCTCGTCCGGGCCGGTCACCGTGCGTGCGGTCGCTTCTACCTCTTCAATCGAGGTGAGGTGCCAGATGTCAGGAGGTCCGCTCACACTCCAGCCGCGATCGTCGAACAGGGTCAGGCGGCGACCGTCTTGAAGGACGGCCAAGTACAGCGCTGAAAGCGACATCGAGTGATCGTCATTGAGACTTGCTACGGGGCCCAGTGGTGCTAGGCCCGGTTCGAGGCCGTCCGGGGTGGGACCATCGATCAACGGAGCATCGATCGTGTCGGGTCCATCATCGATGTCCACGACAGTCTCCAAGCGGATCACCACGTCCATAGTTCCGAAGTCTGCCAGCACCCCAGGCAGAGCAACCCGTTGCCAACCTGGTGAACACCGCGGATACCGCAGCAGCAGCCCTTCAACGCGGGTCCGTAGAGCGATCCCCAAACGGTAGACACAGTCGCCCCGGATGCTCAATACGCCTGGCCCGTTCTGACGAGACGTCGCAAGTGCCCGGGTGCACTCTGTGGTAACTAGTTCGAGGAACTAGCGTTGCAACAGGCTGCTCGAAATCCCCTATGACCTTGGACTTGCGTAGGGCGTTTCGAGCGGGCCAGATCAAGAGGACGAGAGATTTCCTGTGACCGCGAGCCGCATCAGCGAGTGTCGAACACCAGGCGTGCGGCGGCGAGGTCTTCGAGAGCGAAGCCGACGCTCTTGAACATGGTGATCTCGGCGTCGCTGGTCCGACCGGCATGGCTGCCGCTGACGAGTTCGGCGAGGTCGGCTGCGATGTCGTGGGGCGTGATGATGCCGTCGGCGAGGGGTTGTGCTAGGTCGCCGGCGATGGTTCCATCGCTGCGCGTATCGACGAAGATCGTGGCGCGTCGCACGACGTCGTCATCGGATTCGCGCATTTGTGGAGTGAAGGAGCCGATGAGATCGACGTGGGTGCCCGGCCGCAGGAGCGAGCCTTTGATCAACGGGGTCGTTGCGCCGGTGACACAGACGATCACGTCGGCGCAGGCTATGGCGGCGTCGAGGTCGTCCGTGGCGTGCGCCGGGAGCCCGTCATTCACCAGGGCGTCGGCCGCGCCGCGGGCCTTTGCTGCGTCGCGACCCCAGACCTCGATCGCGTCGTAGTCGTGGACGGTGCTGTGTGCGGCTGCGACCATCGGCGACAGCGCTCCCGTTCCGACTACGAGCAGGCGACCGGCGTCGCGGCGGACAAGGCGCTTGGCTGCGACCGCGGAGGCCGCAGCGGTTCGGCGCGCGGTCAGCACGTTGCCATCGCACACACCGAGCAGCGTTCCGTTCGAACCGCTGAACATCAGCACGCCTGCGTTGATCGTCGCCAAACCGTGTCGTCCGTTGTCCGGGAAGAATGTCGCGGCTTTCACCGCAATGACATCGCCCACGACCCAGGCGGGCTTCAACAACAGCGACGCGTTAGCTCCAGCGGGGACCGGGACGGTGTGGACGGTGCGCTCGGGAGCTTCGCCGCCCGGCTCTAGGATGATCCGCTCGATCGCATCGATCAACTCATCCCACGGCAACCGCCGACCGACCTCATCGGCGTCGAAGAAACGCGGTTGGCTCATCGGCACCTCACCAGCCTCTCGGCGCCTCGAGCACGAGCCTTGTCGTGGGTTCGGTCATCTCCACGATGCCAGTCTCCAAAACAACTGTCGCGACACACATCGACTTCGAACCCGACATCGGCGGGGTGTGCACCGGTTCGGTGATGAGAAAGCCAACGTCCGCGCCCGGCGTCATCGCCGGTATCAGCAGGTTGACGTGTCCGAACACACCGCCGCCCGGTTCGTGGGGCCTGTAGTTGCGCAACTCGCCGTCGTCGGCGATCCAACGGAATTGTTGCCAGACGCTGTCTGCCGGGGTGGTTCGACCCGCCCACGATCACATCGCCGACCTGTACGGCGGCATGCCAACTCACCGTCTGCACCACACGGTCTGGACCCATTGACGCACCCTATTGCGCCCCGACCACGTCGTCGCATTCCGAGCCGCGAGAACACTGCACTCTGAAGTACTCGATAGTCGCGGCGTCCGCGAAAGCGCGAACCCGCCCGAAATCAGCATGTACCCGGCGCTGGCCCTCATACCCGACAGCCATCTAAGACCCCGCGATCCGCGGCGCCGGGCACTTCCGGGGCCGGGTTCAGTGCCCATCGTTTTCGGACGGCTTCACGCTGACCACCCTGGACGTTCTGTCGCCTACGAAAGTACCTTCACAAGTCTGGGACCTTGGAGCCCCAGGGGTTTCGGCAGCCTTTTGACACGCAAGTTCGCCAACATAGTTACCACAGAGGGCGCACAGCCACGTGCGACGTCTGGTCAGAACGGGCCCGGCGTTTTGACCATCCGCGCGCGCGATGTGTGCGGTTTGGGGGTCCCGCGTCGGTCGCTTGTTGGCGCGTGGAGCCCGGCCTACTTAGCCGGTCAGGTCGGTGAGGTGGTCGGTGAGGATCGACCACCTGCCTCCGTTCAGTTGACCGGCTCCGGGCTCTGCGCGGCGTCCTTTTCTGCGCGGCGATTCGGCATGAGCAGGCTGACCACCACCAAAGTGATGACTGAGGCCGGCAACGAGACCAGCACCGCGTTGAGGTCGAAGGGCCGCCCCATCTCCTCCCAGACGATGGTCAGCCCTGTGGCGACGATCATGGCCGAGATGGCGCCCCACCTGCTGGCTCGAGGCCAGAAGAAGATCGCCAGCACCGGCGGGGCGATTCCCACGCCGTAGATCGTGTAGGCGTAGATCTGCAATTCCAGGACGGTCGGGAAGAACCGCCCCAGCACGTAGGCCACCATGCCGATCACCAGGATCGCCAGCCGGTGCACGCCGAGTCGACCGCTATCGCTGAGTCTGACCCCGAACA
>JAABUN010004926.1_pt1 | contig 17318 bp, 12 predicted proteins | sample 5559311 | NCBI WGS metagenome assembly JAABUN01 (sample SAMN10711877, study PRJNA513370) | rock metagenome | isolation source: Antarctica rocks | place: Antarctica: Victoria Land, Siegfried Peak sud
TGAAAGCGCGCGCTGCCGCTGACGGTACGACCCGCCTTGGTCTGTCGTTTGTCACTGCCGCAGTGCGGGCACCGGGGAAGAGCGTCCATGCCCTAATCATACCCGCTCAACTTTAGGTACTCCCTGGTCAGCGACACGGCCGCGAACGTGCTGTCGAACGTCACCATCGTGGTTTCGACATTGATCGCCATGTTCACGATGGACTGGCGGCTTACCCTGCTCAGCGTGGGCGTGCTGCCGCTCTTCGCCCTGCTGGGCGCGCGCGTGGGCGACTACGCGCGCGGCGTGCGCGGAACCGTTCAGGAGCGGCTCGCCGACCTGAGCGCGACCATGCAGGAAACGCTGTCGGTTTCGGGCGTCCTTCTGGTCAAGACGAGCGGCCGGCGCGCGCTCGGCCTGGAAGCCTTTTCGCGCGAAAACGAAGCCCTGACCGAGGCGCAGATCAAGCAGGCGATGATCATGCGCTACTTTTTCAACCTGATCGGCCTGACTTTTTCGATAACGCCCGCCCTCGTTTACTGGCTCGCCGGCTACCTGCTGGTCGCCCAGCACGATCAACACCTGACGCTGGGAACCATCGTCGCCTTTACCGCCCTGCAATCGCGCCTGTTTTTCCCGCTCACCGGCCTGCTGAACGTCCAGGTCGAGGTGACCGGCGCGCTCGCCCTGTTTGATCGTATTTTTGAATACCTAGACCTGAAACAGGAGATCGCCGACGCCCCCAACGCCGTCGCCCTCGATGCCAAAACCGTGAAGGGCGAGGTGCATTTCGACAACGTCTCGTTCCGCTACGACGCGGAGCAGGAAACGCCGACCCTCGACAGCATCTCCTTTACCGCGCGGCCCGGCGACCTGGTCGCGCTCGTCGGCCCGTCCGGGTCGGGAAAAACCACGCTGACCTACCTGATCCCGCGTTTGTATGACGCCGATTCCGGTTCCGTGCGCGTGGACGGCCGCGACGTTCGAGAGTTGACGCTTCTTTCGCTCGGCCAGATCGTGGGCGTGGTCACGCAGGAAACGTATCTGGTCCACGACACCATCCGCGCCAACCTGCGCTACGGCCGCCCCGACGCCACCGATGAGGAACTGATCGTCGCCGCCCAGGCCGCCGCGATCCACGACCACGTCGCCGGCCTGCCCGACGGCTACGACACGGTCGTGGGCGAGCGCGGCTACAAACTGTCGGGCGGCCAGAAACAGCGCATCGCCATCGCGCGCGCGATTTTGAAAAACCCGCGCATCCTGATCCTGGACGAGGCAACGTCGGCCCTCGACACGCAATCCGAACGCCTCATCCAGGCCGCCCTCACGCCCCTGATGGCGGGCCGCACGACCTTTGCCATCGCGCACCGGCTTTCGACCATCCTGGCCGCCGATCTCATTCTCGTTTTAGAGCAAGGCCGGATCGTGGAGCGCGGCACGCACGCATCCCTGCTCGCGCAAAACGGCGCGTACACCCGTTTGTACGCGGCCCAGTTCGAGGACGGCGCGACGGCGACCGGCCAGCCGGAGGAACGCAAATCAGAAGTGGAGGCCGTGCCGGCGTAAAAGCGGCCCTCGCCCCCGTCAGCGTTTCGGGGCAGGCAGCGCGGCTTGGGTTTGGTCGGTCACGTCGGTGAACTGATACGGCTTTTGCATCGTCGCGTAAAAACTTCGGTCCGGCAGGCGCGCAAAGCGCGCGCCGAACTGATGGTTGAACAGCAGCCGGAACGAGTTGACCGGGCTGATGTCCTGGTAGAAGACGTGGGCGGCCTTTCCGTCGGGCAGAAAAAAGGCGCTCAGGTTGGCGAAAACTTCGCGCGGGTTCGTTTTTTCCAAACTCTGCCAGTCCGTCAGCATGCGCGACCCATGATCGCCCTGAACGAGGACGATGGGCGGACGGGACGAGCGGGCGAAAACCGCGTCAAGGGCCGAAAGCACGCTCCGGTTGACGTATTGAAGTTGTGCCACGTAGCCGCCGCGGTACTGCTGCCGGGTTGCAAAGGCGTTGCGGGTGAAGTCGGAGGCGTCCCCCAAAGTGAACGGGCGGTTCGGCGTGACCGGCTCGCCGTTTGGGCCGAACACGAACGGCGGATGCGGCGCGAGAAAGTGGGCGTAAACGAACTTCGGGCCGGGCAGAGCGGGCGCGTCGCTCAGGTGCGCGAAGGCCGCCCGAACCCCGTCCCGGTGCTGGTCGTACAGCGAACGCTGCGCGCGCGGAAAGGCGGCAAGCGGCGTTTTGTCCAGCAGCAGCCCCTCGAAAGGCGTCAGGCGCATTGCCGGCGCCGGTCCACTTCCCAGCACCACGTCGGCGCTCGATACGATTGTGGGCGAGTAGTCGTTCGTGATCGCCACGAAGCGGTAGCCGCGCGCGCGCAGAAAGGCGGCCACGGCGTTTTTGTCCACCATTTGGCTGAGCGGGGCGAAATCGCTTGATTCCTTTCCCTGAGCGCGCCCGACGTTGTCGAGGTAGGTCATGTTGAGCGACGAAGCGAGCGACTGAACGGTTTGCGCGTAGTTGGGACGCGCCCGGCGCGCAACGAAAAAGCCGCGCTTTTCCAGCGCGCGCAGGAACGGCTCGTTGTCGCAGCCGAAAAATTCGCGCAAAGCGTCCTGCCGCCCGTAGGCGTCCAGAACGATGTAATAGATGTCGGGCAGCGTCGAGTGAGGTTTGGCGGGCGCGGGGACGGTACGCGCCGGAAGCGTCCGCCCGGCCGGGTGCCGGTTCGCATGGGCCGCAAGCGGGAGGAGCGGCAAAGCGACGAGAACAAGGCCGGCGGCGTTCAAAATCCTCGTGAGCAGAGAAAAGTCGCGGCGGCTCCGAAGGCAGACGGCGAACACGGCCCCGGCGGCCATAACCCACAAGGGGATCAAATAAAGATGCGGGCTGACGGCGTCCGTCCGCGTGGGCGCGAGCAGGACGAGGATTTCGGTGACGGACGGTTCCACGAACCCCAGGCTGCCGTAAAAAAAGAACAAGAACAGGAAGGCGGAAAGCAAAACCGCCGCCCGCTGTTTCTCGCGCGCAACGGCCCGAAAGACAGCCCACAAGACGAGCGCCGCCCCCACGATCACGAGGAAAGGACGTATCAAATCGCTCCAGGGTACCTCGGTCCGGTTGGCCGCGTACAGCGACAGCAACGGGAACAAGGCAAAAGCAAGCGGGTGCAGCGGCCACACGCGCCGGAGCCGTTTTGGCGGCTTTTCTTCCCCGAAATCGCGTGCCGGACCGGACGCCGGGAACGCGCTCACGGTTCGGACGCTGCCGCGTCGCGGCGGCGGCGCATAAGGTAAAGGGTCCGTGACGTGCCCGGAATCGGGGCGCGCTCCCGAATCGTGAAGTGCGCGCCGAAGGCCGCCTCGAAGCCGGCCGGGGTGTAATCGGGGAAAGCGTCGGGGGCGCGGCGGGCCAGAAGCCGCCGCGCCTGCGAATCCTCTCGGGGAACCCATTCGATCACAAGGAATTCGGCCAGGCGGCTCAGCAGGCGCGCAACGTGCGCGAGCGGCACGTTGTTGCCGAGGGCGAGATGATGCACGAGCGCAAGCGCGAAGGCCACGTCGCCGCTGCCCTGACTTTCCGTTGCCGTCCAGCGAGCGAGAAACGAGGGCCGCTCCTCACCGGCCCAGCCTACGCCCGCGCTGGGGTTGGTCAGGTCCTGCACCAGCGGCAGCAGGTTCTGCTCGCCCGACGCTTGGCAGGCGCGGTAGTTTTTTTCGACGGCGGCGGGGTCCGCGTCGAGCGCGAGCGTGAAGATACCCCGCTCACTCGCAACGCGGCTGAAAATGCCCGTGTTCGCGCCCAGGTCGCAAACGCGGCACTGCGGCGACAGCGCGGAACGGGCCGTTTCCAACAAGCGAGCGACGAGCCGTTTTTTGGACTCGAAGGCATCGGCTTCGTAGTTCGTGTTGTCGTAGTAATCCGACCATTCCGTGCCGCCGGGCCGCCAGTTGAGCCGCCGGACGCCGGCCTCCAAACTGTCGAGCAGGCCAAGCAGGGCGTTGCGGCTCATCCGACCGGCACGCGGCGGCGCGTCGCCCAACGCATTGTCGGCAGCATGGCGGTCCTGCGCGCGGGCGTGCAGGTAAACATGGGTCAGCAGGGCGGGGTCCAAACGGCTTCGCGGGGGCAACAGGCGAGCCGCGAGGTCAAGCGGCACGCCGTCCAGGCTGGTCTGCGATAGCCGGCCCAGGCGCGCGTCCGTTTTGGCAATCAGCGCAAGCGGGGCCAGAAAGTGCTGGCAGAACTGCCGATAAGCCACCCAGGGAGCGCCCTCGACGTACCGCTCGAACGAAAGCGTGTCAATGAACACGGGGCGGCTGCCGCGCCAAAACTGCACGTTGTACGCGCTTGCGTCCTTGAGCGACATCCCGAAGCCAAGCGCGTCGCGCTGAACACGCAGCGTGAGCAGCGCGGCGTCCTTGAGCTGGCCGAAGCACCATTCGTAGGGATACGAAATAAAGGGGACGCGGTCGGGCCGAATGACCACGCCGGCCGCGGCCGAATAACGTGCGTCCAAGCCGGCTTGCTCGTGGGGAACGAGCCGGTCCGCTCCGGCAAGAACGTCGTACAGGCCGGAGCGCATCAGGTGTTCGTAGTCGTTTTGGGCCGCCCCGCCGTTGATTTGTCGTAGCAGGATTCCGTTTCGGAAATAAACGGTGCCGCCGGGGTCCCGAAACGAGGCGGGGTCCGCATGAAGAACGGGCGACGCCATACGCTTACGGATGGACTTCCGAGCCGCCGCCGCGCCGCGTCGAAACGATCTGTCGAACGGTCTGCGCCAGCCGGCGCCAGAACGACTTGAGCGCGAACAGCGCGCCGAACAAACCGGCCAGGCCGATCTGAAGGGCGTAACTGCCCGTGCCGGGATCAAGGTAAGCGTGCGCCGGCCGCACGGTCATCAGCAGCAGGCAAGCGACCACCACAAGGGTGTCGAAGAGGGGGAGCAAAATCTTTCGCATCAGTGTCTTTCCATTCAACGGGTGCTGGGAGCGGTGCATGGGCGCGAGCGCGGTGTCCGTTGTCCCTTTCTCATCGTAGTGTTCAAAACTGAAAGATTCCTGAAAAGATTCCTGAAAAGATTCCTGAAAGGTCACTCAGCCTGAAGACGAGGCATTTCTGATTTTCCGCGAGTTTTTCTTCCTTCAGGTTTTTTTCAGATGCACCCGCTACTATCATCAGTAGCAGCGGTGGAGGAACAGGAGGCGACGACGAGATGGCGGAGCGAACAATAAAAAGCAGCGTGTCTTTGTCCGGCGGCGGTGACTCATGGCTCGTGGCGCGCTGCCAGGACTCGGACATTGTCGCCTTCGATGCGATCGTCGCGCGTTACAAAGGCCGAATCTACGGCTACCTGTATCGCATGACCGGCAGCGCGGAGGACGCCGAAGACCTGACGCAGGAAGTTTTCGTGCGCATGTACACGAGCATCGGGTCGTTTCGGGCCGAGGCGTCGCTGTCGGCCTGGCTGTTTCGGATCGCGGGCAACCTGGCCGTGGACGCCTTTCGCCGCGCCAAGAATCGGCGCGACCGGGTGCGCTCACTCGACGGCGAGGCGGCGGCCGGCGCGGGTGATGAAAACGCTTTCGTGACGCGCGACGTGCCGGACTGGTCGGGCGAACCGATGACGCTTTTGGCCCGCGCCGAATCGGGCGCGCAAATCCAGGCGGCCCTGGAAAAACTGCCGCCCCGGCTGCGCTCGGCAATCGAGCTGTGCGACATTGAGGGGCTGTCCTACGAGGATATCGCCGTGGTCGAGCGAATTCCGCTCGGAACCGTCAAGTCGCGCATCTTCAGCGCACGCGCCGCGCTGCGAAAGCGGCTGCGGCCCTACTGGGAGTCGTGAGGCCGATGTGCGAATCCTGCTGATCGAGGATGAGGAAAGCATCGGCGGGGCGGTCCAGCAGGGCTTGCAGGAGGAGCGTTACGTCGTGGACTGGGCGCGCGACGGGCGGGCGGGCCTGGAAATGGCCGGGTCCCAAACCTACGCGCTGATCGTGCTCGACCTGATGCTGCCCGGCATGGACGGGTGGAGCATTTGCCGGACGCTGCGCGCCCGCCGCGATAGGACGCCCCTTCTCATGCTCACCGCACGCGACGCGGTTGAGGACCGGGTGCGCGGCCTCGAATTGGGAGCGGACGACTACCTGCCCAAGCCCTTCGACTTCGGCGAACTGCTCGCCCGCGTGCGCGCCCTGCTGCGGCGCGACGCGCTCCACAAGGGCCGCGTCATCCGGATCGCGGATTTGTCCATTGACACCAAGCAGCGGCGCGTGCTTCGAAGCGGCCAGGAGGTCTTCCTGACCCCGCGCGAGTACAGTCTGCTGGAAGCCCTCGCCGTGCGCGAGGGTCAAACGCTTACCCGCGAGGTGATCCTGGAACATGTCTGGATGAACGAGGAAAGTCTGCCCAATACGGTGGACGTGTACGTCGGGATGCTACGCCGCAAGATAGACGCCGGGCGCGAAGGCGACGCGAAACTTATCCGCACCATGCACGGCCTGGGCTACTCGCTGCGAAGCCCGCACGTGGACGAAACTATCCGCGAGAATCAGGAATGAAACGGTGAAACCCCGGCGGCGGCTGCTTTCCTTTTCCTCGGTGCGCCTGCGGCTCACGCTATCGAGCGTGCTCGTGCTGGCCGTCGCTTTGCTCGCCTACGGCGGGCTGCTGCGCTATCAGGTGGAGCGCGACATCGTGCGTGGCATTGACGCGGACCTTTCGCGTTTCGCCCACTGGATAGACGAGCAGCCGCCGCCGCCGGAAGTACGCGACAAGGAACGGCCAAATCGGTTCGGAAACGGCTCGCCGCCGCGCGGCGGGCGGCGGCGCACTCAGCCCCGGTTTTTCACGGTCGAAGGCAAGCCCAGGTATTCCGACGCGCCCGACGGCGCGCCCCCCTGGGACCCGGCCACGTTCCCGTTGTCCGCCCGGCACGGCCGCCAGGTCTTTTCCACCATCACCGTCATCACCGTGGCCGCCGCGTCCGACGACGAGCGGATGCGCGTTTTGTCGTTCCCGCTGCACGATGAAAACGGGGTCGTCAACGGCGTGCTTCAAGCGGCCCGGCCGCTCACGGAGGTGGAATGGGCAATCGGGCAGCTGACGCGCACCCTGCTGACCTTTATCCCGTTCGGCCTGATCGTTGCCGGGATAGGCGGCGCGTTTTTGACCAGCCGCGCATTGCGCCCGGTCCGGCACATCACGCAGGCGGCGGGCCGCATCGAGGCGCAGGATTTGTCCCAGCGCCTTCCCGTCGCGGGCGGCGACGAGTTCGCCCTTCTCGCCGCGACCTTTAACGGGCTGCTGGGACGGCTGGAAAGCGCCTTCGAGCAGCAGCGCCGTTTTACCGCCGACGCCTCGCACGAACTGCGCACGCCGCTCGCGGCCATCAAGGTCCACACCAGCCTCGCCCTTCGGGGCGAGCGCACACCCGCGCAGTACCGGCAAACGCTGCAAACCGTGGACCGAGCAACAGACACCGCGACGCGTATCGTTCAGGATTTGCTGCTGCTCGCCCGCTCCGACACGCACCGGCTGGATCTGAACCTGGTCCCGACGCCCCTGTCCGACGTGCTTCTACGCGCCGTTCAGACCATCGAGACATCTCTGCCCGGCCCAAACACGCCGCCCGCCGCCCCGCCCATCGCTATCACCCTATCCGACCCCGTCCTGCGGGTTTGCGGCGACGCGCACCACCTGATCCGATTGTTCACAAACCTGCTGGAAAACGCCGTTCGCCACACGCCCCCGGAGGGCCGCATCGAGATCACGGCAAACGCCCACGGCGATCAGGTGACGGTGGACGTGGCGGACACGGGCGAGGGCATCGCGCCCGAATATTTGCCCCACGTCCGCGAACGTTTCTTTCGCGTGGACGATTCGCGCACCCGCGCGAGCGGCGGCACGGGCCTGGGCCTCGCCATCTGCCAGAGCATCGTGGAGGCGCACGGGGGAAGCCTCGCCATCGAAAGCGTCGTGGGCGAAGGAACGACCGTGCGCGTTTTTCTACCCCGCGCGGGCGAAACGATGGCCTGACGCAGCGGAGCGGCGACACGTTGGTACAATGGACACCGAGGAAGCGAAGACGTTTTCTCAGGAAGGTGCCTGCCCGATGATCCATTTCCGTGATGCCGCAACGGCGCGGCGGGGGCTGCCCGCCCTGCCCGCCCTGCTCGCCGCGTGCGCGCTGCTTTTTCTTGCCCCATTTCACCGCGCGGTCTTCGCCGCGCCTCCGAAGAAGCCCGTTCCTGCCTCCAAGCCAGGCTTGCAAAAACGCTGGCTGTTCGTGTGGCGCGACATGAGCGATCCCAAAGAAGTGGACCGCATGATCGCCCGGTTTCCCCAGGCCCACGCCGACGGCTACAACGGCGTCGCCTTTTCGTACAACGTTCCGAAAGCGAAAGCAGCCGAACTGCGCGGGGCGGCCAAAAAGTACGGCCTCGATCTGGTCGCCATTGTCATGGGCAATACGCGCGACCGCAACTACGTCGAGGGCGTGCTTTCCAAAGACGCCCTGTTCGTCGCCCACAACGGAGCCGCCACGCTTCAGCCTGACAACCCGCGCGTGGCGAACGGCGATTTCGAGGACATAAAGAGCGGCAACCAACTCAGCGGCTGGACGCTTCAGGACGACCCGGACGTGACCACGTTCGCCGATCACGCGGTCGTTCACGGTGGCAAAACCGCCCTTCGCATGGAAAGCGTGGGCAAAAACGACGCCCGGCACTGCCGCGTCGCCCAGCCGCTTAAACTTCAGCCGCACCGCCAGTACCGCATCTCGTTCTGGGTCAAGACCGAGAACCTGTCGCCGGCCGACCCGGAGGTCAAGATTCTCACCCCGGACGCCCAGAATTTTGTTAGTTTCCAAACCTTTCGCGCCCAAAAAACGCAGGACTGGACGCATTATGATCTGGTCTTCAACAGCCTTGATCAAAGCGACGCCCTGCTGTACGTCGGCTCCTGGGGCAGCAAGGACGGCAAGATGTGGTGGGACGATCTTGTCATCGAGGAGATCGGGCTGGTGAACGTGCTGCGGCGGCCCGGCTGCCCCGTCACCGTGAAGGGCGAGAACGGCACGATCTACCAGGAAGGCCGCGATTACGAAAAGATCGTGGACCCCGACCTGCACCCGTGGCGGGCCTACCATGAGCCGACGCCGGTCGTCAAACTCGCCCCGAACACGCGCATCGCGGAGGGCGAGCGTCTGCGGGTGAGTTATTATCACCCGATCATCGTTTACGAGGACCGCATCACCAGCTGCCTGAGCGAACCGAAGATATTCGCGGACTGGCAGGACGAGGTCAAAGAGGCGAACGAACTGCTGCACCCGGCCGCCTTTTTGATGTCGCACGACGAGCTGCGCGTGATGAACCAGTGCGCGCTGTGCCAGAGCAAAAAAATGACGCCCGGTCAATTACTGGCCTGGAACGTCCGCAAGGCCGCCGCGATCATCCGCAAAACTCGTCCCGACGCCGGCATCTGGGTGTGGAACGACATGTTTGACCCCCAGCACAACGCCGTGGACCGTTTCTACGCCGTGAACGGTTCGCTCAAAGGCTCGTGGAAGGGGCTGGACAAGGACGTGGGCATCGTGAACTGGCACGGCGGCCTGATGGGCAAGAACGCCCGTTTCTTTGCCGACCTGGGCCTGAAGCAAATCCTGTCCGGCTACTACGACGGCGACGCAAACGGGGATGCCATCGCCGGCTGGCTCGCTAACACCAAAACCGTTCCCGGCGTCGTGGGCGCGATGTACACGACCTGGGAAGACCGCTACGAGGCAATGGACGCTTGGGCGCAAAAAGCCTGGGGCGGCGGCAACGGCAAAACGACGAAGTAGCCTTCGCAGGCTCGCCGCTGCCCCATTCCCGTCAGCGGGGCAGCGGCGGCAGGTGCGCGCGGCGGCGCTGGGCCGGCGTGAAGTACCAGCGTTTGGCGACCCCTTCGGTGTCAATGGCCGCCATCTCGTCTTGCGTGAGGTGGTGGCGCTTGCGGAATGCCGCAAGGGTCGGATCGTTCCCGGACACGGAACCGCCCTTGTTTTTGCGGAACAGTTCCTTAAGAAGGGCTTCCTCGCCCCGGTAAATTCGCAAACGCGCGCTTTCCGGCAGTGACGTGAGCGGGCCTAAGGAAAACGCCGCGGCGTCGGGCGACAAAGCCGCCGCCTCTCGCCGCCGGCCGACCCGCGCGAGGCATTGGGCCGCGTTGTCCCGAAAATCCGGCTCTTTCGGGTTAAGCGTGAGGGCGCGCTGGTACTTGGGCAAGGCCTCGCGCGCCTTGTTTTGCCGTTCCAGGCAGATGCCCCACAGGTTCCACATCACGGCGTCGTCCGGGTTCAGGCGCAGAGCGCGCTCGATCTTGGGGATTATCTGGTTCGGCGTGCCCAGCGGCTGGTCGTGACTTTTCCGGCTCTTGGCGCCCGGCCCGGCCGCATCCGCCGCTTTGAATAAACAGAACGCCCAGTTGCGCCAATAGTTGGCGCTTTCTAGGCCCGTTCGCGCGGCCAGGTCGAGGGCGATTTCGTGCGCGCGGTTCGCGTCTTCGTAACGGCCCAGGTCACACAGCGTCGCGCCCAGCCCGTCGTAACTCCACGGAGCCGGCTCCAGTTGGACGGCGAGGCGACGCTGGGGCAGCGCGTCGCTTGGCCGCTTCAGCGCGTCGAGCAGGTTGGCGTACGTTTGGTGTACCAGGGCCGGGCCGGGGTCGGGGTGGATGCGCGCCAGCAGGGTTTGGTAATGGGTGACGCCCTCGACGTTGCGGTCGAAGGCGCGGCACTCGACCGCGAGCATCCACAAAAGAAGCGGGTCGTCGGGGTTTTGCCGTGCGACGCCGCGCAGATCGCCGAAGCGCCGGGGGACGAGCCGGTTTTGGGGCAGGGCGGGCGGGGTGCGGCTTCCCGCCTCGCCGGGCGGGTACCGAAGTTCGTCCAGAACGATGATCGCGTCGGCGCAGCGGCCCGCAGGCGTGTCCGGATCGAGGGCGCGCACGTAGGCGAAAAGCGAATGGGCGGCGGATACGTCGAAGCGGCTCCGCGCGCACGCCGCTTCGAAAAACGCGAGACCCTGATGGTTCGGGGACGCGCGCCGGGCCTGTGCGCACCGCAGTTCCGCCTGCCCCTGGCTGCCCGCGCGCCAAAGCGAAAGAACCGTTTGGTAGGCGGCGGCGTCACGCGTTCGCGCCTGTGTTCGCGCCTGTTCGCGCTCCTGCAACACCTTTTTCGCGGCGACGACCGCCGGGGAGCAGCCTCCCGTTCCACCCGCGAAAAGCAGCGCGCCGCCGGCGAAAACCACCGCGGACAACAAGGCGTCCCGCCGTCGCCAGTTTCTCGTTTCGCCCTTCATTTCCTGTCCCGCGTTTTTATTGTGCCGCCGCCCCCTTTGACGATAAGGGGGCGGCGGGCGTTTGTCAGGCCGGCTCCTCGGCCGGCGCGTCTTCGGTTTGCGTAGTTTCCGTGGCTACCGCTGCGGCGTCGGCGGCGATCTCCGCGTCCAGTTCCGCCGCCATGTCCACGGCGGGCTGGAGCGAAACGATCAAGGCGTCTGGGTCCGTCAGCAAATCAAAGCCTTCCGGCAAAGTGATGTCGCCTGCCCGCACCACATCGCCCACGGCAAGGGAAGACGTGTCCACCACGAGGGAGGCCACCATCTTTTCCGGCAGGGCGCGCACCTCCAGGTGATCCAGCGTCGTTGAAAGCATACCGGTCGCGTCCCGGACGGCCGCCGGCTCGCCGACGATGTTCAGGCCAATCGTGGCTTTTTGCGGTTCGCCGGTCGCTATTTTCTGTAAGGAAACCGTGATGATCGTGTTCTTGATCGGATCGCGCTCCACGTTCGCAAGACGGGCGACGTGGCGTCCTCCCTCAAAAACAACGTCAACCAGCGTGTTCCTACCGGTTTTAGCATGAAGAATACGGCTAATGTCCGAAGCCGATAGGTACAGCGAAACCGGGTCCATCCCTTTTCCCGAAATGGAAACCGGTATCTGGCCGCTTTGACGTTTGCGCGTCAATTCGCCCCGCGTTTGCTTGCCCCGCAGGGCCGCCTGAACGGAAAGATGCTCCATGGAAGTTATTCCTCCTTGTGATTCCGTGTTGTTTGTTAGGCCCGGTTTCCCGGCCCAGACCAGTATATCAACCTTCCAAAATGGGTGAGGAAGAGTCGAGCACGAGCAGGGAAACGCCCTGACGCGGAAGACGGAACCGCACGCTTGCCTGGCCTTTTTCCACGCGCGCGGTTTCATCAAAATCGGCCAAACGGGCAAGGCGGCTTGCCGCTTCAAGTTCGGCGTACTGTTGCGGGGTCGGGCTTTGGGGCGAGTTCGCGCGCTTCCAGGCGGTAAACGCGTTGCTGTGCGTTTCGTCAATGCGGAAGTGCTGCAAACGCGCCGCCCCGTTTTCCAGCGGCAGGCCCGTCAAGGAAAGGTCAATGGCCGCGTCGGGGCCAGGTACGTCGTCGTCGTGATAGTGCCAGATCAGGATGCTGACTTTGCTGCCGTCGCGGCTCGCCAGCGCGGACACGTCGGGCGTGGTCCCGCGAACGCCGTTTTCGATAATAGCGTCGAGGCCCGCGTCGGCGGAACTTGCTGCGGCGACGCGCTGGCCGCTCATTTTGCCCAGCATACGGAACACGTTCAGGACCGGCAGATCAATGCCGTTGCTCGCCAGCACGCGGAAGCCGGCGAAAAAGGGCTGGTTCTCGAACGTAAAGGCCCAGGTCAGCGCGCCCTCGAAGTTGACGCCGTGGCGGTCGGCCAGTTCGTACTTGCGGGCGAAACTCGCCACAGTGTAGCAAGCGTACATCGTGCCGTTGCGGTAGCCCAGGTGCGGTCCCTGACAGGCGGCGCAGCCGTCCGGGTCGGACTCGCCGATGATGATTGGGGTGTTTTTGAGTTCGGGGAAGGCGGCGACGAGCGCGAAGCCGCGATCAATATCTTTTAATTGCGCGGCAAGCCCCATCTGAACGTGCCCGTCCACGAAGCGGGGCTGCCCCTTGGCGTGAAACGCGATGAAGTCGAGCGGCGTGCCGGTTTCGCCGGTCGCGTGGTTCGTGCCGCGCAAGCAATGTTCGAGAAAGTCGCGCAAAAACGCGTTGCCGCCGCCGGCAACGTCGGGCCCGCCGACGCGCGCCCCTGGCAGCGCGCGCCGCACGGCGGTGATGGCGTGATCGTGCAGGCGATGAAATTCTTCGGGGGTGCCGCGCCAGTAGCCGATGTTCGGCTCGTTCCACACCTCCCAGTACCAATCTTCGACTTCCGCCTGGCCGTAGCGTTCGATGCAGTGCGTCGCCCACTGGAAAACGAGTTCGCCCCATTTGGCGTAATCCTTCGGCGGGTAGGCCCAGCCGGTATAAATCTCGTCGTAGGTGGCTTCGGGCGTCCATCGGTGCTGGTACGGGTCGGGCTGAACGGAAAGGGCCTGGGGCATGAAGCCGATCTGCACGTAGGGCTTGACGCCGTTTTCCCGGTAGGCGTCGAAAATACGGTCGAGGATGGTCCAGTCGTAGACCGGGCTGCCGCTCGCGTCCTCGGAATAAGCGTTCGTGCTGCCCCACTTCAGGGCGGGCGTGCCCACTCCGGTCGTGAGCAGGTTGTGGGCGCGGAAGTAGGTTGTTTGCGGCCCCACGCGGCCGAGTTCGGAGAGCAGTTTTTTGCCGTCCCTGCCATAAGCGTAGTTCGGCTCGTCGGCCCCGAAAAAGCGCCAAACCGGACGCATCTCGCCCCGCGTTTGCGCGGCGTCCACCTGAACGGCAACGGAAAAAGCGTTCATAGGAATTTTCTCCTGTTCTGGGGAAAGAAGCGGGGTGCCGCGTGGCACAAAAAGGAGCGGGCGTGAACCATGAAAATCGGCATCAACCACTGGACGTTTCCCAAAGGACCGTCGCTTGCCGAATGCTTCGCCATGGCGAAGCGGGCCGGATGCGACCACATCGAGGTGAACCTGGCCGACGAAGGCGAGGGCGAGTTGTCGCTCGCATCGAGCGAGGCCGACGTGCGCGCCCTCGCGCAATCGGCGCGCGCGGCCGGGATCGAGATCAGCAGTTTGTCCACGGGGCTTTATTGGAAGTACCCGGCCACGAGCAACGACGCCGGCCTGCGCGCTCGCAGCCTTGAGGTTTTGAAGCAGCAGTTGCGGGCCGCGCGCTGGCTGGGCGTGGACACCATTCTTGTTGTGCCCGGCGCGGTCACTCCGGAAGTCAGTTACGACGTGGCCTACGAGCGCGCGGGCGCGTTCGTCGCCGACGGCCTTGCGACCGCGCGCGAAACCGGCGTGGCGATGGGCATCGAGAACGTTTGGAACAAGTTTCTGCTGTCGCCGCTCGAAATGCGCGCCTTCGTGGACCAGTTCAAGGATGCTCAACACGTCGGCGTTTACTTCGACGCGGGCAACATTCTGGCCTACGGTTTTCCACAGCACTGGATTCGGATTTTGGGCAAGGAACGCATCAAGAAGGTCCACGTCAAGGATTTCGACGACAAGGCGGGCGGCTACGCGGGCTTCCGCAACCTGCTTCAAGGCAGCGTGCCCTGGGCCGAGGTGCGCGCGGCGCTTGCGGAAATCGGCTACGACGATTACGTTACCGCCGAGGTGAGCGGCTACAACGTGCATCCCGAACTGGGCCTGAAGCACATCGCCGACTGTTTGCGGGCCGTGTTCGTCTGAGGTCAATAAGACGACGAGCGCGCGAGCCGGCAAAAAGGGCAGCGGGAACGTTCCCGCCGCCCTTTTTGGTGGGCGTGGTCAGGCCGGTCTTTTACGCGGTGGCAGGCCGTGACTGCCTGGCCGAGCGTGCCCGGCAGCGGTGGTGGGGCGATGTCACAGCGGCAGGCAGCCCGCGAACGCGACGGCTTCTTGCGCTGCTTCTTCCGTGCTGCGGGAAGGTTCCGTGGCGGCGGGCGCGTCCTCGCCCCAGATGCGCGCGAGCGTGTCCTGAATCTTTTTCTCGAAGCGGGCGATCAGTTCGCGGTTGGCGTTGACCAATGCTTGCTCGGCTTCGATTTCGGCGACGATGACCTTCTGCGTGGCAAGGGGCGGGAGGGGAAACTTTCGCACCTCCATACCTCCCTTGGTCGCGTGCATCATTGCGATTCCGTTCCCCTCAGACTTGATCTTCTCGGAATCCGCTTCAAGAAGGTGCAGGAGAAAGCGTTTGTCAATTGCGTCAGTCGGTTCGATTTTCCAAATATGGTAGTGGTAGATGGCGCGTGGACCTTCCCATATTCGCGGCCCGAATGAGGCTGACCACGCATAGAGAAGGTCGCCAACGTTACAGTATTTGTCCTTCTCCAATTCCAGGTCTGAGTAATACCATCCACGGTTTGAGAAGAAGTTCCCGACACGAAGAACGGGTGTTGGCCCTTCGCGAAGGAGTTCTTCTTGTTTGTAGGCCCGCCCATTGATTAGCCGCGCGACCTTGCCCAACTCCACCATCGGCCAGTCGGGGTGAATGGGAATGTGGGGCCGGTAGTTGTCGAGGACGGCGCGGGCACCGTTGATGACTTTCTGGTAGCCCTCGATCTCCGCCACGATCTCCTTCTGCACTTCCAGCGGCAGCAGGGGGACCTTAATTTTATGCGCATTCTTCCGGTCAAGGGACGGAACTGCGGCAGTTTGCTCACCCAGCGACTTAAGGTCAATTGCTTCCAACAAGACTTTCACAAATTTCGGCTCGTTGCCCTTGAAGTCCTTGACGAACAGGGAAGTGTTGTGAGGCCAGTAATGAGAGGCATCTATGAAATGAACCTTGCCAATTGTCCCACTCCGTCCGGTTACGACACCAGGACCGCTCTCTTTCCATTCTGCATGGTGGCCGATTATCCCGTTTGACCCTACGATCGGGTGAGAACCTTCTCTCCATTCTTGCTTTGGCAGGTCGTAGCCACGCTGGAGTGTTATAACGTCGCCCAACTCAACCATCGGAAATCTGGAGGTGCTTACGCCAGCCTCCCGGTAGCGTTCGCCGCTGAGGTTGTAGTCGCCGTTCGCGGCGATCTTTGCTTTCGGCACGATCAGGCCGGTGGTCGGCTTCAGGTCGGCGGTGGGCTGCCGGCTGCGGAGGGCGTCGAGGTAGGCGGCGAGTTCGGCCTGGACCTGCGGCAGATCGTTCTTGTCGAAGGCGCGACGCTGCGCGCCCAGGCCGAAGCCGTCGTTCTCGACCTTGAAAAAGGCGATGGTGTCGCTGTGCGGCGCGAGGGCCTTGTCCAGAACGAGGATCGAAGTCTTCACGCCGGAATACGGGTTGAAACAGCCCGCTGGGAGCGAGACGACGGCGACGAGGGACCGCGCGACGAGCATCTTCCGCAGGTCTTTGTAGGCGGTCTGACTCTGAAAGATGATGCCCTCCGGCACGATGATGCCCGCCCGCCCGGTCGGCGTCAGGTGCTCGGCCATGTAGTCCACGAACAAGACCTCGCTGCGCGTGGCCTGAATCGAGAAACGCTTGTGCGGCTTGATGCCCCCCTTGGGCGACATGAACGGCGGGTTCGCCAGAATCACGTCGGCGAACTCGTTCCAGCGCTCCTCGGAGGTCAGCGTGTCGTACTCGACGATGTGCGGATCGGAAAAGCCGTGCAGATACAGGTTCACGAGGGACAGGCGCACCATGTCCGGCGAAATGTCGTAGCCTTTGATGTTCTGGGCGAGCCGGCCCCGCTTGTCGGGCGTGAGGCTGCTGTGACCGCTGGCATCCGTGTTGGCCCGCCGGATGTGCTTGAAGGACGAGATCAGGAACCCGGCCGTGCCGCAGGCGGGATCGAGAATGGTTTCGTTTTTCCGGGGGTCCACGACCGCGACGATGAAGTCAATGATGTGGCGCGGCGTGCGAAACTGCCCCGCGTCGCCCTGTGAGCCGAGCACGGAAAGCAGATACTCGAAGGCATCGCCCAGCCGCTCGCTGTGGTCGTAGGTGAACTCGTTGATGATCTTGAGGAACGCCTTGAGCGTTTCCGGGTCGCGGTAGGGCAGGTAGGCGTTTTTGAAGATGTCACGGAACAGCAGCGGGATGCCGGGGTTTTCGGGCATTTTGGCAATGCCCTCGGCGTACAGGCCAAGCATCTCGTGGCCGCCCAAACCCGGACTCAGGAGTTTGGCCCAGCCGTAGCGCGCGAACTCGTCGGTGAAGAACTTGCGCTTGCCGCCGAGTTCCTCCGCCTCGGCGTCCATGTCGTCCATGAACTTGTAGATCAGCGCGATGGTGATCTGTTCGACCTGCGATTTGGGGTCGGGAACCTTGCCCACGAGGATGTCGCGGGCGGTATCAATGCGGCGTTTGGTAGCGGTATCGAGCATAGTTGGGGGTTTGTTTCCGCCTATCCCCCCTGCCCCCTTTCCTCCGAGGAAAGGGGG
>JAABUN010004927.1_pt1 | contig 17312 bp, 18 predicted proteins | sample 5559311 | NCBI WGS metagenome assembly JAABUN01 (sample SAMN10711877, study PRJNA513370) | rock metagenome | isolation source: Antarctica rocks | place: Antarctica: Victoria Land, Siegfried Peak sud
CGTGGCAGCCTTTGAGCAGGAGCGTAACAGGGTGCGAGCAACTATCAGCTGGCGGTTTACCTCAGTAGACGCCCGTAACAAGCTGCATCGGCTCTATCCATCGATAACAACCTGACGGTGTACTAGCACTTCGACGCGCCCTTATCGAAGAAGAGAGTCGAGAAGTGCGAGACGTTTTTATACTTCACGCAGCAAGTTTGGAAGAAGATAAAGAGATAATAAAGAGATAAGCTTCGGCACGCTTGTTCATGAGCTTGTTGACCTGCTCTACGTCACCTATGGCGCACTCGTCGCATTTGGCGTCGAGCCTGACGAAGTTTTTGCGGAGGTTCACCGGGCAAACATGCAAAAAGTGTCTGGCCCTCGAAGAGCAGGTGGGAAGCAGCTTAAACCCAAGGATTGGCAACCTGCTGATGTTGCGAGCGTGATTGTTGTACAAAAACAACGTCAGCGGTAATTTCCGGCGGAGTTGTTACTTGACGCTAGTCAATCTGTCCTAAGTTTCATCGTCTTCACCGTCTGAAAGCGGTTCATCGACCTCGACCTTCATCACTTCGCGCAGTACACTCGTCGCAAACGAACCTTTTTGTAGTGTAAAAGCGAAGGTATAACCGTCATCTTCGGGAGTCAGCACCACGTCTTCTAAAAAGATACGGCTGGGGCGGCGCGAGCCTTTACGGGCGGTAAAGTCGCTCCAGCGGAGACCGAAATGGGCGAGCGTCTCCCCTTCCAGCACGCCTGCGTCAAACTCACTGACCTTGACCTTTTTGCCGTAGAGCGGCAACGTCGCCGAGATTTCACCGCTTTTGGCGCGGATATTCTCTACTGCAGCATCTTCAACAACAAAAACGCCGCCCGTCTCGCGTTTTTTGGCCCAATCGCCCTGGACGACCCTGCCGTACAAACCGTGCCCTAGCCGCGTGCTCAACATGTGGTTAAAGAGCAGCGACTGTAGCGCCGACAAAAAAAAGCGTTTGAGACGGTGCCCACCAGGAACGTGCTCACCCCGGATGAGTTTAAGCCCATCGACGGCGTTGGTACCGAAACGTCCGAAACGTTGCGGACCGAAATAGTTGGGTACGCCCTGCGTTTTCAGAACTTCTACTACTACCGCTGCACCCGCTGCGTCGCCCCCCCGCACCCGAACCCGAAAACGGTTGCCGCGCAGGTGTCCGATGCCGAGTTTGTTGCGGTGCCTCGAGGTCTCGAGCACCTCTATTCCGTCAAGTTCGCTAAGCGCTCCAAACGCCGCCGCGTGGCGGTTGGGGGCGCTCAACCACTGCGTCGTCACCGCGTATTTGTCTTTAAGTCCGGCAACGCCGATGTCGCGTTCTTTAAGTCCCTCGCGCATCAATGCCAGAACCAGGTCTCTGGTCGTCAGTCCGCGTTTTTCGACGCGAGCGTATGCGTGCGAACCCGACCCTTCAGGGAGGTACAGCGGCAGCTCTTCGACACGGAAATCTTCTAATGTGGTGCGTATCTGTCCGCCGCTACCGGGCAGGTCGGCGGTGAGGGGCGGCAGGTCGCTCCAGCGAAAGTGAAAGTCCGGCAGCAAATCTTCGGGGTTCGGCGTCACGTGGTGCGGCGTGCGGGCTCGAGGTTGCTCTGAAGCTGACCCTGCATCCGGCGCTGCGCTCCGCCAAAACGCTCGATTAACGAGGGAGCCTCGAGCAGCGCCTGCCGCTCGCTGACCGGCAGTCTTAGATTGGCGCAGATAAACGACGCCTGAAAGAGCAGGTCTTCAGGAAGCGCCTCCTCGAGCTGAGCCTGGGCACCTTCGGCAAAAAAAGCCTGGGCGTACTCGCGGAAAACCTCGAGCGCGTCCCACGCCGCGAGCCGTTCGCTGTTTGGATCGCTGCGCCCTAGCGGGTAAGGCAAATCCTCGGTGTAGTGAAGCTGATCCGTGCTCCCGTTGGGCGCAGTGACGTCTTCGCTACGCGAAAGTCTGATATGGCAGCGTCCTTGCCCGTGCGTCAGGACGTTAAAGGTGCCGTCGGCGTTTTCCATCACCGACAAAATATCGACGAACGAACCGACCTCGGCGATCCCCTGCAACTCGGGGACGTCGCTGATCTGCGCCTCCGGCCCAGCTAAAACGAGCGCCACCCGCCGCTGGTTCTCCGCGACGCAGTCACGAATCATCTTGCGGTAGCGCTCCTCGAAGATAAAGAGCGGCAACGTCATCCCGGGGAACACGACGAGTTCAGGAAGTGGGAAGAGCGGGATAGACATACGCTACGGTATCAGGAGAAGCGAGCAGAGAGTGCGAGTTGCGGTCGCTTTTACAGAGAACGTACGGAATTTTACCTGCCCGCTCCCAAGATAGGCATAGCAGGTATCATCTGGTCAGCAACGCGCACCGTCTAAACCTTGCCGATTAGCACGTACATTCTGAGGTGATGCTTGGGGCAATCTCTTATGGAAATGCTAGCAGCTGAGGACACACGGCTGAGGGGCCGAAATCAGGCTATGAAAAAACCGGACGGTTGTCCGGTTCGTGGCGGAGCCGACGGGATTTGAACCCGCGACCTTCTGCGTGACAGGCAGATATGCTAACCCCTACACTACGGCTCCACGCGCTAACTTTGAGCATACCCAACGCGTTTATAAGGTGTCAAGGGAACAGCGTGTTTACGGTCCTCGAGAAGTTAGCGAGACTGCTACGCTGTCACCCGAGCAAGTTCCAGAGGCTCGAGCTGCTGCCCCTATCAAAAGCGACTTCACAAAGAGACGAATACCAACAGTAGGCCGAACCCCAACTCTTTTTGACCGACTAGGGCAGGGTGTTACCGGCGGCCTGATAGACCCCGTACCACTCTTCGCGCGACAGGTGAACCTCACTGGCTTTGCAGCAGTCTTTGAGACGACCTACGTTCATCGTACCGGTGACGGGCTGCATCTGGGCCGGATGACGCAGAAGCCAAGCCAGCGCAACTGTCGTATTGCTCACGCCGTAGTGTTCGGCCAATTCGTCGATTTTGGCGTTGAGTTCGGGAAATTTGTCGCTGCCTAAAAATACGCCTTCAAAAAACCCGTACTGAAACGGCGACCAGGGTTGAATGGTGATCTTGTGGCGGCGGCAGTAGTCGAGGATATAGCCGTCGCGGTCTACAGCTACGTCGTTTTCCATGTTGACGTTAAAGCCGCTCGAGATCATCGTCGCGTTGGTGATGCTCAGCTGTAGCTGATTGGCGATTAAAGGCTGCTTCACACACGTTTTAAGCAGCTCGATTTGGTGTGGGTGCTGATTCGATACGCCGAAATGCCTGACTTTGCCTGAGCGCTCGAGTTCTTCAAAAGCTTCCGCAACCTCTTCGGGTTCCATCAGGGTGTCGGGGCGGTGCAAGAGCAGTACGTCGAGGTAATCGGTTTTTAGGCGTTTGAGGCTGCCGTCTACCGACGCCAGGATATGCTCTTTAGAGAAGTCGAACATTCCCTCACGAATGCCGCACTTGGACTGCAAGATGACCCGTTCACGTACCGTGCTGTTCATACCGATAGCGTCGGCGAAGATTTCCTCACAGGTACCCCCGCCGTAGATGTCGGCGTGGTCGAAAAAGTTGGCCCCTTCGTCGAGCGCGGTATGAACAAAACGTTCAGCTTCAGCTTTTTCTAGGGCGTCGATACGCATACAACCCACTGCAACCACCGGTACCTCGAGATCACTGCTGCCGAGTTTAATAGTTCGCATACTCTCTCCTTTTTACACGCTGCAAATAACTTGCTGTTATCTTCGCCGTCGCTGCCAAGATAACAGTTTTTCGGGGGCACCGCTCAAGCCTTCGCCAGCACCGGTACAGCTCACTTATATTTCAAGCTTATATTTATTTCAAGCTTATATTTCAAACTGGCAAGCAGGGTAGGACGGCAGCTTTTAGTCAGACGCCTCTACCAGCGCCTCTTTCGCTGCTTTGAGCAGCCCCAACCGTGCGAGGGTTTTCCGGATGCCCTGTGGCCCGAACCCGTACGTTTCATGCTGCGCGACCGGATCGCCGTGAGGGACATGTTCATCGGGGATACCGAGCCGGACGAGTTCCACGTCCAGGTTTTTGTCTTGTAGCACTTCGGCAACCGCCGAGCCCAACCCGCCCGTGATCACATGGTCTTCTACCGTGATAAGGACGTCGGCCTCTACCGCGAGGCGTTCTAGCATCGCCGCATCGAGTGGTTTGACAAAACGGGCGTTGACGACGCCCACGTCGTCTAAGCCCTGCGCGGCCTCGAGCGCGTACACCAGCGTCGGTCCCAAACCCAAAATGTAGGCCCGCTTACCGGGTTTGATGATCTCCCACGTGCCCCACTCGATTTCCGACCAGTTCTCCGCGCCACCCGGGGGAGCCTCGAGGGTCTTCCCGCGCGGCCACCGGAGCGCTTTGGGGCCACCCAACCGGAGCGCCGTTTTGAGCATCGCCTGCATCTCCGCAGCGTCTTTGGGCATCGCCACCGACATATTCGGTAACGCCCGTAAATAGGCTAAGTCGTAGACGCCCTGGTGCGTCGCGCCGTCACCGCCGACGAGTCCGGCCCGGTCGATGGCAAAAATCACGTCGAGGTTTTCGATACAGACGTCGTGAATCACCTGGTCGTACCCGCGTTGCAAAAAGGTGCTGTAGATCGCTACGATAGGTTTTTCACCGCGCAACGCGAGACCCGTCGCCGTCGTGACGGCGACGTCTTCAGCGATACCCACGTCGAGGTAGCGTTCCGGGTGCGCCTTTGAATATTCGACCAAGCCGCTTCCTTCACGCATCGCCGGGGTGATGACCCAGATGCGGTCGTCGAAGTCGGCCAGTTTACCCGCAGCGTCGCCGAAGGCGCTCGCCCAGGTAAAGCCTTTACCCGCGACGATGGGGTTATCCGGGTCGAACTTCGACGCGCCGTGCCAGTTGATCGGGTCGGACTCGGCGATTTTGTAGCCTTTGCCCTTTTTGGTGACGATGTGGAGCATCGTCGGGCCGTCGAGCTGCTGCACGTGTTCCAGATAGTAGAGCAGCTGATCGACGTCGTGACCGTCGATGGGGCCGACGTAGCGTACGCCCATCGCGTGAAAAGGGTTGCTCGAGGCCGGATCGAAAAAGCGCCGCAGGGCTTTTTTGCTGCGGCTACCGAGGTCAACGAGCGGTTTCCAGATACGCTCCAACGTCTCTTTACTCGTCGCTTCGGCCTTGTGCAACCACGGTTTGACCTGGAGCGTCCGCATAAAGGTATTGAGCGCACCCACGTTTTCGCTGATCGACATCTCGTTGTCGTTAAGCACGATCGTCATCTTCGGTTTGACGTGACCGATCTGGTTAAGCGCGGCGAGCGCCATCCCGCCGGTCAGCGACCCGTCGCCGATCACCGCGACGACGCTGTAAGGGTCGCGCCGCGCGTCACGGGCCAGCGCCATGCCAAAGGCTGCCGCCAGACTCGTACTCGCGTGCCCGACGGTCAGCGCGTCGTGCGGCGACTCCGAGGTCGTGGTAAAGCCAGCGAGACCGCCCGGTTGCCGGATCGTATCGATACGGTCTTTGCGCCCGGTGATAATCTTGTGCCCGTAGGTCTGATGTCCTACATCCCAGACGATTCTGTCCGTTGCCGTGTTGTAGAGGTAGTGGAGCGCCACGGTAAGTTCGACTGCGCCGAGGCTCGAGGCCAGATGCCCGCCGCCGAGCGAACACACACGGATGATTTCACTGCGAAGTTCGTCGGCCAAATCGTGCAACTCGGGCTTCGACAACGCCGAAACATCGTCGGTCGAATTGACGTGTTCAAGAATCGCCATCAGGAAGCGTTTTCCAGACGCGTACAACATAAAACGCAGGCAGGGGCACAGTACCGAGGCTCGAGCATAGGTCAGTCTACCAAGCCCACCCCTACCTGCTTTGTAGGACGGGTGTTGGTTTGGGTGATGCGCCCGAGCAGAAGCCGTTCAACGTCCGCTTGTGATGCTCCTATATCGTCGGCGTCCGGCAAACGCCGACCCGCCCTTTCGACAAGGTCCTACGGTTCGACCCCAAGGCTCACGAAATTCTGTATCTGTTGTGAATAGACGCTACATCTTGAAAGTGGTTCGAAAGCTGCGCGCGCTGTTGGGTTCAATCCGGCAGGTTTAATCCGGCAGGTTTAATCCGGCAGGTTTAATCCGGTAGGTTTGGTCCAGCTCGCTCGGACCTTTATTCAGCCGTGTTCTTTTTCTAAGACAATTTTAAGACGGTAGCGTATTTCGAGCTTGTGCCGGAGCCTCTTTTAATTCAGTTTTGCGTAACATTTCACAATACTCCTGCTTGTGAAATGTTTGTTTCTTTGATGGCGAGTACCGTACGAGGTTGCGCGGTATGCTAGGCGGACATGGACGTTTTAGACCTTTACCGGCAGAGCGGCGGACTTCTCGAGGGACATTTTTTGCTCGCTTCGGGCCGCCATTCCCCTAAGTTTTTGCAATCGACAACCGTATTTCAGTACCCTGAACGCGCCGAGGCGCTCGGCGCGGCGCTCGCGGGCAAGTTCCGGGGGCTCGAGCCCGACTTCGTGCTCGGCCCGGCGATGGGCGGGGTGGTTTTAGCGCACACGGTAGCCCGCGCGCTTGGTTGCCGGGCGATCTTCGCTGAAAAGTTCAGCAAAAACCGGATGCTGATCCGGGAAGCCTTTAAGATATCGCCGGGTGAGCGGTTTTTGGCCGTCGAAGACGTGATTACGACCGGTGGCTCGCTCCGCAAGGCGATTCGCGCCGCCGAAGAAGAAGGGGCCGAGTGCGCCGACGTCGGCTGCATCATCGACCGGTTGGGCTCACCCCTCGCGCCACGGTCGCTGCTGAGCCTCGAGTTCCCGTCGTACGCGCCGGACGAATGCCCGCTGTGCCGCGACGGTGTGCCGTTAGAAGAAGTATGAAGCGACTTCTGGGGTTTTTGTTGTTTTTTAGTGTCGTCGCGGCTGCGCCCTCCCCGCAGCCTCAAGCTTTACAGACGCCACCACGTGCTGCACCGGCTCAGAACACCCCGGTTCAGAACACCCCGGCTCCCGCAGCTGTCGCCGACAACGCGGTGCAGGCTTGGCTTAAGCGCACCCCGTTTAACGCGGTGACGCTCTCGAGCCTCTCCCCCGAAGACGTGTGCCGCCAGCTGCCGACGCTGCTAAATAACCCCGCGCCACCTGCGGGGACGACGGTCAATCTTCAAAACCGGGTCGCGCGCGCGAGCACCCCGAAGACGCGCCGCTACACCTACCCAGTGACGTTTCCAGGCGACCGCTTGAGCGTGCTCGAGGTCAGCTTAAAACGTCAGAACGGACGCTGGCAGGCGCAAGACGTCGGTGTGCAGACGAACGCGCAAGCTCCGACGATCCCCGCTGTACTGCAAGGACCCGCCGCCGCCTGGATTTTTGCGGCGTTTAGCCTGCTGTTTCTCTATCTCCTCATACGTCCGTCGTTTTTTCGCCGCTGGCTCGCCGAGGGTTGGGGTTACTTGCGCGAACACCGCCGCTTGACCCTCATTACGATTGTGCTGCTCTACGGGCTCTTCGGGCTCGGCGTTTTTACCGGCGCGAATTTGCCACCGGTTTGCGCGCAGACCGTGACTAAGCTCGTCGAAGAGGGCGTGTCGCAACTCGGCGCGGCGCAGGCGTACGAAAGTGGTAACGTCGCGCGGGCCGCCGTCGTGACGCTCTATCAAAACTTTGTGATGGGCGCAGTCGTCACAAGCTACGGCGTGGCGTTTATCTCGTTCGGCGTGCTCGCATATGTGCTTAACGGTGCCCGCTTTCTCGCGCTCGGCGTCCCGTTCGGCTTTTTAACGCAGAGCGACCCGGCGACGCTCCTCTCTATCGCTATCTTGATTTTAGTCGAGTTGATGGCCTACGTCCTCGTAACAGCGGGCGGCGGAATGCTCCTCGTCACGCTCATTCGGGGCGGTTTAGCCGGGTTCCGGTTGGCCTTTCGCAAACTGACGATGATGCTGCCGATAGCTTTTTTTCTGCTCGTGATCGGCGCGTGGTACGAAGCGGCGATTATCATCTTGCCGCGACTTTTGGGCGGGAATTAGAGACCCAGCACAGCGCGCAGGGCCGGAGCCACGTCCAGCAGCGTGTCGGCTCCGGTAAAGGTGGCCGCGTGCGGGCCTATCACCAAGAGCGGCACCGGATTGCGGGTGTGTGAACGCGTGGCTTTGTCCTCGAGATTCCCGTGATCAGAAGTCAGCACCAGCGTCGCGCTGCCCAGCGCCGGAACGACACCCGCCAAAAACCCGTCGAGCTTTTCGGTGAGTTTGACGGCTTCCCCCAACGTCCAGCGGTGGCCCGCCGTATCCGAGAGCCAGAAATCAAAAAAGGTCAGGTCGTTACCCGCCGCAATACGGGCAAGCCGCGCCCCAGCCTCAGCGAGCGGTTGCGGCGTGCCCAAATACCCACCGTCGAGGTCGGCGCTAACGGCGTTTCCGGCGTCGTAATCGGTTCGCGTCAATAGTTTTACTCCGGCCCTTTGTACCGCGTAAACCGGTACGTTGACCTTCTGCTTTCCTTCAGAGATTGCCCGAAAATAACCGGAGGGAAACGCGTTCGCAAGCGCAACTCGGCCCCCTTTGGCGGCGACTTCAGAAAAGATCGTTCCTTCGTCTAAAGCACGTTTGAGGGTCGGTCCCGGCCACGGCCCGTAGTGCCGCCCCATCAGCTCAGCCCCGTTACGGCCCGTTAAGAGCGCCGTCTGACCCGTTGCCGATTGCGGCAGACCCTCACACGAAAGCGTCGCCGAGAGGGGCCGAAACTGCAGTGCAGGTGTGTCGATAACGTCGCGTTCAGCAGTGAGAGGGCCACCGAGTAAAGCCTTAAAGAACGGCGTGCGTGCCGCTGCAAACGGATTAACTGCGGCGTCGGACGCGCCGAGGCCAACGCCGTCCAAAAAGAGAAAAAGGAGGCTCAGCTCAGGCCCGTTGCGGCGCGAACACGTGCAGTCGTCGCCGAAGCTATGTCTCGAGCGCGCTCGGCACTGGTTTCTAAAATACGTTCGAGCCCAGACTCGTCCGCCATAATCTCGGCGTAACGTGCTTGCAACGGGTGCAACGTCGCTAGAATCTCCCCGAGGAGCGCCTTTTTAAGCGTCCCATACCCCTGACCGTCGAATTTTTCTTCGACGTCGGACATGGTTTCGCTCGTCAGTACTTTATAGAGCGAGAGCAGATTTTTGACCCCCGGTGAAGCTGTGGCGAAGCGGGTATCACGCCCCGAATCGGTCACTGCCGACATCACCGCTTTTTTGATGGTCTTTTCATCGTCGAGCAAGTTGACGGCGTGTCCCGGGCGCGTCCCGGCGAGGCTTTTGCTCATCTTGACGGCAGGGTCGTCCAATCCCATCACCCGCGCGCCCTCTTCGGGAATCGTCGCGTTCGGCAGGGTAAAGACCTCGCCGAACATATTGTTAAAACGCACCGCCACGTCGCGGGTCAATTCGACGTGCTGACGCTGGTCGTCGCCTACGGGAACAGACGTGGTGTCGTAGAGCAAGATGTCGGCGGCCATGAGCGTGGGGTAGGTCAAGAGCCCCGAGCCGACGCTCTCTTTGCCTTCGGATTTCGATTTGAACTGCGTCATTCGGTAGAGCCAACCGAGCGGCGTCAGGCAGTTGAGTATCCACGCGAGTTCGCTGTGTTCACGCACTTGAGACTGGATGAAGATCAGATTCTTGTCCGGGTCGAGGCCCGCTGCGAGGTACAAGGCGGCGACCTCGAGCGACTTCTTCCTTAGAACTTGCGGCTTGACCGCTTCAGGTACCGTCAGGGCGTGCAGGTCAACCACACAAAAAATATTTTCCGCTTCGTCTTGGCGGGCGACCCAACCTTTGAGCGCGCCCAAATAGGTACCCAGATGAAGGTCGCCGGTCGGTTGGACGCCGGAGAAAACACGGTTACGGTTCTCAGTGGGGTGTGACGGGGTAGGTTTGTCGGCAGCTTGCGTCATAGGCACAAGTATAAGACCTGAGCGTAAGAGCTTGCGACAAGCCGCCGCTGAGGTGAAAGAGCAGGACCAGGGAAAAGCTTTTTAGCTCGAGCCCTCCACATCATTACGTCCAGGCTTTGAAGAACCCTATCCGGCGGCCAGCTCTTTCGCCAGTTCTTTAAGCTGCGCCCCGCCGTCTACAACCACACCGCCGTGATAGGTCAAAATTGCACCTACGCCTAACTTCGCCAACTTGACAACCGAAGTGTGCGCCTCAACCATGTCAGGCGTAGCCCGTTCTCTCGGTCCTTCAAGGTGGCCTTTGTGCGAAACCAGTGCGTCTCCGCTGATCAGCGCGCGGCTACGCTCCAAGTACAAACTGATATGCCCCGGCGTATGACCGGGCGTAAAAACCACCCGTACACCGCCCCCCAGCTCGAGCCTTTCTCTGTCTTCTAAAATTCGGTCAACCTTTACGGGAGCAAGCGGCTGGCTAAAGATTGCGCGCGCCTGCGGCAGCATCTTAGCGAGCATGGCTTCGCGCTGTTCGGGCGGAGGCAGCTTGATAAGTGGCAGCCGCCCTTCGATATAGGGCGCGTCCTCTGCGTGAGCCAGCACCTCAGCCCCGCTGACCCGAACCACCTCAGCGAGCGAGCCGATATGGTCGAGGTCTTGGTGGGTAAGTATCACGCGCCGCACATCCGCAACTTTGAGACACGTCGGACAGCGCCGACCCCAGCGCGTCCAGCTGACCGGGTACGCCGGTATCTACCAGGGTGAGGCCGCGCTGCTCATCTAAGATTAGTGCCGGGTTGAGCGTCGTCGGACCGTTCATCAGCTCAGTAGTCAGGGGTAGTGCGTACAGGTCGTCGTTGACTTTAATAGGTTGGGTCACAGGTGCCTCCGCTGGGCATCATATTCATATCTATACCTTTAAGTGATCATGCTTAAGCCGGGTAGCCCTACAGCTAATCTATCCGCTCTGCTGTTTGTAGGCGCTCCTGCAACAGAGAGACTAAGTCGGTCGGTGACTCTACCTGTAAGGCTAAATCCTTAAACAAGCCGATATCTTTAGGGCCTATCCAGTTCGTTTTTAGATGCTCAGGATCAAGCGCGATCATTTTGCCGTAGCTTTGATAAACTGGTGCGGGAAACAGCGTTCGGGAGAGCATATCTATTACTTTCGTTGGAGCGACGCCACTCTTCTTGACTAAGCTGAGCGCTTCTGACATAGCGAGCCACGCGCTGATAATCAAGAAGTTGCCGCTGAGTTTGACCGTGACGGCAGCTCCGGCCGCCTCACCAAAGTCGTAGATGCCTTGACTTAAAGCCTCGAGCAGCGGCCGAACTCGAGCTTTTTCCGGCGCAGGCCCAGCCAGACAAATCCACAATTCCCGCGCCTCCGCCGCCTCCGGGCGTCCAAACACCGGTGCTTCGACGTAAACGCTGCCGTGCTCGGCGTGGCGTGCGGCGAGTTTTTTAGAGAGCGCTGGGGAAACGGTACTCATCGAAAGGTGGACGCCACCTGAGCCCAAACCTTCTAAAAAACCTTCGCTCATCACGATAGTTTCCAGAGCAGCGTCATCGGACACGACGGTGATCACGACGCCTCCCGGTGTCACCGCGTGACGCGGTTGGTCGGCCACCTCAGCGCCTAGCGCCGCAAAAGCTTCCGCTTTGCTGACCGCGCGGTTGTAAACTTTGAGCTTGTACCCGTCTTTCAGCAGATTGTGAGCCATCGGTTGACCCAAATCACCAAGTCCGATAAAACCGACTGTGTCGTTCACTATTTACTCCTTCTGAGGTGGTAAAGCAGAGATTTTTTAGGTGGTCCGTTGCGAACTATCAGCTGACGTTTTAGCTGACGTTGACGTAAACGTTAAGTTTTAGTTAAAAAAATTTAGACAGGTTTATCTCCCAAAAAATACTCGAAACGCGCTATGTTGACCTGCAAGTCCGCGCGGAACCGTTGCAACTCACTCACCTTTTCGTCCGTTTCAGCCAGATGCTTTCGCAACATTTCCAGAACTTTTCGTTTCGGTTCTACGCCACTAGGGTCGGCAAAATAAAGGTCGATAACGCCTCCAATCTCGTCCAAACTGAGTCCCAGCTTTTTTAACTGATCGATCTTTTGCAAGCGGGCAACTGCCTCGTCAGGGTAATGATGATGACTGTTTCCCGTACGCGTTCCGGGCGGGAGGAGCCCACGGCTCTCGTAGTAACGGACAGTCCGCTGGGTCACGTCCGCTCGTTTGGCGAGCTCACCGATACGCATAGACCGGCCTGTCACTGTCGTAAAAACATGACGTCAACGTCATGTTGTCAACGTACAGCGTCGGGCTGATTTTGTCAAGCGAGCTGACGCTGCTGTCTAGAGCTGGTGCCACGCCTGACGGTCGAAAACGCCAATCGGCGGTCTGTAAGCAGACGAATGACACTTGGGTCTTCGTATAAGCCTTCGCACAAACCTTACGTATAGCGGTAGCCGGACGGGAGCCGGGCTGGTAAACGCGTGGCGGGATTTGCGCTCGAGCACGCCGACGCAAGAAGCTGCCTGAACCGGTCGCACCCGGCTGCCCGGAACTATCCGCTCAGCCTAGCGCCTTTCTCTCGTCGAACGCGCTACGAGCCTGCTCTACCTGTCCCAAATGGTCCGCCGCCCAGATCCACACCCCACAAAAGGCGGCCCCAAGGCTAAGACCAAGAGGCGTGAGTTTGTACTCGACCTTGGGCGGGACGACGGGATAAACCGTTCGGGTCAGCAGGCCGTCGCGCTCCATCTGCCGCAAGGTCTGTGTGAGCATCTTTTGACTGACGCCTCCGACTTGTTTGCCCAACTGCGTAAAGCGCAGCTCTTTATGTTCGGTTAGCGCCTCGAGGATCAGCATCGTCCACTTATCCGCAACCCGGCCGATCAAATCGTTGACGAGCGCCTCGATCCTGGGGTCAAGCTCAGCAGGCGGCGTGTGGCTGGCGTACGTTCTCGCTTCGGCAAGCTGTTCTTCGGTAAACGGTAACTTCGTCATCTATAAAACTCTCCTTTAGGTAAGTATCACACTTTACAGTGCCTACTTTCTTTTAGAGAGTTTAGCATCTAAGATGACCTCACGTAAGTCCGAGTTACGGAGGAAACACTATGAAGCTTCAAAACAAAACTGTTTTAATCACCGGCGGCTCGAGCGGCATCGGCCTCGAGTTGGCCAAGCAGCTGCTTGAACGCGGAAACACGGTCATCGTGACCGGACGAGATCAGGCGAAGTTAGGTGCGGCGGCTCGAGCCTTGCCGGGCGTCCACACCTTTACGAGCGACGTAAGCGACCCGGTAGCGATTGCGGCGCTGTATAAGCAGGTCGTCGCCGGGTTCCCCGCCCTCGATACGCTGGTCAACAACGCAGGCATCATGCGCAACCTAAACCTCGCTCAAGACCGTGATTTGACCGACGTCACCCGTGAGATCGAAACCAACTTGAGCGGGCCGGTGCGGATGGTTCAGCAGTTCCTACCGCACCTCAGAACCCGCCAAGACGCGCTGATTATCAATATGACTTCCGGCTTGGCGTTCGTTCCCTTTACCATTTCGCCGGTCTATTCGGCTACGAAATCCGCTTTGCACGCCTATACCCAGTCGCTGCGGGTGCAGCTCGCCGACACGGGTGTAACGGTCGTCGAGTTGGCTCCGCCACCTGTTGAAACGCCGCTCTTTCGGGGCGAGTTCGAAGAGGAGGTCAGGGGACAAAAACCTATGAACCCGGCTGTACTCGTCCGGCGCGCCCTCGCCGGAATAGAAGCGGGCAGGTCCGAAATCCGTCCTGGGCTCAGCAATATGCTCAAAATAATGAGCCGGGTTGCCCCGCAGTTTATGCTTAAACAGATGACCCGGATGTCAACGCCCAAGAGTTAGCTCGCTTTTATGCCTGCGCCCGGCTTGACAGGTATACCCAACCTAGAATCTGCAGCACGGTGAGCCGGTCGTACGAGGCAACAGGGGACAAACTACCCGCGCCTTACGCCGTAAACTAGGGCATGGTCAACCTGATGAGTTTGTGGCGGCTCGAGCCTCTCCCCATCGCCGCGACGCTCGTAGCCGTGCTCTTTTACGCCCTCGGTACCGGCCCGTTGCGGCGGCGCTTCTTTCCGGGTGAAGCCTATCCGACGACCAAAGCCGCGCTGTTCTACCTCAGCATGACGCTGCTGACGCTAATTTTCGTCTCGCCGCTGCACACGATTGGCGAGCTGTTTTTACTTTCGGCCCATATGCTGACGATGGTCTTGGTGATATTCGTCGTCGCGCCTATTTTTCTCTTGGGGCTTCCTGGCTGGCTCATTGCGCCCGTGGCGCTGCACCCCGTCATCAAACCGATTTTGCGCTTTTTTACGCGTCCTGTCGTCAACGTGGTCCATTTCAACCTGGCGTTTTTAATCGTGCATATCCCTTTTTTCCTCAAGACCCTGATGTTTACCGGCGACCTGCTGCACTACTACACCTATTTTGCGATCTTCGGCTCGGCGGTGCTGATGTGGTGGCCGGTGATGAATCCGCTCCCGGAGGCGCTGCCCAGCCCTTCCTATAAAGTGCAGCTGATCTACCTCGTCGTGCTGATCTTCGCGCACAACCCGTTTTCGACGGTTTTTTCGTTCGCGACCGGGCTGATCTATCCGTGGTATGAACGCACTTCACAGGCGATTGGCAGGTCGGCGCTGCAAGACCAGCAACTTGCCGGGGTGATTATGGGCGTGGTGTACATGACGGTCATGTTGATTGCGATTGGAACGGTGTTCGTGCGGTGGTTTAGCGGGCGGGGTGAACACGGCGGTAAGCAGGGGGTAAGGCTCGAGGCCGCCCACGATTAGCTTTTGCTGAAAGTTGTTCTAAAAGATTTGGGTTGTCCAGTGGATTTTCTATCTCTACGGGGTAAGGGAACGGTGGGCTATCCGGCATACCGATAGACAGGCTGCTCGAGTCTTGCACCACAAAGTAAACCGGCTAACCGAGCTCGACCTGAGCCAGCTCCGCCCGGTTATCAACTTTTTTAGGGATAAGTAGAGACAGCAGCACGAGCCAGGTGGCAACAAAAATCATTGGCACTTCCTTGACTATGCCCTTTAGGACGATCACGTTGCCCACTCCTCTTTTGACTCGGCACTTTTAGCTTATCGCCGAACAAACCAGCAAAAATTTAGTTGCCTGGAAGCTCGAGCACCGCCACTCCCAACTCTTCCAAAACCAAGTTCTCCTCTACTGTCCGCCCAGTCAACAGCTCTTTTGCTCCGGCATATTCAGCTGTACCAACCTGCGTTTTATCGCCGAAGTTAGCTAGAGCCACAACCTTTTTACCCTCAGCCTTGCGGAGAAACTCGAGCACTTCAGGGTTTTCTTGAGGGGTCAAGGTAAGGGTTCCCCGTAAAAGTGCCGGATGCGCTTTACGCACAGAGATAAGTTTTTTGTACCGGTTCAGTACCGAGTCCGGGTCGGCGGCTTCAGCTTTTACGGTCAAGGTTTCGTCGTCAGAGCTGAAGGTGTACCAGGGCGTTCCGGTCGTAAAACCAGCGTTGGGTAAACTGTCCCACGGCATCGGGGTACGCTTCTCCTCGTCGGCGTCACCGGGGCCGTTCGGCAGCCCCAGCTCTTCGCCGTAGTAGATAAACGGCGTTCCGGGCAGCGTCAGGAGGAGCCCGGCGGCGAGTTTGAGCCGCGCTTCGTCACGCTTTAAGAAACCCAGCGCCGTACCGGGCCGAATCTGGTCGTGGTTCGAGATAAACGTTGCTTGGCGCGCAGAAGCCGGATAGAGCGCATTGTCTTGCTCCAAGACATTCTCGAGCCCTGCCGGGTCGCGGTCTTGCACAGCCTCTATCAGCGCCGTAAAAAGCGGATAGTTAAACGCGTAGTCGAGTCCGGCACGCTCAAAGTAGCGCGCAATCGTTTCGGTATCCGTCCAGGTTTCACCGACCAGATAGGCGTCCGGATTGACCGCGTGGATAAATTCCTCGAATCGGCCCACCCAGGCGATGTTTTCGGGGGTGTTGGCAATCGCGCCGGTTTCACTTTCGATAATGTGCTGAATAGCGTCCACCCGGAAACCATCAACGCCCAGCTCCAACCAAAACCGCGCCACGTCTTCCATCTCACGCATGACCGCCGGGTTGCGGTAGTTGAGGTCGGGCATCTCGCTCCAGAAAAGGCCCAGATAGTACGAGCCGTCCGGAACTTCGTGCCACGCCGGGCCGCCCAGTCCGCGCCAGCCGGGGTCGGTTTTGGAAAAACTATAAAAATTGCGGTACTTTTTGTTGCCCGCCTCGGCCTCTAAAAACCACGGGTGCTGCGACGAGGTGTGGTTGACGACCAAATCGAGAATCACCTCCATGTCCCGCTCATGTGCAGCAGCTAAAAACGCCTTGAAGTCTTCAAGCGTGCCGTAGTCGGGATTGACACGCCTGTAGTCGGTTACGTCGTAGCCGTGGTAACTCGGTGAGGGGTGGAGCGGCGTCAACCAGAGTCCGCCGACACCTAACCCTTGCAGGTAGTCGAGCCTGTTAGTTGCGCCTTGCAGATCGCCGGTACCGTCACCGTTACTGTCTTGAAACGAACGCACGAATATTTCGTAGAAGACGGTGCCCTCGGAAGGACGAGCGTAGGCTACGCCTAAAAGAAGCACCCAGACCAGCAGCAGATTTGTCATAGTTTAGAGTGTAGCAGCCGCCGCAGACGCTGACAGAGGGTAGCTAGAAAGCGTTCTCGAGAACCTTCAGAGCCGCCTCGTAACGTTCAGCGATAAGCATTTTGGCTTCAGGCATCAATTTTCGGTAGCTCCGCCTCAACTTCGCCCGTACCCACACCGCGCCCTCGTCCACACCTAAGCCTTTACGAACGTACGCGAGGTGCAGCAAAGACGGCACCTGCGCAATGTGGGCCACCCCGTCGGCGGAGGCCAATACGCGGGCCTCGAGCGTCTCCGGTTTCAGCTTTTGGCTCGCCCGGTGCGTCAAGATGCACGCTGCCACCCTTTCGGTACGCGCTTCGGGATAACCCAGCGCGGTTAGCAGCTCCCGGGCTAAAGCCGCGCCGTGTCGGTGATGGCCGGGCTCGAGTTCGACATCCTTAATTCCGGCGTAGTCGTGCAGCAGCGCCGCGAGTTCGACAATCTCGAGGTCGGCTCCGGTTACATCTGCAAGCTTTTTGCCAAACTCTAGAACGCTCAAAATATGGTGCGACCAGATGCCGTAGCCAAAAGCGTTGGTGGGCGCGGCGCACACCCGTTCGACCTCGGTATAGATTGCCGTATAGACTAGTACTCTGTCATCCTATTATTGATACAGCACCGAGGTGTAGTTTAGGGTCTAAGGTATGCCAACAAAGCGATACCTTGTCACCCTAACTCCCGAAGAACGAGCTAACCTTCTGAAATCCATCA
>JAABUN010004929.1_pt1 | contig 17303 bp, 13 predicted proteins | sample 5559311 | NCBI WGS metagenome assembly JAABUN01 (sample SAMN10711877, study PRJNA513370) | rock metagenome | isolation source: Antarctica rocks | place: Antarctica: Victoria Land, Siegfried Peak sud
GACTAATCATCCACATTTGTTCCCGTGATATGCCTTTTTGTACGCTCATAGTTTATATAGACAACAATACTTATCCAAAAGATTCCTGATAAATAAAATAATTAAGTTTTTGCACAGTCTGTCGTTGATTCAGAAAGAATAAATGGTGGTGCCCAAAAAAAATTTAAACAGTTTTTTAGAAAAGGCGAATTTAAAATGAATAATAGTGTAAAAAGCCAGGCTTCTAGTATTACCAACTTTACCTTTTATTGGTTGTTCGCTGTTTCAGGTCTTGTACTTTCTTTTGCGATTCCATCATCTGATCATATCGTTGCTGCCATTTTGATTTCACTTTTGGCTTTTTTCGGGTTTCTTCCATTTTCGAAAGAATTTTATCATGATTGATAATATAGTTTTGAATTACGAATTGAAGGATTAAAGTAATAACATTAGAAACTGTATAATACCAGGTAAGAGCGGATGGCAACTGGTTAAATATAAACAGCAGTATGAAAGGGAAAAAATAGGGCATGTACTTCATTACCGGGTTTCCCTGGTCTGGTGTCATGCTCATATTGTATATAGAAATCAGGAAGCTTGTCGTTACCGCAGTTATTGTAAAAAGGCTGATATGGTCACCAAATCCGAAAGGAACAGAAAAAGGTAATCTTGCAATTACATCATAAGAAGAAAGGTCTTTGGCCCATAAAAAGCTTTGACCACGTAAGGCGATTTCTGAATTAAAAAAACTGTATAAAGCAAAAAAGATAGGAATTTGTAATAATGCCGGAATACATCCCCCTAACGGATTAACACCTGCTTCCCTGAATAATTTCATTTGCTGCATAGCAAAGCCTTGCTGATCATCTCCAAATTTCTTTTTGAGTGTATCCAATTCGGGACGCAATACCTTCATCTTAGCCCCACTTAAGTAACTGGTATAAGTAAGGGGCGAAGTTACCAGCCGGATAAAAATTGTCAGAAAGGCGATTACCCAGCCATAATTGTGAATGAAACCTGCAAAGAAATTAAATACAGGCATAATAATATACCGATTGATATATTTTACAAAAGAAAACATTCCTGAACCAAGATCTACAATGCTTTCCATCTGCCGATTGTACTGTTTAAGTACATTAAATTCATTAGGCCCATAATATAGAGCCATAGGAACGGTTGCAGAAGAAGCCTGTGGTAACTGAAGTTTCATGTTAGCCACTGCTTTACCCACTATTTTGCTCGTATCATCAGGAACCGTAACGGTTACTTCTCCTGAAGTAAAATTGTTTTTTGCAATTACAGCAGCATTGAAAAATTGTTGTTTTACAGAAAGCCAGTTAACATGTTTATCGAAAGCTTCTGTCGTTCCTGTAGCAGCAGTGTTAAAATTGTAACTCCCATCTTCTACATAACATAACCTTGTCTGTTTTCTTTCGTAGGTAATATCGTTTTGTTGCTGGCGGGCTTGTACCTGCCAGTTTAAATTCAATGAATTTCCGGTCAGAAGCCTGTTGGCGCCATTCAAAATTATATTCCAGTCAATCATGTAATCATTTGGCTTAACTATAAACTGGTGAGTTATGCTTTGCCCGTCAGGCGATGAAAGATTGTAAGTAATTATTTGTCTTCCATTTGCTTCTTTCCTAATTATAGGAGGATTAAAGAACAAGTTGCTTGTAGGTGAGGTCTGGTTTGGAGATGTATTAATAGTGTAGGAAATATTATCAAATGCGGAACCAGCTAAAACTACATTAGTGCTATCGAACGATTTATAGTTTTTAAGTTCAACACTTTTTGTTTGAGCTCCTTTATTTGAAAATGTGATTTTTATAAGCCCGTTATCAATCACAGTTAACTGCTCACTTCCGTTTGCCGCATTTTGAAAATTACCGGCAGCGGTAAGGTTATTTAAAGAGTCTTTTTTTAAGGAGTCTGATTTTACTATGGCAGGATCTGCAGGGGGTGCAGTTAGTGGTTTCGCCCGTGCAATAGAATCTTCTGTCCGTTTTCTTTCTAATAAAAGAGCTTGTTGCTGACGATTTGAAAACCAGAAATAACCTATAAAAAGAATTCCGATCAACACAGAACCAATGACCGTATTAGTATCAGTCTTCATAATTTAAGAAAAATTGAGGGGCAAAGGTAGGGATTTGAAGGATAGATAGAGGCGGGACGGCAGTAACTGTAACTTTACTTTGGTCTTTCGAATCCACATATATCTTTTTTTATAAAACCGTAGTTAAATAATAGATAAAAGCTTTTAATTTTAATTAACTCTATGTTAGTTCTGATTAATTTACTGCCTTGATCTGCTTTTTTCCTTCTTCAACCACCAATTTTTAAATTTTAATTTGCTCAAATGCGTCAAAGTATTTCTTTCCTTTCGCAAAGGGAACAGAATACGCCTACTCAGTGGGATGAATTTTTGTGGTGGCTGAGTACAGCAGAAAAGGAACTTTTAGCCCTATGTGTGGTAGACAGAAACAGGTACCGGATTATCGGAACAACAGTATTAGCTACCTGGAGTTTCGCAACCCTCGCCTGGACTTATTTTTGGCGTACGATAACAACTAACTGGTTTTTATCAGTATTGCCGGTTTGTTTATGGGTTTTATTATTCTTACTATCGACCGTGCCCTTATAAAGGGGATGAACAAGTTTAATAAAAACAAAATTACTCCACTGCTTCTTCGAAGTATTTTAGCTATTACACTCGGTACTTTTATGGCTCAACCTGCTATTTTATTTATGTTTGATAAGGAAATAAGACTACAGGCTTCTCTGGATAATGAAGTAGGCTGCCTTTTTCAATTGCAGTTCTGTAGCATATAATTTCTTCAGCGTATCATCCATAAAACTAAATTCAAAAGAACTGCCCGGAAGCAGTGTTGCCCACTTTTTTTGTATGACTTCAATGCCAGTTTTAGTTTACGGGGCTTTAGTTTGAATGAAAGGTAGCGGTGAACAACAGAGGTCGTTACATTAAAAGATATCATCGGCTGGATGGCCTGCTGCAAAGAACCAAAATGAAAATCATTGGTAACGCCTTTTACTGTAAATGTTGTCGGGTCGCAGGAATGCGAAGCTGTTGCCCGATGGCATCTGATGAATTTTTATAGCCAAGTGCAGCAACTGCTTTTTCGTTCAGCACCACTTTGCCCGGAATCAAGCTTGCAGCCGTCAAAAAATTCTCCGTTGTTTAATTGTATCCCGTAAGTGCTTAAATAATTTTCATCTGTTATCAATGACTGCATAGCAATTGCCTGTGTAGAGTCTGTGCCTGCTTTATAAACTGATGGGCCGCCACCATAATTGCCATTCGGGATTTCGTAAGAAAGCGTAACACGGCTTGCTTGCGGGATGGTTGCAAATTCATTGCGGATGGTTTCCATTTTCCTCACACCGGCAGGCGACCAATCTCTTGGAACTTGTGATGCAACAATGTTGCATTTTTATGAAAGCGGTCAAAACTGAATTCATTCACAGCATATAGCATAAATAAACTAAAGCATGCAAGCCCGACAGATAATCCAAAAATATTAATGAATGCAAGTCCTTTTTGTTTGGAAAGATTGCGTAATGCTATCTTGAAATAGTTTTTAAACATTATAGTTAGTTTTATTAGATTTTATGCTTATTAAGTTTGGATTGCAAGTGTGAGCTTCAACAAAAGCCTCATTCTTATTTATTGCCTGTACATAAAAAATTGCTATCCCTTTCAATCCTTCCAAATCCAGGTTCAGACTACTCCGTTCTCAAACTCTTCACCGGGTTTGCTATCGCCGCTTTTATTGCCTGCATACTTACTGTAAGAAGTGTAATAGCTATAGTTATTGCTCCGGTGAATGCAAATACCCACCATGAAATAGAAGTTCTATATACATACCCATTCAGCCATTCATTCATACTCCACCATGCCAGCGGAATCGCCAATAAAAAAGCAATAGCATTTAATAGTAAAAATTCACCTGTAAGTAATCTCCAAAGTCCGGCAACGGAAGCCCCTAACACTTTTCGTATTCCAATTTCTTTTACACGCTGCTCTGCCATAAAAGAAGCCAGTGCATATAAACCAAGACTTGAAATGAATATTGCAAGCACTGCAAATACACCTGCAAGTGTTCCGGCTGTTTCTACCAAATGAAATTGTTTTGCATATTGCTCATCAATAAAATTATAATCGAAAGGAGCTTCAGAACTGTATTGTTTGAAAACAACTTCTACTTTTTGTAATGCATCTTTGGTGCTAAATGCAGGAGATAATTTTATAGTTATATAATTCATCGGTTGCTGCGCCAGAAAGAAAGCAGTTGGTATAACTGAAGCAAATGGTGAGCCCATAATGGCATCATCAATCACACCCAATATTTTATAATTCTGGCCTTGATAATTAATATTTTTACCAATGGCATCAGCTATTCCCATGTAACGTAATGCCATTTCATTAAGAATAACACCTGAGGAATCTGTAGGAAAATCACGGGAAAAGTTTCTTCCTTCTTTAAAATGCCATTGAACCGAATTGCCAAAATCTTCAGTAACGGAAACGGTTCCAAAAATAGCTTCGGTAGAAAGATTTTTTCCCTGCCATGAATATCCTCCGGTTGTAAGTGTTAGCTTATTAACAGGACTTGATGATGCAGCTATATCCACTACTGCTCCTGACCTTAAGAGGTCGTTTCTGAAAGCAGTATAATGAGCTTGCAATTCAGGTGTTTTAATAGCGAAGTTTATCAGTCCATCAACAGAATATCCGAGAGGCCTGCTTCTTGCGTAATTCAATTGTTTCAATACAATCAGCGTTGCAGTTATTAAGAAGATTGAAGTGAAGAATTGTACAATCATTAAAACTTTACGTAAAATAGCAGCAGCCCTTCCTGCTTTTAAACTGCCTTTTAATACTTTAACCGGTTTAAAAGAAGAAAGATAAAGCGCAGGATAACACCCTGCAATTAGGCCGGTGAATAATACAAATGCAGTACATACAATACAGAAGGAAATCTTATCAAAGGGAATGAGCATATTATTTCCGGTAAGATTATTAAACCAGCGCAAACTTAATTGCACCAAAACAAGAGATATAGCAAAAGCGACGATAGCAGTAATTACTGACTCTGTGAGAAAACGAAATATCAATTGTCTTCTGCCTGAGCCAATTGTTTTTAAGATTCCTACTTCTTTTGCGCGTTTACTGCTTCTGGCAGTGGAAAGGTTCATAAAATTGATGCACGCCAGCAGTAACACAAAAAAACCAATCATTCCAGACATCCAAACATATTGAATTTGTCCTCCGGTGTTTTTTCCATTCTTAAATGTTTGGTACAAATGCCATTTTTTCATTGGATGCAGTAATACTACCGGCTTAATATCCTGCGTGTGCTCTTTTAATATTCCTGCAACTTTTTTTGAAACATCGTCATTCTTAACACTATCTTTAAGTTGAACATATAACAGAAATTGACAGTTGTTCCATGCTTCATTTATAGCATCACTTTGTGGAATAAAATAATTCCATGATACGAGATATTTCAGTTCACTAAAAGAAGATGTGGTTGGAAAGTCGTTATAAACCCCGGCTACTCTCAGATTATCTTTATTGTCTATTTTAAGCAGCTTGCCCACAGGTTCATCATTACCAAATAAAGACTTTGCCAATGATGAACTAATGAGAATGGATGAAGGATTATCAAAAGCTTTTAAAGTGCCTTTTATTGGAGCAAGAGATAACATATCTACAAAACCCTGTTGAGCAAAAGTTCCTGTTGAACTCAGTTTTGTTTCATCACTATTTAATATGTGGCTTTCAGGCTTAGAGGTAAGAGCTACTTTTTTAAATTTGGAACCGAAACTGCTTTTTAATTCGTTTGCCAGTGGAATCGGACATACAGGATCAGTACTTATTTCGCCGCTAAAAGTACCTGTGATCATCACCTGCGATATGCTTTTATAGTTGGAAAAGTTTTTATTGAATGAAAGTTCTCTCCATATCCATAAGCTAATAATCATCGTTACTGCCATACCCAATGCAAGTCCTACAATGTTAATGAGGGTTACTATCTTATTGCGACTCATATTTCGCCATATAACTTTCAGATTACTTTTAAACATGACTTAAAAATTAGTTATTAGAATCTTTACAATCTTTCAAAATCCCCGTTCAGCCAATTACTCACTTCTCAAACTCTTAACCGGATTTGCCACAGCAGCTTTTATTGCCTGGAAACTTACCGTAGCAACAGCAATAAACACGGCCACAAAACCTGCTGATAAAAATATTGTCCATTGAATTGTTATACGGTATTCAAAACTTTGCAGCCATTTATTCATAGCCAACCATGCAATTGGTATAGCAATTAACATAGCCAGCAGTACAGGTTTAATAAATTCTTTGGTCACCAGCACCGCTACACGGCCAACAGATGCACCCAATACTTTTCTTACGCCTATTTCTTTTACTCTTTGCTGAATGACGATAAGTGCAATACCAAATAAACCCATACAGGAAAGTGCGATGGCAACAAGTGCAGCAACAGAAAACATTTTGGCAAGCATTTGCTCATTGGCATACCAACGTTCAACATTTTCATTTGCATACGATCCTTTAAATTCTACACCTGGTTCTGCCTGGGCATATGCTGCTTTTACCAGGTTCATTGTTGCAGTTGGATTCTGTGTATTTACCCGTATCAGAATGTAGGCAAGCTGCCCATTGCTTTTTATTGATATGGTGAGCGGTTCAGCCTTTTCGTGCATAGAGTACAAATGAAAATCAGGAATAACGCCGATAATATTCCATTTCGGCTGGCTGGTGTCACTGTAGAAGGATAAACCTGCTACGCTTTTATCCGATAATTGTTTTGCCATACTTTCAGTTACAATGACGGCATTACTTGTGTCTGTTACATACGCTGAGGTAAAGTCTCTGCCTTCTTTAGGCATAATATTTAAGGTTTTTAAAATATCATAATCTGCCGTCATCCAGTTGGTCTCGATTGATTTTCCATTATAATCAAATCCGTAGCCTGATCTGCTGGTGCTGCCATCCTGCCCGAGGCCCAGGTTAACGGAAGAGCCGGTTACGCTGATGATAGAAGACTGGGAAGAAAGCGCGTTACGCATTTGATTAATAATCTTTCTTCCCTCGCCCACGTTGCGTATGGGTATGCTGATGACAGATGAAGTATTGTATCCCAATGGCGCATTGCGCAAATGTTCGAACTGCTGGTAAATAATAATAGTACTGCATATAAGTACACAGGCAATTGCAAACTGAACGACTATCAAAGCGCTGCGAAACAAACCCGGTTTTTTTAATGATATTTTGCCCTTTAAAATTTCAACCGTTTTTAATTTACCCATAATGAAAGAAGGATAGCCTGAAGCGATAAATGATACGAAAAGCAAGATAGCCAGTAACATAAACACTACGAACGGCTGGTAGAATAATGAGGGGTCTAAACCCGCAAGGGATGTTTTATTAATGTATTTTAATAGTAAGATTATGGCTGCGATGCCAATAATCATGGCTATTAAAACGGTAAATAAACTTTCGCCCCATATCTGCAGCCAAACCTGCCGCCGGCCTGCACCAAGGCATTTACGTATGCCCATTTCTTTTGTACGGGTAAAAGACAGACCGATAGTGAGGTTAATAAAGTTGAAACACGCAATAAGAATGATAACAAAGCTAACCAGCATTATAACATACAGCAAAGGCTTACTCGTTGGAGCACCATTATTAACGTCTGCATCAAAATGCATCTCTGTAAAAGGCAACAAACGCATGGAAGACATATCACCATTTTCGTCGGGTTTGAACCCTTTGTTTTTCATGAAAGTAACATCAACCGGATTGTACTTTCTCGTGAAATTCCGCAACTGGCGCTGTACCTGCGCCTTGGTTGTGTTAGCCGATAACTGTACATATACAACATGCTGCTGATAAATCCATTTATCTTTATTTGCTGCATAGTCAGGGCTAAGTTCAGGCCTTGCCAACACATCAAAAGTGATGGAAGAATTTTTAGGAAAGTCTTTTAATACAGCCGATACAATTAATGATTTCCACTCGCCGCCAATGTTTGTACTGATAGATTTTCCAACAGGGTCTTCTTTGCCAAATAATTTTGCGGCTGCATATTCACTCATCACCGCGTTTCCCAAATCCGCTAAAGGGTTTGCCTTATTGCCTTTAACAACAGGAAATGAAAACATACTGAAGAAATCGTTGTCCACCAGTTTTGTCTGTAAATCCAGTTCTTTGCCTTTATACTTTACTGCACGTCCACCATATTTATAACGTGTTGCTTTCTCAATACCAATACCTTCTGCTTTAAGTGCCGGTGCGGCCGGATATCCCATACCATCACTCTTTGTAACTCCCTGTGACCCGTTATAAGAATTGTATACCTCGAACAGGCGGTTTTTATTGGCATGAAATGAATCAAAAGAAAACTGGAAATAAACGACAAGCAATAAAACAATACTGCAGGTAAATGCGACAGCCATGCCAATAATGTTAATAGCGGTATGCAGTTTATTCTTCTGCATATTGCGGCGCAACGTTTTGAAATAATTTTTTATCATTTTTTATTTATTTAGGTTTTCTTACACCAAGGGAGTCAAGAATATGGTTTTCTAATTCTTTTTTTTGTTTATCATTCATATCTCTTACATCAAAACTTTTATCATAGTCAATTGGGTTTTCGGTATTTTTTGTTTTTACGCTTATGCTTAGTGTTTTGCTGTCATCTTCGATTTTCATTGACGTGTTGTCGTCATTCATTCTTTCTGTACGAACCGGATGATGGCTGTCAGTACAGGCTGTAATAGAAAAAATTAGCAGAGCAGCGATTAATATATGTTTCATGTTTTTTTATTTAAGTGTTCTTTTTATTCGATACTTAGCTTCTCGAGTTCCTCAGAATCTAAAATTTATTACTTATTCAGTCCGTAAACTTTTTATAGGGTTAGCAAGGGCGGCTTTTACCCCATTATAACTAACGGTAATAACCGCAATAAAAACAATCGCCACTGCCACTATCACGAATATCCACCATGATAATTGGATGTGGTAATCCATTTTCTGAAGTACTTTTTGCATAACCCAGGCAGCAGCGGGAGCAGCGACAACAAAAGCAATTACAACAGGCTTTAAAAAATCTTTTGACAATGTAAACCAGAGGCTGCTTGCAGTGGCGCCGAGGACTTTACGAATGCTCATTTCTTTACCGCGCCGCTCAGCTACAAAAGCTGAAAGACCAAACAGCCCAAGGCATGAAATAAGAATGGCCATTCCTCCAAACATGTTGGCCATTTGACCGACTGCGTGTATCTCTTCAAACCTTTTCTGATATTCTTCTTTTGTAAAGTGAAATTCAAAGGGAAAACCAGGATTTATCTTTTTTAAAGTTTTCTCAATCTCCGACATGCGATCCTGCCATTTTTCATCATTGGTTATGCGTACAAAATAATGGCTCATACTGCCTTTGCTGAGATTCACAATTAAAGGATCGGGAGAAGCAGAAGGATTATTAAAAACAAAATCTCTGACTACTCCTATCACCGTAGTATTGCCAAGTTTGGTTCCTGCCACAGGCTTTTTAAGATTCATTCTTTTTGCAGCGGCCTCGTTTATGAGGCAGGCTGAAGTATCAGTACCAAAATCAGGACTAAAATCACGGCCTTCTGCCAGTTGTAATCCTGTTGTTTTTACCCAATCGTATTGAACATTAGTAGCCGTAATGTAAAAATCCTGGTCTGGGGTTTTACCGGGCCATTCCAAACCGTTAAAAGCGCCGCCGAAGCGAACGAGGTTATCGGTACCTGCCGACACATTTGTAACTCCTTTAATTTGTAACAATTCGTTTTTCACCACGCTGAATTTATTTGCCAGATTGCCACTCGCTGATATGTCAACAAGGTTTTCAGCGTTATATCCAACAGGTCTTTTCTCTACATAATCAATTTGTTTATAAATTACAATCGTGCTGATCATTAAGAAAATAGAAATCACAAACTGGAAGGTTACTAAACTTCTTCTTAGCAAGCTGCCCCCCTTTTTACGGTTCATTAATTTTTTCAGCACTTCTACCGGTTTAAAACCGCTGAGATAAAAGGCAGGATAACTGCCTGCCACCAAACCCGTAATGAGTCCGAGACTTAGCAACAATGTCCATACTTTCCAGTTGGAATAATCAGGTGTGAAATTCTTGCCTGTAATCTGCATGAAGCCGGGCAATGCAATATTCGCCAACAAAATACCCAGCAAAAGCGCTGAGAATGAAAGCACCAATGCCTCGCTGATAAATTGAAAAATGATTCGTTTGCGTGATGAACCAAGCACTTTACGAACACCTACTTCGCGGGCACGCTGTTCAGACTGGGCGGTGGCGAGATTCATAAAATTGATGCATGCAATCAGTAAAACAAATCCCCCGATTATGCTAAGCAGCATAATAACATCAATCATTCCACCGTTAGGTTTTCCATTTTTAAATTGACTGTACAACCGTAAATTTGCAAAGGGATATGCAAATAGCTCCACGTTCTTTTCGTCCTGTTTTTTTAAAAACAGGTTTTTTAGTTTATTATTAACCGCAGCGAATTTTACATTCGGCTTAAGCTGCACCCAGGTTTGTATCCTGTTATCATCCCATTTTCTTAACCACTCGTTTTTACTCTCAAAAAACATAAAGGAAACAGCGATATCGAATTGATTGCTGCTATTTTGTGGTACATCATGTATTACTGCCCCAACCTTTAGCGCATCTGCATTATTAAGCACTACTATTTTACCCATAGCATCTTTGTTGCCGAATATTTTTTTTGCAGTGTTTTCAGTTATAACTATAGTGTTTGGTTGCTGCAGAGCCTCCGCCGGGTTTCCTTCTATGGCAGGAAAGCACATCATATTAAAAAAGTCGGCATCAGTATATATAGTGTTTGTATAAATGCTCTTGTCACCATTTCGGATCAGTTCATTGTTCTGCGCAGTGCGGGCTGCATATTTAATTTCGGGTATTTCATTCTTTACGCTTGCTGCCAGCGGTCCTGGTGTTGTTTTACCGGTGATGATGTCTCCGTCCATATTTTGATTCTTCATCAGCAGGTAAATATCATTCACGTTGGCATTGAATTTATCATAGCTAAGCTCATTTGTTATAAACAGCAAAATGATGATACCGGTAGCGAGTCCAAAAGATAATCCTCCGATATTTATAAATGAAGAAAGCTTGTTCTTCAATATATTTCTCAAAGCGATTTTGAAATAATTTTTAAACATGATTTTAAATTTTAAAGCTGATGTTTAGTTGTTTATTACCATTGGATATGAGAAACCTTTTATTTAGTTCATAAAAAATCTCTATTTCCTCACAATCCTTCCCAATCCAAAAGATCGTGGTTCTATTCCGTCCTCAAACTCTTCACTGGATTACTAAATGCAGCTTTAATGCTCTGATAACTCACAGTCAGTAATGAAATGCCAATTACCAGTAACCCTGCCAATGCAAACATCCACCAGCCAATATTTATTTTATAAGCAAATTTCTGCAACCATTCGTTCATAACAAACCACGAAACGGGGAACGCAATTAACATAGCTACAGTTACGGGTTTTAGAAAACTTGTTGACAGTAAGGCAACAATATTTGGTACGGATGCACCCAACACTTTGCGTACACCAATTTCTTTGGTACGTTGTTCGGCAGTGAAAGTTGCCAAACCAAATAAGCCAAGGCAGGAGATGAAAATGGCCAAAAATGCGAAGTAATTTGACAGCTTACTCACAAGCTGTTCGTTGTTATAGAGCCTTGCGTATTCCTGGTCTGAAAACTGGTATGTAAATGGATACTTTGGATTCAACTCTTTGCAAACTTTCTCTAATTCTGCAAGAGCCTGCTTTGTTTTGCCTGCCTGGGTACGAACGAGAATAGTGCCCCAATTTTGATTTTCTGAAAAGCGGATAATTAATGGTTCAATGGCTTCATGGAGGGAACTAAAATGAAAATCTTTCAAAACACCAATGATCTTTCCATGCTGATCTCCCCATGATAATGGCTGACCAATTGCATTTTGATAACCTATTTTCTTTACAGCCGTTTCATTAACGATATAGCCTGTTGAATCAGTTCCAAAATCCCTGGAAAAATCATGTCCCTCTTTTAATTTCAGATGCATGGTCTTTACAAAATCATAACCGACAGTTGCATCTGCAAATGACGTGTTCAAACCAGGATCTTTACCAGCCCAGCCAACATCCGTGATACGATGACCAATTGCAGTTGGCGATTCTTTCATTTTTGAAATGCTCATAATGCCTTGCATTTTGCCTGCTTCTTCTTTAAAAAGAGCATAGTTTTTAACCAGGTCTCCTTCTATAGGAATGTACAGCAAATTTTCACGATCATAGCCAAGGTTTTTTGTTTGGGTATAATCTATCTGACGAAAAATCACTATCATGCCTACTATAAGTATAATGGAAAGTGCAAACTGAAATACGACCAGCCCTTTGCGAAAAAATGTTGCTCCGGAACTAAATTTCAAGCTGCCCTTTAAAACTTTATTAGGGTTGAGCGAAGACAGAAAAAGTGCAGGATAGCTGCCTGCTACAAATCCCGTTACCATCAACAGTGCAATTAAAGATGCCCAAAAAACAGGTTGCGTTACAGGAAGTGAAAGCGACTTTTCTGTGAGATTATTAAACGTTGGCAAAAGAATGCCCGCCGATGCAACGGCAAGTATGATTGAGAAAAAAGTGAGCAATAAAGCTTCGCCTATAAATTGTCTTATCAATATTGCACGGGATGCTCCGGCAACTTTTCTGATGCCTACTTCTTTAGCACGCTTCGTTGAGCGGGCAGTTGCAAGATTCATAAAATTGATACAGGCAATAAGCAGGATAAAAACAGCTACGAGGCTAAAAAGGTGCACATATTCAATACGTCCTCCATCAACCTGCCCGTTTTTAAATGCAGAATGAAGATACTTTTCAGTATAAGGTTGTAAGGCCAGTTCGGTATGCAATGCTTTTGTTTCCGGTGTATACCGGTTAATAAAATCTTTGATCTTAGCTTCTGTTTTGGCAGCATCTGCATCTTTACGCAATTGCACAAATGTATAAGGACTGGAGCTGCGCCAACTGCTTACCCATGCATTTTGTTTCGCATAATCCTGCCAGTTTCTTAAAAAATCAAACTGCTGAGAAGAATTGGCAGGAGGGTTTTCAAACACTGCCGTTATTAATAAATTTTCTTTGTTTTCATAAAGGATAGATTTTCCAATGGCTTTTTCCGGGCTTCCAAAAAAAGCCTCAGCCATTTTACGTGAAACAGCTATACCATTGGGTGTATTTAAAGCGGTTTCAGTATTTCCCTGTAACAAAGGATAACTGAACATTTTAAAAAAATCAGCACTTGCAAATGATCCATCCAGTTTCATGATCTTTTCACCTGCTGTAAACATGAAAGGGAAAGGCGCTTTCTGCTCCAGACTGCTGGTATATTGCACTTCGGGTATTGCTCTTTTCAGTTCATCCGCAAGTAAACCTTGTGTGTTATAGATCGCATCTATTTTACCGTCGTAATAGTTGCGTTCATACACCTGGTATAATTGTTTGCCATTGGCATGAAAAGCATCTACGCTTCGTTCGTCCTGTACCCAAAGCATAATTAGCAGGCTGCACACCAGTCCCATTGCGAGCCCGAGTATGTTTATGATTGAAAAGGCTGTATTACGAACAAGATTTCTCCATGCTGTTTTGAAATAATTTTTTATCATAATTATGTTTTTGAAGTTTATTTATATTTCCATAGTACAAGTGTGCGCAACAAAGTTTCATTCTTATTTTACTGCCTGTACATAAAAAATTGCTATTCCTCTTAATCCTTCCCAATCCTTCCAAATCAAGGTTCAGACTATTCTGTTCTCAAACTCTTCACAGGATTTGCTATCGCTGCTTTTACCGCCTGGAAGCTTACCGTGAATAATCCAACAGTTATAACAAGAAGTGCTGCGGCAGCAAACATTGGCCAACTCAAAGGCATACGGTATGGATAATTTTGAAGCCATTTATCTGCGGCGAGCCAGGACACAGGAATGGCAATAAGCAAAGCAATAATTACCAGCTTTATAAAATCTTTTGAAAGAATACTTACAACATTTTGCACTGAAGCACCAAGCACTTTGCGGATACCTATTTCCTTGGTGCGTTTCTCTGCAGACAAAACCGATAAACCAAGTAATCCTATACAGGAAATGAAAATGGTAAGGATAGCGCTAAACAACATGATCTGTTTCCACTTAGCTTCGGACTCGTAATTTTTAATATTCTCTTCATCTTTAAAGACATATTTAAAAGGGCGTAAAGGAAACAGGGATCTGAATACTTTTTCAATGTGCTTTATGCTTGTTCTTTCAGAGCCGGGTTTAATTTTAATAAAAGCAGTTCCATAATCATTACTCTTTTTCATTGTAAAGAGCTGCGGTACTATCTTTTGATTCAATGGTTGAAAATGATAATCTTTTACCACACCTATCACATTGTACTTTTTATTATTGTTATAAAAGAAATTTACTTCCTGCCCCAAAGCTTTTTTCCAGCCAGCCATCTTTACAAATGATTCATTTACTATTACTGATTGGGAAGAATCTGATGTATAATCCAGTGAAAAATCCAGCCTTCCTTCAGCTATTTTCAAAGACGGCAGATAATCTTCATCAACGGTTTCATAAGTAAAATTGATAGAGGAATCTCCGTTAACACTGTTACTAAAATCATTGGATTAGGAAAAACATGACTCATTATTCACTCTAAAAAAATGCCGCGTTTTTACAATATTGTAATTCAATCAATTGTAATTAGTTGGAGCTTTAGAACTGTTCGGTTTTGATACAGCAAGTGTCCGCTTTTTGCACCCTATAATTTAAACTTTAAGACTTAAGTAAAAAAAGTAGTTACAAAAAGAACATCATCGGCAATTACTTTTTTTGAACAAGTGGGTTTTTTATATTTTAAAAAGTGCTCTTATAAGGGCTAGTAAGTTCTACTGGGGCTGTGAAGGGTCGCGCTTTAGCCAGCGATAAGCAGCAACCGAATTCTTCCAGAAGTACTTCTCGGCCACAGTTCGGCCTTTTGCGGTGAAGTATTCGCGGACCAAGCGCAACCCAATGTCAAAAGGCAACCATTGTTCGCTGTTAGGCCAATCGCTGCCATAGAGCAACCGATCTTCACCAAAGATGCCGAAAAGCTCATCCAGCCGCGCACGGTAGAAACTTAGCGCCTGCGGAATTTTTCCGTCGACTCGGCGCAGGACTTCAGAGATCTTCACGTAAACCTGGGGTCGCTTGCCCAACTCCTGCAAGTCGGCTTCATAGACCTTCCGTACCGCGGCCTCTTCCGGAGGTGTCATCTGGGGAAGGTGATCGATTACTACCCGCAACTTTGGCACTTGATCCGTGACCCGCACTATGGCAGCAATTAGGGCAGGATTGGGGTTCGCCGTATCCAACGTTAGTCCCGCCTCTGCCAAGATTTTCAGGTCCGATACAAACTCGGGATTCGACAGTTCGCGGGACAGGTCACGATCCCAAATGTTTCCGTAACGAATGCCGCGAAACAGAGGATTGCGCTGAAAGCGTTCGAGCTGTTGGCGGAAGTCCCGCTTGCCCGGCTCGAGATTGCCTACGGTTCCGACGATGATCTTGTCCTTTGCGGCGATGTCAAGTACCCACTGGTTGTCTTCAAGCCAGGGACTCGCCTCCACTTCAATCGCGCCCACAATTCCAAGGGGCACCGCAATCTTGCGATAGCGGTCAGGAAGCGCCGGCTGGTAAAGAATGCCGTCTTTTTTGGTAGGCCAAGGCACGCCTTGTGGGCGAGCCATGTCGAATAAGTGAATGTGGGTGTCAATGATAGGGATAGCGGAGTCTTCGTCCCTACCCAAGGAGAAGAGTCCAGCCGAAGGGAGAGCGCCGGCGGCTAGGGCAAGAAAATTTCTGCGGTTCATTGGCAGCAAGTTAGTGATTTCCGAAAAGCTTCAACAGGGTCGTTCAGATTCCGCCAAGATTACTTGTCCCCGCATTACCTTAATGCTAAATAAGGATTTATGCAAAAGTATACAATCACAAAATTTAGAGCCCTTATCCAAATGGTGATGCTTGTCTTGACAATTTTCAACCTTCGTTTTACCAATTTGGTTTGTCCCAAATGCGAGAATGATAAACCGTCTAATAAACGCTTTGTAAAAAGTGACCTATTGCTTTAAAAACTACTAACTTACCTGCTCATTAATATCACCTACAACATTAAAATGAGTTTTTTTAATTTATTGAAAAAATCAAACGAGCTTGAAATAGGGTAAAGCATTAAGCTGGAAGGATAGTATAGGAATTGTTTTTAAAGTTCTTGAATTTGATCGTAACGGGACAACTACTGATAAATCTGTGCGGATAAAAACTAAAAGTATATTTAAGCCGTATGGTTATTTAAAAGTTGAAAATAATAGTTTACCTCAACAACTTAGACTGCCTATAGTACATAAAGACGACTTTTTTTGGCAGAAAGTGTATTTGATGTGCCCAAGTTATTGGACTTTGTCAAAACACAAGAACTATTAGTAACTTATCGTCCAAAGCTTGAAAGACCTGATGGACTTGCGGGAATCTATCATGCCTTACATTTTGTCATTGCCCTTATTGGTACTCTCGAATTGTACAACGCGCTACACGGGCAAGAAAAAAACTTAGAAGTTTTAGAATCGCTATTCATTGATTTTTCCTGGGGCGAACTACGTGTTCAAATAAATAGTAATCCTTTCCTGATTTAAGATGAAACATTTTAGTCCTTTCTTTTCAGACGTTCCCATAATACCTTAATACAAATCCAAATCATTGTGCCAAATAATGCCGCCATTGCAAGGCAAAATCAAGCCACTATTGTCGACAAAAATAAGAACTGTCGAAAAATTATCTGAAATGATTGATTTACATTAGGTTCTGTTTTTAATCAACTAGCAGGGTGGTGTCTACGTTTGACCAAAGAGGTCTTTCTGAGCGGTGGCTTTTTTTACTCTTTCCCTTTTTTAATTATGTAAAGCAAGCAACTCTTTTATGCTAATGTAACCTGTCAAATGTATCCTTAATAAAGTAGTTACGTTGCTGAAGGATATTTTAGAGTTGTTTCTCTGGTGTACTACAGTAAGTAACAATATCGTTATTAATGCACACCATACTATCGCATTCTGGTTGTCTCCCACAAAGTATTGCAGCGGAAAGTTCTGCTTCAGTTTTTTAAAAAACAGTTCTATCTGCCAGCGATAACGATA
>JAABUN010004930.1_pt1 | contig 17301 bp, 14 predicted proteins | sample 5559311 | NCBI WGS metagenome assembly JAABUN01 (sample SAMN10711877, study PRJNA513370) | rock metagenome | isolation source: Antarctica rocks | place: Antarctica: Victoria Land, Siegfried Peak sud
GGCACGAACCTATGCTCAGTTAGACCAAGCCATTACCGATGCTCTCGCTGCCGTGACAACTAAGGACATAATGGGCTGGTTTACCCACTGCTGTTGCTATGTTTCACCCAATTGAGAACTGCTGTAGATAAAATTTACTGAACTGCCGGAGTTGGACTGCAAAACGCAAAAATTTTAACCAGTAGAGGTAGTTATGATTTATGGGAAACTTTTAAGTACACTAATAATTTTTCTTGTTAGCTTAAATGCGACAGATCCCGTGAAAGCGCAAATTGAGCAAATCAATCCTAATTCTAATAGTTTGCCAAATCAAACTGCTAACTCTTCTCGGCAAATAGATATTACTCTTGAAACTCAAAACAATCAGACTTTTAGTGAATTAATCCAACAAGCAGAAATTCAAGCTACAAGCTTAATTGAACAAGAGTTTGCCACTAATCCCACTATTACAGAAATTGCTGTTAATATTTTAGGCGAACGTCAAGGGCAACAAGTGCCTCTACTATTTTCTAGAGTTTCTCGCGCTCGTTGGCAACAACAACCAATAATTAGACAGTGGACAAAATATTTTGGCACTTCCGCAGTACTACTTGGCTTCAATAAGCCAGAAAAAATGCCATCCCCCCAGAACCAATCTACCCCCAGCACCCTTAGAACTCAGAGCGTTCCAAGGGCAACTCCCAATAACTCAGTACCACCCACCCCTACATCTCCAAATAATGCTCCGGTGGCTGGTGGAGCTAGTTTAGAAGAAACCGAGCCTGGTTATCGTTAAAAGCGCCAATTCTATGTTACTCAGTTACGTGACTCTGTAGATAATTTTGCTTTACTTAGCTCTTGTTTCGCTCAAAATTGCGCCCTTCAAGTTTGCCCCTGTTAGGTCAGTTCCACTCAAATTAGCATCACTCAAATCTGCCGCCGTTAGATCAGCGTTGCGGAGATTTGTGCCACTCAAATTAGCTCCCCGCAAAGAAGCCCAACCTAAATTAATTTGACTTAGATTTAGATTACTCAAGTCGGCACACATCAAGTTAGCATTAATAAAATGCCTATCCCCAACCGCATAGCGTCGTTTTAATACTTCAACGCTCAATTTAGGTAATAAAGTGCAGGACTTACCTGCATAACACCATCTAGCTTCAACTATTTTAGCCGCAGTCTCAATTGCTATTTCGTCTAATGCGGATAATACAACACTATTACACTTGTCCCATTGACCATCAAGCATGAAAGCAACATTCTCTGCTGCGTAACATGAATCGAATAAGAGAGTGCGATTTGCCCCAGACTCATTGCTTAAGCCAGTGATGCTGCCCTTGCGGGATAACAATTTTTGCCGTAAGTCTTTCATATTCTCAAATCTCTACTTTTTAGCAAGCAAGCGATCGCCTAAGTTCTCTCTTTAATATTCTAGCGGCAAGCATGGTCAAAGAGTGTGAAACCCAGTATGCAATAAGTTTTCACGCTCTCTCAATTCAAACGGATGCTCCTAGTATTGTGTAGCCGCTTTACTAACTTATCATTACTATCCATAACTACTGTTTTCTCCAAATCGAATTGCAAAACTAGAAAACCACATTGGAGCTATGTAGTATTTCAATCCACTACTACAATGAATTGTTAAGGCTTTAAAACCTATTTAAAATTACTACTCTACTGGCTCTCTGGATGCGCCAGCGCTTGCTTGAAGTGCAACTATATTGACTTTATTATTTACCTTAATAAAGCCGATGTTTTTGTATCAAATTCTTCTACTACAATTGGACAATCTTCATACCAAATATGTATTTCATTTAACGCTTCTTTAGTATTCGCTGAACAGTGAATTAAATTATCCAACAAAAAAGATGAAAACCTACTTAAAGCTAATCTTCTAATGTGATATTTTTTTGTTTTAAATAGGTTAGCTGGCCCGATGACTTGCTTTCTCAAAAAATCTGCAAATGGATATTTTAAATTATTAACTAAAAGATTGTGTTTTTTTGGATTAAATTCTAAAATAAAATGCTGTACTACTCTACCGGAGAAATAATTTACTACAAGTGGATACCACAATGATGATTTAGAACTTTTGTAATGCTCTAATATTCTTAACTTGTCTACAATAACAGATTCCTTAATGTATTTAATATCGCCATACTTTAAAAGTTCCTGCTTAATAAAATCCGTTGATTTTATATTACTTAGGGCGGCTGGCTTTAGCATTATAAAAACAAATTCTCTAGGTTCCAACATCTTTTCACTCAAATTGTTAAACTAAAATAGTTACTTTCTGATAGTATTATTTTCATTAGTAGAACTAAAAAATGATTTTTTATAAAGCATTAGGCTAAAGTAGAGTGCTGGGATAACTGGGATAAACTGTAAAAGTTCTTACGCTTGATACTATTAGAGCAAGGAAGTCGCCTAGAGTCACTTATAGATTTATTGCTTTCGGATAGCATGGCTTTACGCATTAGTTATGCAGTATTTGTACGGCGAATGATCCAGTAACTAATTGCTAGAGAAAAAATTGGGATGGGGGACAAGCCCCCGCTTGCGCTAACGCTAATCCAATCAAGTCTGTTCCTGGAGTTTTTTCAAAGTCCAAAATAATAATCTTACGAGCGACAGCAATAATAGAAGTGACGATAACTAATTCCACCTGGATAATATGCTTTCTTAAATAAGCTGTAATATTCTCCAAAATTTCTAGAGCGATTAAGACATTCAAAAACAAGCCAAAAATCTCAATTAATGTTCTGCCTGAAAAGCTAGAGGACGATGAAAACAACTGTTTAGTTAGAACAAGCCATAGATCGCAAACGGCGACAATAATTACGATTACCCTTGCTAAGGAGAGGGCTTTGGAGACAAGGTTTTCGATCTTTTTCCTTCAAGAATAAAAAACTGTCGTCCTTGCCCATAGCCGTAATTTTCTGCCTTATTCTCCTAATCCACATCGTCGTGGGCAAAACGGTGGTAGAGGAAATCCAAGGCGTAGTTTCGTAGCTTATAGTATTGTGGATCTTCCATAATCCGAGTGCGATCGCGTGGACGTGAAAAAGGAATTTCCATCACCTCACCAATACTGGCGGCGGGGCCATTTGTCATCATTACCAACCGATCGGCAAGGAACAAAGCTTCATCAATATCATGGGTAATCATTAAAACCGTGCAACGGTGATCGTTCCAGATTTTCAGGAGTTCTTCTTGCAATTCTTCTTTAGTAATCGCATCTAATGCCCCAAACGGTTCATCTAGAATCAAGACTTTGGGGCGGATTGCCAAAGCACGGGCAATAGAGACTCGCTGCTTCATCCCACCAGAGAGTTGGGGTGGCTTTTTATCCGCAGCGTCTCCCAGTCCCACCATTGCCAAATGCTCCCGCACGATCGCGCGTTTCTCTGCTTCTGGCTTATTTGGATGCACGGCGTTAACAGCAATGTAGACATTTTCAAAAGCAGTCTTCCAAGGTAGCAAAGCGTAATTCTGGAACACCACCATGCGATCGGGACCTGGCCCCGTAATCGGCTTGGAATTAAGCTCTACCCTACCGCTACTAGGGGTAGTAAAACCCGACACCATATTCAGCAGTGTTGATTTGCCACAGCCAGAGTGACCGATGACGCAGATAAATTCACCCTCAGACACCGTAAGGTTGACTCCTTCTAGTACGGTGTAACTACCCTTGGAAGTGGGATAAACCTTGGAAACATCCTCAATTACCAAAAAAGGAGCGCTTTGAGTTGTATTCTTCGCTGACTGTGTGTTTGTGTCGATATAAGCAAGAGTACGGTTGTGCATTGGTTTAGTGGTAGTAAAAGAATAAAAGAAGTAGAAAGATGAAAAGCAGTTTTTGACCAGAGGGAGTAGTTTTTGAGCCGGGGAGAATATATTTAATCATTCCTCTGCTCTTGCCTTTTGGCTCTCCCTAGTTGCTCTAAATTTATGCTGCTACGGTCGGACGTGAATCGATGACAATTTCTGCGACCGAGAAATCTTGTTTAATCGGTAGACTGTTGAGATAGGCGATCGGATTTTCAGCATTAAACACAGTACCGTCGAACAGTTGAATTGCTTTACGAGTGTAAGTAATATCTCCAAGACCGAGTTCTCGCGCGGCGGTACTAAATACCCCAACTCGGCAGATGCGCTCTAGAATTTCTACCCAGTTTCTGGGGAAAGGAGTATCACCCCAACGAGCAAGTTGAGTCATGATCCAAAGTTGTTCTGTCCGGCTGGGACGATTGACACCAGAGTCTCCATAAAACTGGTGATGGGCATACTCTCGCATCGGATGCTCTAAGCTACAAGTAGAGCTACCTGGATCACCCATCTGGATATAAGCTATGTCTGTACTCACATACTCTCGCCGGGCCAAAATCTCGCGAATTTCTTCGCTATGCGCCGCCTCTGCACAGTAATGGCAAGCTTCCAAAAGAGCTTTAACTAAAGCGACGTGAGTATTAGGATAAGCCGCCGCCCAATCTTCCCGAACACCGAGAACTTTGCCCGGATGTCCTAGCCAGATTTCTAAGTCGGTCGCAATAGTAAAGCCAATGCCTTGATCGGCAGCGCGGAGGTTCCAAGGTTCCCCTACACAATAACCATCAATACTTCCGGCTTGCAAGTCGGCTACCATCTGCGCCGGAGGAATAGTCGTCAGCTTAACGTCACGATCGGGGTCAATGCCTCCCGCCGCTAGCCAGTAACGCAAGAGTAGATTGTGCATAGAGGAAGGATGCACCATACCCATACGATGTTGACCTTGGGGGGTGTTGTGCAGCATTTTCTTAAAGTCAGATAGTGAGTACACTCCTTGGTCGTAGAAGCGCTTTGCCAGGGTGATCGCATTGCCGTTACGGGTCATGGTTAGGGAAGTGACAATGGGTACTGGTTTGTTTTCATGTCCACCCAGAGTTAACCACAGTGGCATCCCCGATGGCATTTGAGCAGCATCTAAATAACCGCCAACTATGCCGTCGGTAATTCCTCGCCAGTTAGATTCACGCACTAAGGTAACTTCATCTAAGCCATGCTTGGCAAAGAAGCCTTTTTCTTTGGCTACAGCTAGAGGCGCACAAGCAGTTAAAGGTAAAAAACCAAGCTCTAAGTTGACTTTTTCTAGACCATGACGCGCGATCGCTCCTGTTTTCGTCGCCCGAATTTTTTTAATCCGCTTCTGCTGGTTGAGAAAGTAAATCATCTCACTACGCAAGCTGTAATAGCTGGGATGTTCTACTACTTCCATCCGTTTGCGGGGGCGGGGAATATCTACCTCTAAAATCTGACCAATCTTTGACTCTGGCCCATTTGTGAGCATCACAATTCGATCAGACAACAGCACCGCTTCATCGACATCGTGAGTAACCATAACGGCGGTGACTTGATTCTCCTCGCAGATTCTCATCAATTGCTCTTGCAAGTTACCCCGTGTTAAGGCATCCAAAGCCCCAAATGGTTCATCAAGTAGCAAAAGTTTGGGACGAATAGCTAAGGCACGAGCGATCGCAACTCGTTGTTTCATTCCGCCCGATAACTGTCCTGGTGGCTTGTCCGCAGCATGGCGTAATCCCACCATATCAATATGCTGCTCTATAATTGCTTTGCGATCGCTCGCCGTTGCATCTTTCATTACTGAATTTACAGCCAGGGCAATATTTTCTCGTACTGTCCGCCAAGGTAAAAGCGAATAATTCTGGAATACCACCATCCTGTCTGGACCAGGCTTCGTAATTTTTTGCCCTTCTAGGGTAACTACGCCTTCGGTGGGCAAATCTAGACCTGCCACCATATTCAAAAGAGTGGATTTACCACAACCAGAGTGACCGATTAGCGAAACGAATTCTCCCTTTTTGATCTGGAGGTTAATTCCTTTGAGGGCAACATAGCTACCACCACCAGCTAAGGGAAAAACTTTATCGATTTGGTCAACGGCAACAAAAACAGACATGGCTAATTTGGGGGTTAAGGTTTGGGAAAGATTTTTTTGTCTTTACTTTGGTTCTGCTGGCACAATCTGGGTTTCGAGCCAACCCATAAGCTTGTCTAGCACTAGACCAACAACGCCGATATAAATTAGCGCTAATATCACTTCGCTGACGTTGTTATTTTGGTAGGCTTCCCAGATAAAAAAGCCGATGCCTACAATACCGGACATGACAATTTCTGCGGCGATAATTGCCAACCAAGCTAATCCAATTGCAATTCTTAGTCCTGTAAAAATGTAGGGTAGCGCCGCCGGAATCAAGATATTAAAGAAATACTCTTTGCGATTAAGTTGTAAAACCTTAGCAACATTGTTATAGTCTTGGGGAATTTGCTTTACTCCCACGGCTGTATTGATTAAGATGGGCCAAATTGCTGTAATAAAAATCACGAATAGGGCGGCGGGTTCATTTTGGCGCAAGGCGGCTAAAGCAATCGGAACCCACGCTAGAGGTGGTACAGTTCGCAATAATTGGAAGATCGGATCTAAAGCCTTGGACATCATTCTATTTGTCCCAACCAAGATGCCCAAGCCAATACCAACAATTGCCGCTAGGGTGTAACTTATGGCTACTCTTCGCAAACTGGCGAGAATTTGCCAAAATAAGCCCTTATCTGTACCACCGCGATCATAAAAGGGCCAGAAAATTAATATCCAGGTATCTTTAACAACCTGTATGGGCCCTGGTAAAGTTGCCCCTGGAATCCAAGAAAATAATTGCCATACAGCTAGAAAAATTGCGATCGCTATAATCGGCGGTATAAGATCAGGAACTTGCTTGCTGAGGCGGGACACCCAACCATTATTGATGGCATTTTTGCCAGGTCGTCGCTGAAGTGTTGTCATGGGCTATATTTTCCTCTATTAATGTGAGTTCAGGGAATAGCAAGATTTGGTAGTTAGTTATTAATAGGTTTATATTTATTTAAGATTTTAGAGTGGTCGGAGCGCTAAAAATCAAAAATATTAAACCAGATATTAAAATTAACAACTAACAGGAGGCTATGCTCTTAGACATTTACTTTTTTAATCTTTAGGCTCTTTAGATATGCCGTTGGATTTTCTGGATCAAACTTGATACCATCGAAAAACGTCTCAATGCCACGAGATGTACTTGTGGGAATATCAGCAGTGTTTATTCCTGCTTCGGTTGCAGCTTGTTTCCAAATATCTTCTCTGTTGACTTTATCAATTAGCGCTTTAGCATTTGCCAAGCTATCAGGAGGCAAAAAGCCCCAGCGCACACTTTCAGTTAAAAACCAAAGATCGTGGCTTTTGTAAGGATAAGAGACGCTACCTTTTTCATCTTTCCAGTAATACGCAGCCATCGACTTGTCATCAATTACCCGACCATCGCCCATGTCATACTTACCCTGGAATGGCTCTGCAAGAATTTCTGATGGAAGATTGAAATAATTGCGCCCACCTAGGATAGAAGCTGCTTCTTCGCGGTTAGCAAAATTATCCAACCATTGTTGCGCTTCCATAATGCCTTTTAAGATTGCTCTAGTAGCCTTGGGATTTTGGTCAGCCCAGTCTGCGCGCATGGCAAAATATTCTTCGGGATGATTTTTCCACATTTCGGCGGTCAAGACTGCCAAAAAGCCAATTTTGTCTTTAACAATTCGATAAGGCCAGGGATCTCCTGTACTAAAAGCATCCATCGTCCCCGTCTTCATATTGGCAACAGTTTGGGCTGCGGGGACGGGAATTAATTTGACATCAGTATCGGGATTAATGCCGCCTGCGGCTAACCAATAGCGAATCCAGAAATCTTGGTTAACGTGGGCAAAAGTATAAGCGGCAGAAAAAGGATTTTTTGTTGATTTGAGTTGATTGAAAACTGCCTTACCACCCTTTGCTAGGTCTAAGCCAAGCCCTTGTCCTTTATGCTTATTAGCAACGGCAATTCCATTCCCATGCGTAATCAACTGTGCCAGGAGATACATAGGAATTTTTTGATTACCTTTAGTGATTACACCTTCAGTTATTAGATGGGGCATTGGCATCTGATATTGACCGCCATCAACGCCACCACCGCTTGAACCTATCTCTGTGTTGTCCCGCATTGCTCCCCAAGAGGCTTGTTTAGCAAGCTCAACCCCGTTCATACCGTACTTAGCAAAAAAGCCTTTTTCCTGGGCAATAATCAAGGGAGCCGCTTCAACAATGGGTATATATCCCAGCTTTACCTTGGTAGTTTCTGGTGCTTGTTCTGAGCTAATATTAGCAGCCGACGAAACCTGTTGTACTTGAGTATTACTAGAAGAATCGGGAGGATTTCCTAAGCAGCCATTGAGCAACACAGTCCCTACAGCCGATGCTCCAGCAGTGAAAATAAATTTGCGGCGGGAAAATTGATTTGAAAATTGGCTCATAAAATCTCCTGATAACAAACTCGATTCCCTGTCTTTGAAGACAGTATGTAGTCGCAAAAAGCGATGTGCTAATGAGAAATGAAAACTGCTGTGGGCATAGGCTGTAGTCGCACTTTTTAACTCTCGATAGCTCTAAATATGAAAAGACACGTTAAAACCCACGATGTCCTCAAGTCATAACTAATGCTGAGGGCAACCGTTATGTTTTCGCTTTGGCGATTGATATAGAGAATATCCTAGAATAATGATAGAAACAAGCTATTAGTTTTAATAATACAGATAGGTATTTTCTATGGTTATCTGTTGCTTTTCAAATTTAGAAGCCCCGGTAAATATAGTCTCTGTAATCAGTAGCTTGACTTTACCTCTTGCCCAAAGACGGGAGACGGGGATCAAGATAGGTTGCTTAAATAGTTAATAGACAAAATAATTAAGCTTTAAGCTGATGATAGAATTTAGCTATGATTGATATTGGCAGGAGAATGGATGTTGAAGCACGCAACTCTGCATCAGCTAAAAGTATTTGAGGCGATCGCAAGATCTGGTAGTTTTACACGCGCTGCTGAGGAAATGTTTCTCAGCCAACCCACAGTCTCTCAGCAGATTAAGCAGCTAACAAAAGTAGTGGGAATACCGTTGTTTGAACAAATAGGTAAACGCCTCTACCTTACAGATGCGGGGAAGGAAGTTTTAATAGTGTGCAAAGATATCTCTGAAAGGATGTCTCAGCTAGAAATGACTTTGGCAGATTTGAAGGGACTAAAGCAGGGAAATCTGCGCCTAACTGTAATCACAACGGCTAAATATTTCGTGCCGCGTTTGCTAGGACAATTTCGTCACCGTTATCCAGGCATCAAGATATTTTTGCAAGTTACCAATCGTAAGCAGGTACTGGAGCGCTTGAGTGAAAATGTTGACGATCTTTATATTCTAGGGCAACCACCAGAAGGTCTTGATATTAACCTGCGCCCGATTTTAGAAAATGCGTTAGTTGCGATCGCACCCTCTGATCATCCCCTCGCTCATGAAAAGAATATCCCCTTGCAACGCCTGGCCGAAGAACCTTTTATTATGCGGGAAGCTGGGTCGGGGACTCGAATGGCAGTGGAACAGTTCTTCGCGGAAAACAGAGTTGAGATTAATGTTGAGATGGAAATTGGTAGTAATGAAGCTATCAAACACGCAATCGTCGGCGGCTTAGGCGTGTCGGTATTATCACGTCATGTTTTAGCCCTTGAAGGCACAAAAGGGCCACTTACTATTTTGGATGTTGACGGCTTTCCCATCCAACGCCATTGGTATATCGTCTATCCAGCAAGCAAACAACTGTCTGTTGTTGCTAGCACTTTTCTGGAATATCTTTTAAATGAAGGTAAGCAAATTATGACTCAGATAGATTTAGAGCTTACCCACACCTAAGTAAAGATATTGATGTATGCGATCGCGCTAAACTTTTTGTCGCTGCTTGAATTTGACTGCAAAAGCTGTTAATCCAAATAAAGCAAAAGCTACTGTTGAACTTGGTTCTGGTACTGGCTCGTAATCAAACATCTCTCCTGGAAGTGGCGGCGTACTATTTGGAGGAATGCGAAACATTGTTGCTTGTTCAAAAGAGTAAGCCAGTCCCAACAACGTTTCTTCGCTATAAGGTTTGCCCGTAAAAGAAAGAGTGACGGGTAATCCTCCTTTACTTAAGCCTGCGGGAACAGTTACATCAGCAAAACCAAGTAGACTTGCAAACTCAACTTGGCGAATTGGTGGCGCACCCGGAGGACTAACAAATGTTGGATCGGTAGTTCCAATTAGAGGACGAGCAAAAGTACCAATAGTCGGAAATATCAGCGCATCTAAATCGTTACTCTCAAAAAGCTGCAAAACTGTATTCCTTAGTTCAGGAATTACATCAGCAACATCAATATAGGCAGGATTATCCAAACCGCCAAAGGTAGACGTAGCTTCTAGCGTCCCTACTATTATTGATGGAGTCTCAGAATTGGCAACTTCAGGAGATTCTAATATAGCGATAATCTCCTCTACTGTTTTGGGGTATTGCGGATCTAGAGTTGCTAAATACTTTTCTAAGTAAGGTTTTTGTTCAGCCAGAGCAATTGTCCTAGAAGCATTGCTCATTGTAGAAAGAAAACTATTATCGAAGCGGATGTCAACAGGAGTTGCTCCCAAATCTTTAACCGTTTCTAGGGCTGCGTCCATTAATAAATCGACTTCAGGGTCGACACCATTTTCAACACCAAAGTAGTTGCTGACAACACCAAGACGAGCGCCATTTAGATCATCTAAATCTAGCGATTTAGTATAGTCTGTAGAGGATTTATCTTCTCGAATAGGAGCAGGAATTAGAGTATTTGTACCTGGATTATTAGGGTCGAGTTCAGCCATAACGCTTAACGTAATTGCAGCGTCAGTCACAGTACGCGCTATTGGCCCAGCATTATCTCTAGATAAAGCATAGGGAATAATCCCCTCTAGGCTAATCAACCCGCGAGTTGGTCTAACGCCAACAAGACCCTGAAATGAAGAAGGAGTACGGATAGAACCACCAGTATCAGTACCCGTACCAACCGTTGCAAAACTGGCAGAAATTGCCGCACCCGTTCCACCACTAGAGCCAGCAGATTGACGATTTAGTTGGTAGGGATTGAGAGTAGCACCACCAAGCGAACTATATCCTGACCCAGATATAGCAAATTCATCCATCTCTGCCTTACCTAAAATAACTGCTCCAGCATCTCGAAATAGTTCGACGACAAAAGCATCATCTGGCGGCAGGGAACCATTCAGTGCATCCGAACCACCTGTAGTCGGCAAGTCGAAAGTATTATAATTATCTTTGAGAATAATTGGAACGCCATGTAGAGGTGATCGCACTCCTGTTGTTTGACGTTCGATATCTAGTTGTGTCGCCGTCTCTAGCGCCTTGGGGTTAATAGTTAATATCGAATTAATTTTAGGGCCATTGTCATCATAGGCATCAATTCGATTTAAGTATAGTTGAGTTAGTTGCTCGGATGTTAAAGCTCCGGCATCAAAAACGGCATTAATGTCGCCAATCGTTGCTTCTACTAAATTAAAAGTGGCAGCATTAGCAGCTAGAGGAATGCTGATTACTGCTTGAGTTGCTAGTATAACCGTCTTTTGTTTCCACGTTCTCATTGATGCACCAATTTTTAAACTTAAATGGATGAACTTAAAATGAGCCTGAACAAGTAACATCAAGATCAATCAGAGATGAGTGTATTCTTGCAGAGCGATCAATAATGCTTTTTCGCTTAAAGTATGAGGAGCAAACAAAAGCTAAAGTCTTCACATCAATTTCTTAAATGCCAAAAGCGCGAAAGTTTTGCTAACTTTGCGTCGCTTAAACTTCAATCCCACCGTCAAGCCAAACAAAGCCAAACCTATTGTCGTACTTGGCTCTGGTACTGGTTCGTACTCAAATACCTCGCCTGGAAGTGAAGGCGTAGTATTTGGAGGAAGGCGATTTAGGGTTCCTTGTTCGTAAGAGTAAGCTAGTTTTAGTAGCGTTGGCTCACTAAAGGCTTCTCCTAAAAAGCTAATTCCGACAGGTAAACCCTCAAAGGTATACCCAGCAGGAACAGTAATTTCTGGAAATCCAGAAAATGGACTCAACCGATTAGCTGAACCTGTAACTATTGGTTCTCCAAGTAATGCTGGCGGTTCGGTAGAAGTAGGGAAAAATAGAGCATCTAAATTATTTTCCTCTAGTGCAGCTAGAAGTGCCTGCTGGGTGATAGTTGGTCGGTTCTGAATTATATTAAGATATTGAGGATCGTTTTCCAAAGATTCTCGGCTGTTTCTAGATATCAATGTTGTTGTGTTCGAGGGTAAAAAGCCTCCACTAGCAATAATCTCCTCTAAGCTCTGCACTGGCGCGTTTGGCTGCTGGGCTAAGTAATCATTGAGGTTAAACTTGAACTCAAACGAACTTAGACTTGGATAAGCCAAGATTTGGTTTAAGTTGGCAATGGTTACACCATCAACTATCTCTGCTCCCAGACTTTTCATATCTGCTAAAGCTTGATTTGCGATCGCATTTACTTGTTGTGCTTCCTCATCTGCATCAGAGCCAAACAAATCTCTCACTACTCCTATACGAGCGCCTTCAAGACCTTTGGGATCGAGATAATTGTTATAGCTAGCTGGGACGTTACCAATACTTTTTTCTGTTACTGGATCTTCGGGGTCGAACCCAACAGTGTAATCTAAAGTCACCGCCGCATCAGCCACCGTCCGCGTCATCGGCCCGCCTACATCTTGAGAAAGAGCTAAGGGAATAATTCCATCTCGACTAGAAAGACCTATAGTTGGTCTAACGCCAACTAAACTATCAAACGATGAGGGAATGCGGATTGAACCGCCCGTATCAGTTCCTAGACCAATTGCGCCAAAACTAGCAGCGATCGCCGCTCCCGTACCGCCGCTAGAACCTCCTGGAGTTCTATTAGGAGCGTAAGGATTTAGTGTCACTCCTCCTAAAGAGCTTTCTGTAGAGAAGGAAAAGGCAAACTCTGATAAGTTTGCTTTGCCTAAAATAATTGCTCCAGCATCGCGTAGTTGCTCGACTTGATAAGCGTCTGACTTAGGTACAAATCCTTCAAGTGCCAATGCTCCTGCGGTTGTAGGCAAGTCAAAAGTATTGTAATTGTCTTTTACTATTACAGGAATGCCATGCAAAGGCGATCTAGAGCCTGTTGCCTGACGCTCTAAATCTAATGCTGCCGCAGTCTGTAAAGCATCAGGATTAATAGCAATTAGCGAGTTTAAATTAGGTCCGCTATCATCATAAGCATAGATGCGGTTGAGATATAGCTGCGTAAGCTCTTGAGAATTTAATGCCCCCGCATCAAAAACAGCATTGATGTCGGATATTGTTGCTTCTACTAAGTTGAATGTTGCTGCTATGGTTACTACAGGAAAGCTTGCTAGTATTGCTGCCTGAGTTACTAATAGTGTGGTAACTTGCTTAATGACTTTGCTCACTAAATATCTCTCAATTGTTCAAAATTGCATCATTGTATACTCAGCAAAAAGTGCAGGCAGTAAAAGCTCGACCACACTATTCGCTCTATAATAGCTGTCGGAGTTTCGTTAAAAAAATTGAAGCTTTTAGTGTTTTCAACTATTAATAATTAAGCTAGAGGACAGGCTAAGTTAGTTCACAAATTTATCAATTCTGCTTCATATTATTTAAGTAAAACTTAGAATGCTGTTACAAACGATACATAAGCTATCAGGAATATAGCTCTTGCACGGATTGAGTAAAGGTGGCAAAAGTAGGTCGAAGGAAGAAGCTTCATGACTTATGAGAAACTCAAAATGACTGCTCCCTACGATGAATGGATTACTTGCTACGGCAATGATGTCATAGTGAGTTTTCGCTCTAGTAGAGGTCAATAATGAACAGCCGTTCTTTAGATATATTCAATTAGGTGCAAAAGACCTACAGTTACAATTTTAAAAAAGGTCTTAAAAAAAAGATAACTTATCCGAGTCTGAAAGTAGTTTTATAACTTATATGACTGGATTGTCTCATTATGAATTTGCAGAAAGTCTATGCGATGAATTTGGATTGCTATTTATTTGCGATCGCCTAATTGCCTTTGATAGTCTTCACGAAAAAGTCCATGTCAAAGTTTTAATTAATGACTTAATGGATTTGCCTTGTTTTAGTACAGTAAAAATATCAGAATTTGATCAGCAGCCAATTATCAATAATAGTTCTTTTGAAAATGTTATTGCTTGGAGAAATAAAGATGGATTTTATATAAACTGGTTTTGGCAGAAGAATTACCTGGTTCTCTGTTTTATTTCACTCCTAGAGGTGAAAAAGTTAAAATGCGACGTATAATGAGCCGTTCTTCATGCCGTCAGCATATAAATCGGGGAATTTACTGACTTTGCTATTTTTCATACCATTTGTCAAATCACAACCAAGTAAGCTTAGTATGCTTTCTATGTAAAGGAAAAAGATTATGAGTGGTAATGAATCGCGCTTCGCCGCAATTTGTCAGATCACCGATCGCGAAATCCTGCCGCCTAAGACTCCTAATCGCCTAGAAGAACTATGGGCAACGGATGTTTTTACTTTAAACAAAATGCAGGGTTGTCTGCCTAAAGATGTCTTTAAAGCCATTAAAAAAACGGTGCAAACAGGCGGCAAACTGGATGTCTCGGCAGCAGGGGTCGTTGCTGCGGCGATGAAGGATTGGGCAATTTCTAAAGGCGCGCTCTACTACGCCCATGTGTTCTATCCAATGACCAATTTTACGGCGGAGAAACACGATGGCTTCGTCTCGGTACAAAGCGATGGCTCAGTAATTACAGAATTTACAGGCAAAGTGCTGGTGCAGGGTGAACCAGATGGCTCGTCTTTTCCCAACGGCGGTATTCGCTCCACTTTTGAAGCGCGAGGATATACAGCGTGGGATGTCACTAGCCCTGCCTACGTCATGAAAACTGACAATGGCGTGACTTTGTGTATTCCAACTGTTTTCATCTCCTGGACTGGTGAAGCCCTAGATAAGAAAACGCCGTTATTACGCTCCAATGCCGCCATGAGCAAAGCTGCAACTCGGTTACTCCTCCTCTTAGGACACACTGAGGTTGCACCTGTTAACTCTAGCTGTGGTGCAGAGCAAGAATACTTCCTAGTCGATTCTCACTTTGCTAATAGTCGCCCAGATCTCTTATTGACAGGCAGAACCCTCTTTGGCAGACCTGCCGCTAAAGGTCAACAGTTTGACGATCACTATTTTGGAGCCATCCCAGAGCGCGTCCAAGTCTTTATGCAAGACGTGGAAGAACGAATGTATCGGCTGGGCATTCCGGCTAAAACCAGACACAACGAGGTTGCCCCCGGACAGTTTGAGATTGCCCCCTTCTTTGAAGCGGCAAACGTCGCTAGCGACCATCAACAGATGACGATGACGATTTTGAAGAACACCGCAAAAAAACACGGTTTTATCTGCTTACTGCATGAAAAACCCTTCGCAGGCATTAATGGTTCTGGGAAGCACGTCAACTGGTCGGTTGGTAATGCCACCCAAGGAAATCTGCTCGATCCGGGTGATACACCTCACTCCAATCTGCAATTTTTGCTCTTTTGCGGCGCTGTAATTCGGGGCGTTCATAAATACGGACCACTCTTACGGGCAGTTGTTGCCTCTGCCAGCAACGATCACCGCTTGGGTGCAAACGAGGCTCCGCCCGCTATCATCTCACTTTACCTGGGTTCTCAACTCGAAGACGTATTTGAGCAAATTAAGCAGGGAGAAGTGAAAAACTCTGCCCATGCCGGAGTGATGAACTTGGGTGTAGACACCTTGCCCGAATTTCCTAAAGATCCAGGCGATCGCAATCGGACATCGCCCTTTGCTTTTACAGGCAACCGATTTGAGTTTCGAGCCGTCGGTTCTAATCAAGCTGTTTCCGGCCCACTGGTTGCAATGAATACGATTTTGACAGATTCATTGACCTGGATGGCAGACACGCTAGAGGCTGAATTAGCGAAAGGGGTTGCCTTGAATGATGCCGCCTACATAGTTCTTAAGTCGGTGATGGAACAACACAGCGCGGTTGTTTTTGGCGGCAATGGCTATTCAGAGGAATGGCACTTGATGGCGGTAGAGCGGGGATTGTTAAACTTACCGACTACTGCTGATGCCTTGCCCATGTTGAAAGAGAAGTACATTGAGGAACTATTTGAAAAAACGGGTGTACTATCTGCTACTGAACTAGAAAGTCGCTTTGAAGTCTATGCTGAACAGTACGTTCAGGTAATTGAGATGGAAGCCAAGCTAATGATTAGTTTGGCAAAAACGGTGATTTACCCTGCCGCCTACCGCTATTTATCTGAGCTTTCTAGCACGATCGCCAACTTGAAGGCGATCGGGGTTGAGCTTGAAAAAGAAAGCCTTGAAAAGGTCGCTTCGCTAACTAAACTGCTAATGGATAGTGTAAGCAAATTAAGCGATGTTCTGGGTAAGCACAATTTTTCGATCACAGAAGAACACTTGCAATATTCGGCAAAAACGATTCGTCCAATGATGGATCGAGTTCGAGAGTACGCTGATGCCTTAGAAGGTGAAGTGGCAGACGATTTGTGGCCCTTGCCCAAGTACCAGGAAATGCTGTTTATCAAATAGTGGATATCTAAAGCCAGGGTTAAGTTAGATCAAGTTGCCAAAAATATAATTCTCATGCTTTAACAAGCTAATGGTTTCAGCACTTCAGCCCAAAGTTACGGTTTAGAGTGAGAGTCGGTATTACAAGGTCTAACTTAACCCTAAAACATCACTCTGGTTAGTCTCTTTAGAGCAGATATCCAACTAAGTACATTGATTAGAAGTTGACAGATAGTGATGCAGCGCCTGTTTGCTTAACAGATTGAATACTTTGGCGACGAAGCTCAAGGATCTGGCTGATCTCACGAGCGAAACTAGGTTGACGCTCAATCATTTGATTAACAACTGGGGCAGAAATCATCACTACTTTCAGGTCATTGACAGCAGTTACCGATAGGGGGCTAAGTTTACCCGAAAAGAGGATCATTTCGCCAAAAAACTCACCCGCCTTTAAGGGTAAGATGTCATGTTTCTCTCCCCCATCCATCACAGTCATTACAGCCTGTCCTGAAACTATGATGTATAGAGCATTGCTGATGTATCCTTGACGCACGACTTGTTCGCCGATGCCAAAATGTTGAAGGGTGATGCCTTCAGACAATGTTTTTGAATTTTTTGATTGATTGAGCGGCACAAAGGCTGGAATAGATTGCAAATCGGTGAACTTCTTATACCAATTTAAATTGAATAAAGGGCAGATGGGCTAGACTGAGAGTAGTCGTTTAGGTTTCTTTAGTAATGGCTGGTGTTAGCTCAATTGAAGTGCGGGAAAGTTTAGAGCAGTTGACAC
>JAABUN010004932.1_pt1 | contig 17293 bp, 15 predicted proteins | sample 5559311 | NCBI WGS metagenome assembly JAABUN01 (sample SAMN10711877, study PRJNA513370) | rock metagenome | isolation source: Antarctica rocks | place: Antarctica: Victoria Land, Siegfried Peak sud
CTTGACAATATATCTGCAACTGCAAAACTAGAAACTGTATGAGAAGGGTACGGACATGAAGGGGAACGCCGAGCACCATGTGGGCGAGGCCGCGTCCGTACTTTGTCGCGATCCCAAACTGCGGCGATCCGTCGCTGCCAACACGCCCTGCGCCACCCCTTCTCGCACAGTTTCTAGTTTTGCAGTTGCAGATATATTGTCAAGTGGCTGATTTACCGCATTAGAGTGCCAAATCCGCCGCGTGCAATAGTCGGACACTACTCGTAGCGGCAATGGGAAATTTGGCGCTACGACGGGCGTTTCAGCCGCTTGACAATATATCTGCAACTGCAAAACTAGCGCTAATCTGTCCGTGAAGTCGGGGAATCCCACCTACCCACGCGCCAGCTGCGAGACGCGCGGCCCCGGGGTCATCCAGCGCACCAGCCGCGACAAGAACACCCGCATCGCGCAGGACCACCGTGGGATCAAACAACGCTACTATCCGCAGCGCGCTCCTGCACCGGCTACGAGGAGCAGCGCCAGTGCTGCCGCGCCGTCACCCAGAGCGGTGAGCACGTGTCGCTCGCGGAACGGCGGCAGCGCTTCCGGGCTGGTGGGCGGCAATCCTCGCCGCATTGTCAGTGGTCTAACGGCGGCGGCTCTGGCGTCAGGGTGCCCCGTGCACTTCCCGCGCATTAGGCGCGCCCCATTTCTGACGCGTCCCTCACGCGTGCCGGAGCTGGTCATGGAGAAGCCAACCGGCGAGGACAGGCTAAACTCGCGAGTGGGCAACCGGGGTGCGGTTATAGTAAGCTACTGGATAACTATTGGAACGGTGCCCTCATACCGATCATGCGCGCTTGCAAGACAGAGGTGGCCCGATGGCGGTGACGCTCAAAGATGTGGCGGAGCGGGCGCTCGTCTCCTCGATCACCGTTTCGCGCGTGATCAATGGCATGAGTAACGTCCATGCCGATACCCGCGCACGCGTCATGGCCGCGATCGAGGAGCTGCAGTACGTCCCCAACGAGACGGCAAGCAACTTACGTTCGCGTCAGACGACCACCCTGGCCTTGCTGCTGCCGACGATCGTCGACGCATTCTGGACGACGATCGCGCGCGGGGTCGAGGACGAGGCCGAGGAGCGTGGGTACGCCGTGCTCCTCTGCAACACCGATGACGACACGATCAAGGAGGCGCGCTATCTGGAGAGCCTGCTCCGGCGTCGCGTGGCGGGCGTGGTGATCGTGCCTACCGCCGAGAGCGGGCCGCAGCTCCAGCGCCTACGTCGGCAGCGCCTGCCGTTGGTGCAGATCCACCGGAAAGTTCCCCAGGTGGAGGCCGATGTCGTCCGCGCCGATAGCTATGGCGGCGCGCGGGCGCTAACGACCCATCTGATCGATGATGGGGCGCGCACCATCGCATATATCGGGGGCTTGTTGAGTACTTCCACGGGGTGCGACCGCTTAGCGGGCCATCAGGATGCGTTGACGGCGGTCGGCATCACCGCCGCTCCCGCACTGCTGAAGCTCGGCCGGTATAGCGAGCAGACCGGCTATCTGTTGGTCAAGGAGCTTCTGCGCGCACCGATCCGTCCCGACGCGCTGGCCATCGGTAATAGTCGGCTGGCCATCGGTGCGCTCCACGCACTCGCCGAAGCACGCCTACGCGTGCCCGAGGACATTGCCATCGCCGCGTTCCATGATAGCGCTGACCTGGATGAATACTCCCCGTTCATGACCAGCGTGATCCAGTCCTGTCTTGGCCGTTTGGTTCATCCAGGGGTATTACGCGGCTCGCTTGTAGGCATGCTGGAGGCCGCCGAGGATCGGGATCGCGTGCACGAGCCCGCCGCGCCTCGGTTCGGGCCTCTCGTCAAAGGGCGCGTCGGGGACCTGCTGAGACAAGCCCTGATGGGGCCGGTCGCGATTGTAATAGGCCACGTACTCCCCCAGCGCCCGCCGCAGGTGGGCCTCACCCAGGATGAGGAGGTGGTCCAGGCACGCGCGCCGCACGCTGCCCAGGAACCGCTCGCAGGTGGCGTTCTGCCGGGGGGCGCGATAGGCCGTGCGCAGCTCCACGACGCCGGAGGCCGCCGCGACGCGAGCGAAGGCCGGCCCGTATTTGCTGTCATTGTCCCGGATGAGGTACCGGGGATGCTCCCCGAACGGCGTGGCCTCGCGCAGCTGCTGGGCGACCCACGCGTCGGTTGGCTGGCGCGTGACGCCCACATGCACGACCCGGCGCGAATCGCGTGCGACCACGAAGAAGGCGTGGAGCGGCCGGAAGAGCAGGTCCGTGACCGGGAGGAAGTCGCAGGCCCAGATCTCGCTCGCGTGGTTGCGCAGGAAGGTCGCCCAGGTCTGGCCGGTGCGGCGCGGCGGGCGCGCGTCGCGCATGTGGCGCTGGACCGTGGTCTTGGCGACGCGGATCCCGAGCTTCCGCAGCGCGCCCCGGATGCGCTCGGCGCCCCACAGCTGATTCGCGGCGGCCAGCGCCCGGATCAGCGCGATCGTCGCGGCCGCTACCTTCGGCTGCGGCGCTGATCGGGGCCGGGACTTCCATCGCCAGAGGAGGAGGAAGCCCTGCCGATGCCAGCGCAGCACGGTCTCCGGCTGGACGATCAGTAGCGCCTGGCGCCAGGCCCGGAGGCGGCTGGCGAGCAGCACGAGGAGCGCCCGGTCGGTCGGGGTGCAGCGCGGGCGCGTGACGCTACGCCGCAGGATGAGGAGCTGCTGGCGCAGGAAGGCGTTCTCGGCGACGAGGGCGGGCCGGCTGCGCACGAGGTCGGCGAGCGCGCCCACCACACGATCCCGCTCGGCGGGTTTGGTCGCGCGGTATAGGCGTTGCCCGATCGCCTGAGCAAGGGATTGGCCGAACTGGGCGCCACGGCGGGACTTCTAGTACAGGCGGGGACGGCGCGCCACCTCTGGGTGGCGCGCCGTCGGAGTGTAGCGCTGCCATGTGGCACGTTAAAGCGATGCAGAACTCGAACGGATATTCCAAACGGCCAACACAGGTCTTGACGCGAAAGTTGGCCATCTGCTGTTTGACGACACGCGGATTGCTCCGCTCGGCGCGCCGCGGCAGCACCTGGCCGGCGATGGCAAGCAGCGCTCGTCGGTGGAGGCCTTGTCGCGCACGTTTCCCCCACAGCGACGCCAGCGGGAGCAGATCCCGGACCAGGCGGAGGGTACCGACGAAGCTGAGGCGCAACGGCGAGATGGCGGCGGGCGCGGCCTGCACCATCGCCGCGCGCAGGAGGTAGTGGGCGCCGAGCAGGCCGTAGATTTCTTGCACCACCCCGAGCGGCTTGCGGCTGCGCAGCGGCCGCGCGGGTCGCTGATGGGTCTTCAGTTCGTCCAGCACCGATTCGACCTCCCAGCGCTGGTGCTACGCCGCGACCATCTCGCGGGCCGGGGCGACGGCGGGATCGAGCAGGGAGGTGACGAGGCGATGCTCGAGGCGATGCCCTGGACGCTGCGGATCGTCGAGGGTGTACCGGATCAGGCGCACGACGACGTGGGCGCCGCGATAGCGGCGCGGGTGGTCGGCGGGGCGCAAGCGGACCAGCAGGGTGCCGTCGGCCAGGGCGCGCCCGGGCCGCCTCGACCATCGCGACGTTCTGGAAGCCACGATCCCACAGCACGAGCGTGCCCGGCCCCGTCGAGCGTAGTAAACGCCGCCCCGCCCGGCGCTCGTCGGTCAGCCCCGGCCAGACCCCGGCGTCGCAGACGGCGCGCGTGCCGCACTCGACCAGCAGCACGACCAGCGCCTGCGGCCAGGCGCTCCGCCCGCGCGGGGTCGGGCGACGGCCGAAGCCACGCTCGTTCGCCGGGGTGTCGGGCAGGTCGAGGTGGCGGCCGTCCAGCGCCAGCAGCCGAAGGCCGAACAGGAACGCGCCCGGCATCGTGGGCGTGGCCAGCGGGCGACACCACTGCCGGAAGAGGGCGACGACCGGCCGCGCACCGAGCCGGTAGCGTGCCTGACACAGCGCCCCGGCGGTGGCTCCCCACGCCGCGTCGGGCCCCCAGTAGCCGGCGACACGCCGGAGGATGTGCGGCAGCGCCTCATCGGCGTAGAGGTCCATCCGCACGCAGAAGAGCAGCACGAAGCGGGCGGGGAGTTTGCGGCAACGGCGCGGACGCGGGGCAACGGCAAGTGCGCGGTCCAGCGCCGCCGACGGCAGCAACCGCCCAAGTACGCCCGTGGTCAGCCGCTCGACGGTGCCTTCGGCGCGAGATAGGATAACCATGCGGGGGCTCCTTTGGCGAGTTGGTCGGTAGCATAACCAGTATCGCCGGAGGTGTCCCCGCATGCCTTATCTAAACGGTCTTGCCTCTAGTCATCCGGGACGGCCTGGACGGAAAAGGGCCAATCGCCGCATCGCCGCACGACCTAACAGAACCCGCTCGCGGGCACGCCGCGTTATTCGTACGCGAACTCGGGTCCGTCCAGGTCGATCGCCGGGATCTCGTCCTTCTCGCGCCAGTAATCCTGCGAGTGCTGCCATTCGGGCTTCGCGCCGCGCTTGGGCAGCAGGTGCACGGAACGCAGCACGTAGCCCGGGTTGAAGTCGTCGAGGTCGAACCAGGGCAGCAGCGCCATGTCCGCGTCCTCGGGACGCAGCCGGACCTCGACGCGCTTGGCCCCCCGCTGCTCCATGTGCGCGAGCAGGCGGCAGACGAAGTCGGCGAGGAGATCGGCGCGCAGCGTCCAGCTCGCCCGGAAGTAGCCGAAGACCCAGAGCATGTTGGGCACACCGGTGAACATCATGCCGCGATAGGTGAGCGTTTCGGCGAAGTTGAGCGGCTTGCCGTCGATGGCGAAGGCGATGTCGCCCAACACGCTGAGGTTGAAGCCGGTGGCGGTGACGATGATGTCGGCCTCAAGCTCGCGACCGGACTCGAGCAGGATGCCCGCCTCCGTGAAGCGCGCGATCGCGTCCGTGACGACCGACGCCTGGCCCGCGCGGAGATCGCCCTCCGGCACGAACGCGATCCGCTGCCGCCACGGCCGGTAGCCGGGCGTGAAGTGGGTGGCCAGGTCGTAGTCGGGGCCGAGCAAGGCGCGCACCCCGCCGAGCAGCTCCTGCTTGACGGCGTCCGGCTCCTCCCGCGCCCGCCGGGTGAAGATCGCCTGGTCGTACAGGATCTTGCGGCGCGCGATCTCGTGGATCCACGCGTCGGGCAGGTCGAGCTCGCGCAAGGTCTCGACGAGGTCGTTGCGATTGCGGCCGGGGGTGAAGTAGGTCGGCGACCGCTGCAGCATGGTGACCTGGCGGCAGTCGCGGGCGAGCGCGGGGATCAGCGTCGCCGCCGTCGCGCCCGAGCCGATCACCACGACGCGCTTGTCGCGATACTCGAGGTCGTCCGGCCAGTTCTGCGGGTGCACGATCCGGCCACGAAAGCGGGCCATGCCCGGCCACGTCGGCGTGTAGCCCTGCGCGTGGCGATAGTACCCCTGGCACATCCAGAGAAAGCCGGCGGTGAAACGCCGCTCTTCGCCGGTGTCCGTCCGTGTGGCCGCGATCGTCCAGCGGTTGTCCGCGCTCGACCAGGAGGCGGCGGTGATCGTGTGGCGGTAGCGGATGTGACGGTCGAGGTCGTGCTCCTCGATCACCCCACCCAGGTAGGTGAGGATCTCCGCCGCCGTCGCGATCGGGGTGCCCGTCCACGGCTTGAAACGGTAGCCGAAGGTGTAGAGGTCGGAGTCGGAGCGCACGCCGGGGTAGCGGTGCATCCACCACGTCCCACCGAAGCTCGCGAGCGCCTCGAGTACCACGAAGCTCGTGCCGGGGCGCTGGTGGGTCAGGTGATACGCCCCACCGATCCCGGAGATCCCCGCGCCGACGATCAGCACGTCGAAATGCTCCGTGCGCGCCACCGCCGGACTGGCCGCCATGTCGATCGTCGTCATCGGGTACTCCTTGTCTCAGAAACGAGCGGCCGGGTCTGCAAGCCCTGTCGGTCGCCCCATCTCGGTCCGCCCGCGTGCCAGCGCAATCCGATCATACACGGTCGTCGCGATCAACCGCCCATTGCCGCGTGCGGGCCTGCGCGGCGCAGCCACGGTACTGCCGACGATACTGCCAACGGGGTGACAGCGAGTGGTTGCAGGCGACATGGAGGGTGGCGCTTTTCCATGCCGCAAGCCGCTCCTGGCATGTGGCGACACGGGGTGGCAAGGATGGGCGCACGGTTCACATCCGTGCGCACTTAACGTTCGATCAGCTACTACCGACGAGCTTGTGGGAGACGCCAATGCTAGTTGCCCACTCCCGTTTGATGGCTCCTTGGTGAGTAGTAGGGGCGACAGGGAAGACTTTCAGGAACAACGCGCGACACATCGTGACATCACGATTCCGCATCCGGACAACAAAAAAGGCACCAACATGCGAAAAACGGTGAGGCCTGTCGAATGACTCTTAATCAGCGGTCCACTACCCCCAAGTTTACCCCCATTCGGACGGCACAGGGCGATAGGCGGCGGCAGAGGGCGGCAAGTAGGGTTCTGAAAATTTGGCGTCTTACCTAGTAAAACGACACCGAACGACAGGCGGCGACAGGATACGAAAGCCCCGACAAGCGCTTTCGTAAACAGCAGGTCAAAGATTTAATCCCTGTGCCTGGCTCCACCATTGAGAGAAAAAAGAGCTTGAGTCGCATGCGACTTGGTGGGGGATCGTATTCGCTGCTGTGCGCATGCCGCAGTCGTGATATCAGTGAGTTACGCAGTGAGTTACGGCGACGGTAGCAGAGGGGAATTGGTGGGATGAGACGGGATCGCCTGGGATGAGATTCCGCGCCAAATCAAGGAAAATGGCGTCACCGTATGGTTATTCGACCGCCCGGCCATCTCCTTGCCAAGGAGAAGGTCGCGAGTTCGAATCTCGTCTTCCGCTCCAGAGGCCCCTTGTGGGGCCTTTTTCCTTTTCCTGATAGGCTGCGCGATACGGCAGGACTGTCCTTTGCAAACGGATTGCAAACGGTGGGGATTATGGCTTCCGCGCGCGTTTGAGTGCGTCGCCCACCGCCCCCGCCGCCCGGCGTCGGCCCCCTTCCATGACATGGCCATAGCGGTCGAGCGTGAACGCCGCCGAGTGATGCCCGGCGCGCCCTTGCACGACTTTCACATTATGGCCGCCCTCGAGCAGGATCGATACGTTCAGGTGACGGAGATCGTGCGGGCGAATCGCGGGGACGCCGGTCTTCATCAGCAAGGCCTGCCAGCGCCGCCCGAAGGTGCTCGGCGTGATCGGTCGGCCGTCCGACATGGTGAAGACATGGCCACCGTCGCGCCAGCCCGCGCCCGCCTCCTCGCGCTGTCGCGCCTGGCGCTCGGCATGGGCCTCGAGGAGCCCGGTTTCCTCCTCCGAGAGATCGATGCGGCGCGAGCGGCCTCCCTTCGGTGCCTCTACTTTGGTGCCGCCGCTGACCTTGACGCGGCTTTCGGCGACGGTCAGGAAATCCTGGTCGAGGTGGACGTGTTCCCAGCGCAACCCGAGCAACTCGCCCCGCCGTAGCCCGGTCCGCAGTTTGATGACGAAGATGAGCCCGAATTCCTCTTCGCGCAGCGCGGCTTCGAACCGCGAGGCGGTCTCGATATCCCAGAGTGGGAATTCCTTCGTCTGTCCGCGCGGGCGGCTGACCGCATCCGCCGCGTTCGACGGGACCAGCTGCCAGGCGACGGCCTGCTTCAGGGCGGCATGGAGTACCGTGTGATCCAGCGCGACCGTGTTCGTGGAGAGGCCCTGCTCGCGCAGCGCCGCGTACATCCCGGACAGGTGGAGCGCGTTGAGTTTGCGGAGCGGGATGGCGCCGATATGCGGCGCGATGTGCGAGCGGGCCGCCTGTTGGTAGCGCTCGTAGGTTCCCTGGCGCTTGTGTGGCCGGATGGCCGTGGCGAGCCAGTGGTCCAGGAACGCCGCGGTCGTCATCGTCGTCGGATCCAGATCGGTGCCGGTGTCGCGCGCGTGCAACTGCCGCGTCACCTCCAGCGCCTGTTGGGTGTGTAAACCTCGTCCGGGGCCGTCCGGGCTGGGCCAAGTGACGCTCGTATCACATCCTCACGGGTGCATCTGTACCCGGTGATCCCCTCCGTCAGCTATGATCTCCCTGGCGCAGTGCCGGTGCGGCCGGCAGGCGATAAGCAGTTAGGAGGGGCGGTGTTCTGGTTCGTGCTCGCACATCTCGTCACGTTCCTCGTAGACCTGACGATCGGCGGGTGGCGGCGCGACCGCGACAAGGACCTCCAGATCCTCGTGCTGCGGCACCAGGTACGCCTGCTCCAGCGCCAGCGCCCTCGCTCGCCCCGGCTCACGCGCGGCGAGAAGCTCACCCTCGCTGTCCTGGCCGCCGCGCTCGCCCGGCTGACCAGCGGCCCGCGCCGCCAGCTCGACCAGTATCTGCTCCTGTTCAAGCCAGACACGATCCTGCAATGGCACCGCGAGTTGGTCCGGCGCAAGTGGAGCTACCGGCGGACGCATCGTGGTGGTCGTCCCACAATCCCCGCCGAGGTGGACACGCTGCTCCTCCGGCTGGCGCGGGAGAACCCCCGCTGGGGCCATCGGCGCGTCCAGGGCGAGCTGGACAGGCTCGGCCACCCCGTCAGCGCCTCGGCCGTGCGCGCGGCCCTCCGGCGGCACCGCGTCCCGCCCGCCCCACAGCGCCGACGGGCGACAACCTGGCGCGACTTCATCCGGTCGCACCAGGATCAGCTGCTGGCCTGCGATTTCTTCACCGTCGAGACGCTCTGCCTCAAGACCCTGCACGTTTTGTTCTTTATCGAGGTGGGCACGCGCCGCGTCCACCTCGCTGGCTGCACCGCCCACCCGACCGCCGCCTGGGTGACGCAGCAGGCGCGGCAGTTCGCCTGGACTGTGCAGGACGCTGGCGGGTCGCCCCGGTTCCTCATCCACGACCGCGACGCCAAGTTCCCGCCCGCCTTCGATACGGTCTTCGAGTCCGAGGGGGTCGCGATCGTGCGGACGCCCTATCGCACGCCGATCGCCAATGCGCATGCCGAGCGCTGGGTCCGCTCGGTGCGCGGGGAGTGCCTCGACCACCTGCTCATCGTCAACGAGGCGCACCTGCGCCACGTCCTCGCCGGCTATATCGCGCACTACAACCGGGCGCGGCCGCACCAGGGGTTGGCGCAACAGACGCCAGTCCCCTTCGCCCCGCGTGCCCGCGCCGGTCCAGTCAGACGGCGGGACGTGCTCGGTGGGCTGATCCACGAGTACGATCGAGAGGCGGCATAGCCCGGTTCTCGACACCAGGTGAGGTTTTCACACCAAACACCCAGTCGCCACACAGCCCCGATCGAGGGACAGCATCCACGTCGTCCCCCGTGCGCCCGGCGTTGGCGTGCCAGGCTCCTTACGCCTGTAACGCGCGTCTACTGCTTGACGGCACCCGCGATCCCCTCCACGAAGTGGCGCTGCAACACGAGGAACACGGCGATGATCGGGACGAGCGCGATCGTCGCCGCCGCCGCCATCCCGGCGATGTCGTTGAAATATTCCCCCTGGAAGGAATACATCCCGACCCCGAGCGTGCGCAGGTTCGGGGTGGAGAGGGTCAGCACCAGCGGCAGGAAGAAACTGTTCCAGCTCCGCTCGAACTGCAGGATGATCGTGGTCGCCATGACGGGTTTCGCGAGCGGCAACATCACCTGCCAGAAGATCCGCACGAACCCCGCCCCGTCCATGATCGCCGCCTCCTCCAGTTCGCGCGGCAACTGGGCGAAGAAGCCCGCGAAGAGCAGGATGTAAATCACGTGCGCCCCGCCGCTCTCGGCGAGGATCAGCCCGAACCGGTTGTTGTTGAGCTGGAGCCGCGTGATCAGGTCGAAGATCGGGATGATCGTGTAGCCCTCGGGCAGGAAGACCGTGGCGACGAAGAGCGCGACGATCGCCCGCTTCCCCGGGAAGTTGTAGCGCCCCAGCGCATAGCCCATCATCCCCGTCGTGATGACCACGATCGTCGTCGCGCTCACGGCGACGATGACGGTGTTGACGAAGTAGAGGCCGATATGGGCCTGGGTCCAGGCGCGGACGAAGTTCTCCAGGTGTAACTCCGGCGGGATCAGGCCCGGCCCCCGGAAGATCTGCGCGTTCGTCTTCACCGCGGCGGACGCAACCCACAGGAACGGGTAGATCCAGAGGAAGCAGATCGGCAGCAGGATGCCGGTCGTGACGATGAGGCGCGGTCGCGGTCCCCGTCGCGCGCGCACGCCGCGCACGCGGTCGGCCCCCGGTGTGGCGGATGCCGTCATAATGTCCCCCTCGACTCCAGGCTCTGCCGCACGCTATTCGCGCGGCGCACCGCCCAGCCCTGCAAAAGGGCGATCAGCATCACCGCCAGGCCGAAAAAGACGCCGACCGCCGAGGCGTAACCCTCCCTAGGGATGCCTCCCTGCGATGAGAAGGCGTTGCGGTAGATGTAGGTCTCGACCACCTCGCTCGCGAAGAACGGCCCGCCCCCCGTCATCGTCTGGACCAGGTCGAAGACGCGCAGCGTGCTCACGACCGTGACGAGCAGGATGACCACGGCGAAAGGGCGCAGGAGCGGCGCGGTGATCGCCCGGAATTGCTGCGCGCCGGTCGCGCCGTCCACCCGCGCCGCCTCGTAGAGCTCGGGCGGGATCGACTGCAACGCGGCCAGCCAGTAGATCATCGAGAAGCCGAAGTTCTTCCAGATCTGCACGACCATCACGGTCCACAGCGCGGACTGCGGGTTGCCGAGGAAGTCGATCGGCTGCGCGACCAGCTGGAGCGCGAGCAACACTTTGTTCACCGGCCCATTGAACGGGCTGAACAGGAAGGTCATCAGGATCCCGACGATCGCCGTGGTGGAGACCACCGGCAGGAAGAAGACCGTGCGGAAGAGCGGTGCCGCCCGGAACGCCCGGTCGTTGAGCACCATCGCGACGATCAGGGCGAGCACCAGCCGGATCGGCACCGTCACGGCGGCGAAGAGGAAGGAGTGCGCGAACGCCCCCCAGAAATACCGGTCCTGGATCAGCTCGCGATAGTTGTCCAGGCCGACGAACGGGCGCTCCGTCGTGAAGCCCGAGAAGTCGAGCAGCGAGAAATACCACGAGGCGACGATCGGCCAGAACGTGAACATCGCCGCGAGGATCAGCGACGGCAGGATGAACAGGTAGCACCAGCGCGCGGCCACGATCCGCCGCCAGAGCGACCCGCGCGCGCGCGCCGGGACGGGCCGGGCGCGCGCCGGGGCGGTGGATGAGGACACGGCGCGCTCCTTCCAGCTGAAAGGGCGGGGGCCGTGGCCCCCGCCCCCGACAGGATCTAGTCCTCCACCCGCAGCGGCGAGCCGTCGCCGTCGCGCAGGTGCGCGATAGCCCGGGCCTGATAACTGTCCGGCATCGTCTGCATCAACTCCACGCGGTTCCCCTCCGGGTCGGTGATCCAGGCTTGCAGGTTGCCCGACCGGCCCTTCTTGAGCGGGGTCGTCAGCGCGACACCCCGCTCCGCCAGTTCGGCGATCGCGGCCTCGATGTCGTCCACGTCCCAAGAGACGTGCACGAGCCCGAGATTCTTGCGCCCGGGCACCTCCCCGGTCCCGCCCGGGAACATCTCGATGAACTGCGTGTCGGTCATCCGCAGGTAGACGATCCAGAGCTGCCCGTCCTGGTGCATCCGGAACATCTCGGGGAAGCCGAGCGTGTCGCGGTAGAACGCCAGCATGGTGTCGATGTCCCCCACATTCATCGCGACGTGGCCGATCCCTGTCACCGTCCGCATATCCTCTCCCCTTCCCATCGTTCATCCTTCGGCGGTCCCGCGTCGTCGCGACCCGCAACGCCCTAACCCCGCCCGTGGAACCGGGCGAGCGCCTGCGGCTGCGCCCCCGTCGGCAGCATCTGGATGATCTCGACGTAATTCCCCTCCGGATCGGTCACGCCGGACGCCTTGTTGCCGTCCGAGCGGGTACTCTTGGCCGGATCGTTGTAGGGCACGCCGCGCGACGCCAGGTCCGCCAGCGTCGCGTCGAGATCGTCGACCGTGAGCGCGATGTGGAAGACACCCGGGTGATTCTTCGGCGGGGCCTCGCCGACCGCATCGGGGAAGAGTTCGAGGCACTGCGTGTCCGTGATGTGCAGGTAGACGAGGCGCAATTTCCCCTCCGGCGTGCTGAAACGCAGGAACTCCGGGAAGCCCAGCTTATGCACGTAGAAGTCGTACAACAGGTCGAAGTCCTGCGCGCGCAGGGCCACGTGGCCCAGGGCCGATACGCCGATCATCGCTCTCACTCCTTGTCCGGCGCGCGGTCGCCGCGCCCCACGACACCGCGACCACCCGCCACCACCCCTACTTCGACGCGGCGTAGTCCGCGTCCGTCCAGTTCCGGCTCGGGTCCCACTTCGCGAACGTGTAATCATCGCGCGTCACCTTCGCGCCCTTCGCCTGGGCCGCCTTGATCGCGCGGTCCAGTTCCTTGTCGGCGCGATCCTGCAGGTCCTGCAGCGCCTTCTTCGGGTCCCCGAGTTGGCCGGTGAAGATCCCCTGGACGGTGGTGCCGAAGTCCGGCGAGAGGGCGCGGTACTCCTGATCCACCAGGGCCGTGTCCGGGTTGCGGATCGCGGGCGACGGCGCGAGGACGATCTGCGCGGCGAAGAGGGCCAGCGCCTGCTTCGCCTGCGGCGAGAGCGTCGAGACGGCGTTCGCCTCGGGGAAGACCGACGGTTGGCTCCCCCCGATGATGTTAATCAGGGCGATCTGCCCCGGCAGGCTCCCGGCGTAGGACAGGATATCGCCCGCGATGGCCGGTTGCTTCGCCTTCGCATAGGCCCAGTAGTTGCTCCCCCCCGCGGTGGCGTTGAACAGCGCCGGCTTGCCGGAGTTCGGGACCGGCTGGCTGGCGACGCCATAGTTGAATTTCGGCGCGTCGATCGCCCACTGTGGGAAGGTGTACGACCCGTTGATCAGCATCCCCGCCACGCCCTGCGCGAACTGGCTGTCGGTTTGCTGGACGTTGAGCGAGACGGTGCCCGGGAAGAAACTGCCGTCGGCCTTCAGCCCGAGCAGCAGTTCGACCGCCGCGAGGTACTGATCCGTCGTATAGTTGTACCGCCCCGTCCGGAAGTCCAGGTCGGCCACCAGGCCGCCGCTGCCGCCCGACGCCCCCGCCATCTGCCCGAAGAAGCGCACCTGGTCCCCGAGGCGGCTCGCCTGCGCCCCCGCGATGATGCAGCCGTAATACTTGCCCGCCCCCTGCTGCGTGACTTTCTTCGCGACCGCGCGGTACTCGTCCCAGGTGAGCGGCTTCGCCTGCGGGTCGGCACCGGCCTGCTTCAGATAATCCACGTTGTAGAGGAGGAGCGCGTTGTTCTTCAGCGTCGACTCGAACGGGAACGAATAGGTCTTCCCGCCGAAGACGTTATTCCCCTCCACGAACGAGCCCGCCGGGAAGGCCGCCTTCCACCTGGCGAAGTCCGGGATCAGGTCGTCGAGCGGCCCGACCCAGCCCTGCTTCACCGCCTGTGCGCCCGTCACCCCGCTCGGCAGTTCGAAGAGATCCGGCGCGTCCCCGCTCTGGATCCCGGCGGGGAGGACCTTTGCGATCTCGGTGAAGGGCAGGCCGGTATACTCGATCGTGATATTCTGCCGGGACTGATGATACGCCGGGACGAGGGCGTCGACGAACAACTTCCGTTCCCCTGCGGTCCCCAGCCAGCGCAGCGTCGTCGGCCCCGTCGGCAGTTTGGCCACCGGCGGCGGGAGCGTGATGAAGGACGCCGCCGACCCACCCGCCGCGCCCCCCCCCGCCGCGGGACTGGCGACCGCGGGCGCGGTCCCGCCCGTTGCCGCTGTGCGTGTCGCAACGCCCCCCGCCCCGCCCGCAACGGCGGTCGGCGCGGCGGTCGCCGCCGTGCTACCGGTGCTCGCGGTGTTCACCGCGGTCGCGGCGGGCGCAACGGGCCCGCCGCAGGCGGCGAGCATGCAAGCAGCCGCGACACCGAGTCCCCCGGTCAGGAAATGACGGCGCGATACGGCCCCGATCGCCGGGCCTCGCTCAATACCATTGCTCATGGACGTCACTCCTACTTCTTTTCGTTTGTCCCTCCCACGACGGAGCGCACTATATCGGGGTTACCCGCGAATGTCAAACCGAAAGCCTGCTTGCATGCCTGGACACCTGTCCGACAAGACATCTGCGATACCCCTGTCCAAGGATTCCGGACACGCAGGAGAGGCCGACATGCGCCGACTCCCGAATCCCCGGCGCGGCCCCAAAGCAACCCTTGACGGCTTCCAGGATGCCCGCGTCGTCGCCAACGACCGGCAGTTCCGGATGTATCAGGAATGGGACGACAGGAGCGGTTGGAGCGGGTGGTGGGCGGCGTGAAGGCGGCCCGGGCGGCGGTCAAGCGGCGGCCAGCTCGGCCATGATGGTCGCCCAGCGCTCCTGGAACATGCGCCGCCGGTCTCCGCGCGAGACGGCCTCGCCCGACCGGGCCACCGGGCGGAAGTGATGGCGCTGCTCCGCGAAGCCGGCGCAGCAGCGGGCGGCCGAGGTGACGGTGCCGAATCCGCGCAGCGGGTAGGAGCGTTGCTTGCTACCCCGGTGGTCCTGCTCGATGCGGTTATGCTTGTAGCGGCTCGTGCGATGGGTGGCCCCGCCGCCGAGCGTCTCGCGGATCGCGCGCGGGTAGGCGTCGTGCCCGTCCGTCGTCACCTGCTCCGGCGCGTGACCGGTGGCCTCCAGGGCGTGAGTGAAGAATCGTTGGGCGGCGGCCATGTCGCGTTGCTCGCTGAGCAGCGCCTCGACGCGGTTGCCCTCCCGGTCGATCGCGCGGTAGCGGGAGCACCAGGTGCCGTTGACCTTGACGTACGTCTCGTCGACATGCCACCTGCCGCCCGCCTGACCGCGCCGCTTGGCGCGCAGCCGATCGGCCAGGCGTGGGGCGAAGCGCGCCTCCCAGTCCCGGACCGCCTCGTGGCTGAAGACGAGCCCGCGCGCGAGGAACATCGCCGCGAGGTCCCGCAGGCGCAGCGTGTAGCGCCGCCGCCAGCGCACGACGAGCAGGACCACGTCGGTCGGGTACTGCAGATGGTTGTGCGGTGTGCCGGTCCGCTCGTTGCAGATGCGGCGACACCGGCAGCAGCGGAACGTGCGCCAGCCGAGCGCGGTGCGGCGCGGCTGGTCTGACGTTGCCGTCGCGGCACAGTAGGGGCAGGGCACGGGCAGCTCCTGCACACCGCGGTCAAAGACATCACGCTACCAGCGCAAGGCCACGCCGATCAACCTGCGTCCAAGTTCTGACGCAACCCGACGGGGAGGGGGATGCGTCTTCGCCATCGTGAACTCCTCTCCCAGAACCATCGTCCCCAGTATCCGGGTGTCCACAGAATCGACGCAAGCCCACACCATCGACACGTGCTCGCAAGTTGACAGTCCCTTGCAAAGATTAGCAAACCTTGTATCCTTACAGGGAGAGATGACGCGTCCGGAAGGATAATGCCATGAACATCAGCCTCACGCCGCAGCTCGAAGACCTGGTGCGCGCCAAGGTCGATTCCGGCATGTACAACAACGCCAGCGAGGTGGTGCGCGAGGCGCTGCGCCTGCTCGACGAGCACGAGCGCCTCCGCGCCGAGGCGTTCCGCGCCGCCGCCCTCCAGGGCTTCGCGCAGCTGGATCGCGGCGAGGGCGCACCCTTCACCCCCGCGCTGCGCGAGCAGCTGAACCGCAACGCCCAGCGCAAGCGCCGCGAGGGCGGAAAGCCCAACCCCGATGTCTGCCCGTAAGCAGCTCGTCCTCGCCCCGCTCGCGCAGGACGACTACGCGGACATCCGCCTCTACACCGAGGAGGCCTGGGGCGAGGCGCAATGGGCCGACTACGAGGAGGCCTTGGCGCGGGCGCTCGACGCTCTCGCCGACAACCCGCTGCTCGGCCGCGCCCGCGACGATCTGCGCCCTGGCGCGCGCACCCTGCGCGTCCGCGAGCACGTGATCGTCTACGACGTGACGCCCGACCTGGTGCGCGTCGCCCGTATCCTGCACGGCCGGCGCGATCTCCACCGCGCGCTCACCTGAGGAGATGCGTCAGGAATGGGACAGCGGGCGGTGCCGAAGCGGGTCGAGGACGGCGCGAACCGGTTCGGCCAACGATCAAGCGGCGGCCAGCTCGGCCATGACGGCCCGTAGGGTGCGGTAACTCCGTCGGTGCACCGCAGAGGCCATGATTTCACCCGGAAGCCCCGTACCGTTCAGGATGATGGCCGTGCGCAATTGGCGTCGGCGATCGGCAGGAGATGCGGGACATGCTGTGGTCGATCCTAACGCACCGCGCGGGGTTCATCGGCGATCGCGCTGTCGGCGCGCGACGCGCCGAGCAGGCGAAGGACCTGGCGATCGCGCTGCTGCGACACCAGCTGCGCCTGGTGCAGCGGCGATCACCCCGGTCGCCGCGCCGTTCACGCGGGGAGCAGCTGACGTGCGCCGTCCTGGCGACCAAGCGCAGCCGGCTGACCACCGGTCCGCGGGGACGGCGGGCCCGCGCCATCCTCCTCGCCCAGCCGGAGACGGCGCGCAAGTGGCACCGCGCGCTCGTGCGACGCACGTGGACGTACCGCCGCCGACAAGCGGGCGGGCGACCGCCGCTCGCCGCCGCGGTCGCGGCGCTGCTCCTGCGCCTGGCCGCGGAGCATCCGCGCTGGGGCGACGGCCGCCGCCAGGACGAACTGGCCAAGCCCGGGCAGCCCCTCGGGCGCGCGACGGTCCGGGAGGTGCTGCAGCGGCGGCGGGTGCCACCGGCACCGCCGCGCGGTCGGCGCGCCGGCGCCTGGCGGCAGTTCCTCGCGCAGCAGCGCGATGTCGTCCTCGCCTGCGACTGCTTCACCGGCGAGACGGTCGCCCGCAAGACGGGGTACTGACGCTTCTATGTCAAGCGTTGGCGGTTTCTCGACTCGCGCGTGAATTCCTGGCGTGGGTTGCGCAGGTTCCCTGCGCAGCCCGCGCCAGGGTTGCGTCAGAACTGAGACGGTGGAAGTTGCTGAAGGGTGTCGCTGGCAGCGTGAAACCGATCCCGCTGATGGTCAGGCGGCGGCCAGTTCGGCCGTGACGGCCGCCCAGCGCTCCTGGAACCGCCGACGGCGCTCGGCGAGCGAGACCCGCTCGCCGCTCGTGGTCACGGCCCGGAAATACTGGCGTTGCTCCGCGAAGGCCGGACAGAAACGTGCCGCCGACACGAAGCTCCCGAAGCCGCGCATGGGGTAATAGCGTTGCTTGATGCCACGATGGTCCTGCTCGATCCGATTGTTTTTGTAGCGACTCGT
>JAABUN010004933.1_pt1 | contig 17292 bp, 24 predicted proteins | sample 5559311 | NCBI WGS metagenome assembly JAABUN01 (sample SAMN10711877, study PRJNA513370) | rock metagenome | isolation source: Antarctica rocks | place: Antarctica: Victoria Land, Siegfried Peak sud
ACTTGACACGCGGCTTTGGTTTATGGGCCGAGCTGTCGCTCGCTATTCCCTAACAAGACTTTCTATACAACGACCAAAGCAGATCGTAGCTCGCCGTCGCTCTATCCAAAATAAGTTGACGGAACCGGTGAGTTGCGCTTCCTTTTCCATGCTCCTCCTTACTCTGCATGTAAGGATACTGTATCGAGGGTATACCTTTGCCTCTTTCAGAGGCATGTACTTGACTTTTAAACGACTTTTTGAGACAATTTAAAAAAGTCTTATAGAAAGGGGAGAACTTAACTTCGGTTTTGGAACCTTTGTAGCCCAAATTCGTTTTTGGAAGCATTGGAGGAACAACATGGTGACTAGCAAGTTGGCTGCCAGCGCGAGCAGGTATGTGCTCTCGGTGCTGGTTGCGCTTTTTCTCAGCGTAACAATGGCGCAAGCTGAACGCGTAGAACAGCAGGCGCAGGAGCGCGCTATCGTCGAACTCTGGGAGGCGCTCTTGCCGCTCAAGTCGGTAAACAGCTTTATGAATACCGGCGCGCACCCTGACGACGAACGTAGCAGCCTCCTCGCCTACCTCTCCAAGGGGCTGGGTGCGCGCGTGATCAGCGTAACGGCGAACCGCGGCGAGGGTGGGCAAAATGCCACCGGAACCGAGTACCAGGACGCGCTCGGGGTCGTAAGGAGCCGCGAGATGGAGGAGGCGAGCCGCGCCTACGGGGTCGACCTCTACTTTCTCAGCGAGCGTTTCGGCAGTCCCATCTACGACTTCGGTTTCTCCAAAACCTCGGAAGAGACGTTTAGCGAGTGGGGGCGTCAAGAGACCCTGCGGAGACTCGTGCGCGCCATTCGGGAAAGCCGCCCCGACGTCATATTTACCTCGTTTCTGGATGTTTACGGACAGCACGGTCATCACCGCGCGATGAACGTCGCTACGCGCGAAGCTTTCGACCTGGCTGCGGACCCGAACGCGTTTCCGGAGCAGCTCGAGGCCGGACTGCGGCCCTGGCGGATCAAAAAGTTCTATCTACCCGCCGAGTCCGGCGCAGGCAGCACCTACGCCGACGATGAACCCCCACCACCTGTCACGCTCACCGTGGCTTTGGGAAACTACGATCTTATCTTCGGGGCGACGTACGAACAACTCGGAGAACAGTCGCGCGTTTTTCACAAAAGTCAGGGGATGGGCAGCTGGCACCCTGAAGAACCGAGCACGGCGAGCCTCCACCTGTTACGCTCGCGGGTTAACAAGCGCGCGGAGGACAAGGCCATCTTCGGCGGACTGCCCAACACCGTAGGCGAACTTGCCGACACCGTTGCCGACGCCCAGCTCACTGAGGCGTTGCTGTCGGCGCAAGAGGGGATCGGGACGGCGCTCGACCATTATCCCAAATATGCAGAGGTAGCAACGAACCTACAGCGAGCACTTTCGAGCGTCCGAACGGCTCGAGCTCGACTGCCTGAAGCTGGTTTGGGGGAAGCGCAACGTTTTGACCTCGACTTTCGTTTGGGTAGTAAAGAAGCCCAGCTACAAAACGCCCTTCAGCAAGCGGCTCTACTTATCACGAGGCTCGAAGCTGTAGCTGAAGAGGACAGCGATGCCAACCCCTATGAGCTTGCCCGTGGCGGCACCACCAACGTAACGCTCACCGCGTACCGGGGCGGACCGGTCGCGCTGGAGAACGTCACCTTCGAACTCGTGGTACCCAAAGGCTGGCAGGCCGAGCATCAGGGGGCCGATCAGCAGTCGACGCTGGACCGTGGGCAAACGGCGTCGGCGACCTTTGCCGTAACTGCGCCGGACGACGCGTCCTTCAGCCAACCCTACCAAACGCACATCTCTCCCTACACGCCCAAAAGTGAAGTGTACGGGGTCGTACGTTACGAGGTCGAGGGCGTTCAGGTAGAGGTTTCCGTCGCTCCAGAAGAGAACTTGGCAGTGTTGCCGGACCTCTCTCTGGAAGCTTCGGCGACCGGGATGATCTTCAACACCGCGCAACCCGACAAGACCATAGCGGTGGACGTTACCGCTACAAGCAACGTGACGGGTGCCGCCGACACGACCCTCAGCCTCGCCGTTCCTCCGGGGTGGCAGGTCGAACCGAGCGAGCTACCCCTTTCTTTTGCAGGCGTAGGGGAGGCGCAAGGGGCGACGTTTACCGTAACGGTTCCGGACGATCTCGCCCCCGACAGCTATACGCTCGAGTTGCGCGCCCAGGGTGACGCTGCCTCTCAGCAGGTCGTCCAGCGCATCAGCTACCCGCATATCGGGACCAACTACATGGTGACACCCGCCCGGATCGAGGTACAGGCGTTCCCGGTCGAAGTCTCGCAAGACCTTCGGATCGGTTACGTTGCCGGGGGTTCGGATACCGTGGACGAGGCGCTCCGCAAGCTCGGCGTCCAGGTCGAACTGCTGGATGAAAACACCCTTACGTCAGGCGATCTTTCGGTTTACGACACCATCGTCGTCGGGGTCTACGCTTACGCGGCGCGTCCCGACCTGGCAGCGGCGAATAACCGCCTGCTCAGCTACGTGGAAAGCGGGGGCAACCTGGTCGTTCAGTACCACCGTCCCTCGGACAACTGGAACCCCGAGACGACCGCCCCTTACTATCTCGAGCTCGGCTCGCCCTCATTTTTGTGGCGCGTTACAGACGAAACGGCGAAGGTAACGTATCTCGAGCCTGAACACCCGCTCTTAAACGTTCCCAACCGGATCACGCAAGCGGACTGGGACGGGTGGGTCAAAGACCGCGGCCTCTACTTCCCGTCGGACTGGGCGGACGAGTACTCACCGCTCTTCTCGCTTCGTGACCCCGGCGAAGAACCCTTTCGCAGCTCGTTACTTACTACTCGTTACGGCGAAGGCCGCTACACCTACACCAGCCTGATCTACTACTTTCAGCTCGAGAACCTGGTCCCGGGCGCGTACCGCATGTTCGCCAACTTCATTACACCGCCACAGTAGGCGCTTGACTGGGGGGCTATGTCCCCCCGACTCAGCTTTCCGACCCCTCTGCGCTACTCAAATCGAAAGGTACGCCTATCACCAGTTCGTTACAAAATGACAAGGTCCGAGAGTCGAACCGGCTGACCGTTTACCGGGCGCTGCTCCACGGCAGGGCGGTAACGCGCGCTGCGGTAGCTCTCGAGACCGGACTTAGCGTGCCGACGGTGAGCACGATTGTCGAAGACTTTAACCGTCTGGACCTTACAAATACGGTGGGGGAAGCGCAACCCAGGGGCGGTCGCCCCGCCAAGCTCACACAGTTCAACCCCGAGGCGCGCGGTGTGCTCAGCGTCGACCTGAGCGGCGCGCGGGCGCAGGCGGCGCGGGTCAACCTTTGCGGCGACGCCACCGAGTTACCCGCTGGCCCTGCGGTAAAATCAGGTAACGACGCACACCTTATTGCCTGGATAACCGAACTCGCGCAGTCGCAACAGCATACGGTGAGTAAACTGGCGCTCGCCGTACCGGGGGTTGTCGATCAGAAAAGCAGTCATGTTCGGCTGGCACCGGCTCTGGGATGGACCGACTTTGCACTTGGTGACGAGCTTTTGGCTGCCACCGGACTCGAGGCGATCCTCGAAAACGATGTCAACGCGCTCGCCCTGGCCGAGTTGCACTACGGCAGCGGCGCTTCGTTCGAGCATGTCCTGTTCATTCGGATCGGTAGAGGTATCGGCGCAAGCCTCATCGTCGGTAGAGCTCTCTATAGAGGCGCAAGTTCTGCGGCGGGCGAGATAGGCTATTCGCTGCTACCTGACCTGACCGGGAAGATGAAACTCGGCGCACCAGGTCCCCTTGAAGACTATCTGCTCGATATGAGCGGTACCTTTACCGACGCTACCGGAGAAATCGACCTCGCTACCGTGGACGCTCGAGCCACCTTCCAAGCGTTCGCGGCTACGGTCGGCCTCGTGCTTCATAACCTCGTTTGCCTCCTCAACCCCAGCCTCGTCATCGTTGCTTGGCCCGCTGATCCACGAGGTCTCCTTATGAAGCGTTTAGAGAGCACTTGGCGCGGCCCTCTCGACGTCGCGTTTCGGCGCAACAGCCTGGGCGAGCGTGCAGTGCTGCGCGGCGTAGCCCGTCTGGCTCTCGACGTACTCGAACGTGAGCTCTGCCGCGCCGCCCCCTCGGAGGCGTGATGACCACCTGGAACCCGCGTTACCTCACACACGTGCTGGCTCCCGATTACCACTTCGCCAGCACCCACCTTAAAAGACACTTTGTCAACGCCCTTACAGCTCACGTGCGAACCGTTCGCCGCCTTAGCGATCCGCACATCCAGCGCCATCAGGACGACATCGGGGCGCTTGAAGACAAACTCATCACGCTCCACACGTGGTCGACGCCCCGTTATGATCCGGAGATCCCCGACCTTTTCTTTGCGATCAACCGCGAACTAGAAGCGTCGCTCGGCAGCGGGGCCGTGAGTTTTTTACGCATGGGCCTCTCACGCAACGATCTCGACATGACCGTCTACAAGATGCGCGCACGCGACCTGCTACTCGAGTTGGCCCAGCAAGCCTGCACCTTGCAGCGTGTTGTGCTGGACCAGGCCGAGGCACATACGAAAACGGTCCTGATCGCCCATACCCATCACCAGCCGGGGCAGCCCACCACGCTCGCCCACTACCTCTTGGCTGTTAGCAGCGGGTTGTCGCGTAACCTCGACAGGCTGCTCGAGGTCTACGCCCGGCTTAACACCTGTCCACTCGGGGCTGCGGCATTAGCTGGAAGTTCTCACGCCCTCGACCGCCATTTCACCGCCCGCGCGCTCGGTTTCGACCGTCCTGTCGGCAATACCTACGACGCGGTTGCCGCGTCGGACTGGCAGGTCGACATCGTCAACGTATCGCAGCAGTTTTCACTTACCTGCTCACGCTTTGTCTGCGACCTTTTGGGGTGGGCGTCGCAGAACCTTTTTCGGCTTTCCGACGGGCTCGTCCAGGGGTCGTCGATCATGCCGCAAAAGAGAAACCCCGTCGCTCTCGAACACGCCCGTACCCGGTTTTCGAGAGCCCTGGGGGCGTCGCAGATGGTCATCTTCTCGAGCCACAACATCCCTTTCGGCGACCTCAACGATTTCGGCCCGGACATTCAGGGGGCTTTGCAGGCGCTTTTTTTGCAGCTTAGCGGCGGTCTGGACTTGCTCACCGCGTCGCTCGAGACCGGAACCTTCGACGCCGCTTCGCTCGAGCGTCTGACCAGCGAAAGCGACACTATGGCGACCGAACTCGCCGATGAACTGGTTCGGGAGCACGACATGGCTTTTCAGAGCGCGCATCACCTCGTCGCTCGTCTCGTCGCCGACCTTGAAGCGCAGGGACGCGTCCTCAAAAGTGCAACTCCTGAAGATATTGTCAAGCTGGAAGGTCCACGCTTGAAACCCGATGAACTCAACCGCGCACTCGATCCGCGCGCCTTTATCGAGCGCCGGAACGGCGTCGGCGGCCCTGCCCCGGAGGTGGTTTATGATCAGCTGACGCACGCCCAGTCTACGCTCGACATCCAAACGGCAAAGTTCACCGAAGCCGCGGAGTCTTTAATACAAACCGAAGCTGCCTTATCAAGGAGGAGTTGACATGACCACTAGACGAATCTTTCCCCTATTCTCTACCGCCCTTGCTCTTACCGTAGGAGCCGCGTGGGCACAAGACGTTACGCTTACCTACTGGCAATACGATTTCGAGTCGAAGGTCGGTGTCATCGACACGCTCATCGGACAGTTTGAAGAGGCCAACCCGGGCATTACCGTCGAGCAGCAGACGTTTCCGTACGACGCGTTTCAGCAGCAGATTGCCGCGGCGGTTCCCGCGGGACAGGGGCCGGACGTAGTCAACCTCTTTTACGGTTGGCTCCCGGCTTGGGCCGACGCGGGCTACCTTATCCCGCTGCCCGGAGACGCTTTTGACGCCACAACGCTCGAGGAAGCGTTTATTCCGACGGTGCAGGCTGCACGTTACGAGGGTAATTACTGGGGTCTGCCGACCGCCGTTCGTAACCTCGCCCTTTTTTATAATCAAGACTTGTTAGAAGAAGCCGGAATCACCGAGCCGCCCGCAACCTGGGACGACTTCATCGCCGTAGCGAAACAGCTTACAGTAGGTGAAAACGGGCGTTTTTCGCAGATCGGTTACGGCATCGCCCCGGACGGGCAAGACCATAACCTCGTACGTGAAGTTTTGGTGCGCCAGTTTGGTGGCGCGCCCTATAGCGACGACAACACTCAGGTCAGCTACAACAGTGCTGAGGGCAAAGAAGCCTTCGACTTTTACACGGGTTGGGTGACGGACGAGCAGATCGGGGTTCCTGACTTTATTCCGGGCGGTGCAAGTGGCAGCTCGGCAGGCTACCGTTCGGGATTTTTGGCAGGGCGCATTGCGATGATTATCGACGGGTCGTTCACTATCGATACCTTCAGAGAAGAAGCCGGGTTTAATTGGAGTGTTGCGGAATTGCCGCTGCGTGAAGAGGGCGGGACGCAGGCAAACTTCAGCTCGTTTTGGATGCACGGTTTAACGCCGCTCGCCGAAGAGACGCCGGAAACGCTCGATGCCGCAACCAAATTTTTGCAGTTTATTACGGGCGAAGAAGCGATGCAGCTCTGGCTCGAAGAGGTCGGCGAACTCCCGGCCCGGACAGCACTGGTGGAAGCTCCAGATTTGGCCCAAGACCCCATCTACGGCCCTTTTATCCGCGCTCTCCCCTACTCCAACGCGACATTTTTCGTCAACGAAGACGAGCAGCGTCGGCTGCTGCTCGACGCCATCAACCGTGTCTGGTTGCAAGACGCCGAGCCCGCAACGTCGCTCGACCAAGCCGCCGCAGAAGAGCAGGCGCTTCTCGATAGTTTTTATAGCGAGTAAGCCTTGAAACTCTCGACCAGAAAAACACTTTGGGCCTACACCTTTTTAGCTCTCCCTCTGACCTTTTTTCTGGTCGTGCGTTTTTTTCCGACCCTCCAGGCGTTTCTCCTTTCGACCAGGGACTGGAACGCGGACCCGGCGGCGCGGACGTTTGTCGGCGTCGAGCACTACAGCAAAGCCTTTGGGGACGTGCGGCTTCACCGCGCGGTCCTCAACACCCTGCTCTACACCGCCATCGGCGTTCCCGCGCAGCTGGTTCTGGGTCTGGCTATCGCCCTGCTTTTGCAGTCGGTACGCTTTGCTCGTGGTCTCTACCGAGCGATCTATTTCGCACCCTACGTGACCCCGGCGGTCGCGGTGGCGTGGGCCTGGAGCTTGCTGTTGTCGCCACAACTGGGCTACATCAACACGCTTCTTGTTCAACTAGGCCTTCCGCCGCAACCTTTTTTGTCAAGCCCTAGTCAGGCGCTCATGACGGTAACAGGCGTGGTGGTGTGGCAGTATATCGGCTTTCAGATCGTGCTTTTTTTAGTAGGGCTCGAGTCGATTCCGCGGATGTACTACGAAGCCGCCGAGATCGACGGCGCGAACGCGTGGCAACGTTTTGCGCGCATCACCCTGCCGCTCCTAAATCCGATTATCGTATTTTCCATCATCATCGCTACCGCCGCCCCATCAACCGGATTCTTGCAACTCTTCACCCAAGTCTTAAACCTCAACTTCGGCGATCCCGGCGGCCCCCTCAACAGCACCTTGACGGTCGTTCTCTATATCTACCAGGTGGCCTTTGGTCGCTTTGACTTGGGCTACGCTGCGGCGATCTCCGTACTTTTGTTCGTCTTTATCTTTGCCCTGACGCTCGTACAGCTGCGCGTGACCCGCAGAAAGGTCGACTACTAGTGCGCGGCACACGGTTTTTAAGTTATTTTCTGTTGACGCTCGGCAGTATCGTGATGCTTTTCCCCTTTTTGTGGATGCTGCTCACCTCGCTTAAACCCCTCTCCGAAATCTTTAACCTGAGCCTCTTTCCGGAAGACCCCACACTCGCCAACTACCGCGAAATCATATTTGACAGTCCGTTCCCAAAGTGGTTTCTAAACAGCATCATCGTCGCCGGAATAACTACGTTGTCTGTGCTGTTTTTTGATTCGCTGGTCGGTTACACCCTGGCTAAGATGACCTTTCCGGGCAAAAAGGTCATCTTCGTACTTATTTTATCTACGCTCATGGTGCCGACCGAGATGCTGATGATCCCCTGGTACGACATGTCGGCGCGCTGGGGGCTTATCAACACCTACACGGGCCTGCTGTTCCCGGGTCTGATGACGGCGTTCGGTATATTTTTAACGCGCCAATTTTTTGAAACCGTACCCGACGAACTGCTCGACGCGGGCCGCATCGACGGGCTTTCAGAATTTGGTCTCTTTTGGCGTGTCGCGTTACCCCTCGTCAGACAGGCGTTAGCAGCACTCGCTATCCTTACCTTTTTAGGTAACTGGAACGCTTTTTTGTGGCCGCTCATCGTGACTCAGGACCGCTCTATGTACACTATTCCTGTAGGCGTCGCACTCTTTTCGGGTGAGGCGGGGAGTCAGTGGAACCTGATTACCGCCGCGGCGTCGCTTTCGGTCTTTCCGGTGTTGCTCGTCTTCGCAATTTTTCAGCGGCAGATCATCGAAGGAGCGGTGCGTTCGGGGATCGACTGAGGTTGACGTCTATTGCGGGCCTCTTCAGCGTGCCAGGACAAGACCAAGGAAAGGGGATTGGATGCATGTGCTAGTTACTGGGAACGTCAACGTTGACGTTTTGATGGGAAACCTCGCACCGTGGCCGAAGCAAGGCTCAGAAGTCATAGTCGACCACTACCAACTTCGTGTTGGCGGGTCTCTCGGAAACACGGCCCTGGCACTTGACGCCCTGGGTGTCGAAGCAGAGTACTTCGCCAATGTCGGCAGCGATGCTCTCGGTACCTGGCTCCATGACGAGTTGGCCCGGCACGGCTGCCCCTTGACGCGCTCACCGGGACCGGCGGCCCTGACGGTCGGGCTCACCCATCCAGATGGCGAGCGCACCTTTATCACGCATGAGGGGCATTTTGGAGCGTTTGACGTCGATCCGCTACGCCGCGCGGTTCAGAACCTCTCGCCGAACGATATCTTTCTTCTAAGCGGTTATTTTTTGGTCCCCTCGCTGCGCGGCGTAGCCCTCGAGCTTTGCAGCATTGTGAAAGAGAAGGGGGGCCGAGTCCTTCTAGATACCGGCTGGCCTAGTGAGGGATGGACGCCTGCTGTACGATCCGAGGTCACAACGCTTTTAACACATTGCGATTTCTTTTTACCCAACCGAGAAGAGCTGCTGGGTTTGACGCTGCACAAAGGTGTACAAAGCGGTCTTGAGAAGGCCGGTAAATGGTTCGGGGGTCGAACCGTTGTCAAGCTGGGAGAAAAGGGGGCGAGCTTTCTCGAAAACCGTAGGCGCGTTTTTGCACCGGCCCCTACCGTTGAGGTTGTAGATACCGTTGGGGCTGGCGACACCTTCAATGCGGGCTTTATCTACGCGCTCTGGGAAGGCCTGTCGATACACGAAGCCATTCGTGTTGCTGTCCTTGCTGCGAGCACTGCGGTGGGCAGCTTGCCACGTCGCTACGCTACGCCAGGTGAGGTTGTAGGGGGCGACCTTGTAAGCTGAGTCGACGATTTCAAGAAGAACGTTGCAGGTTGAAAAAACGCCTCCCAAAGCACGCCGGTTTCGCCGCCGTACCAGAGCTGTGCGTACCCGACAGGTTTCATGTGCAGATCGGCGTGCTCGATAAGGTTCATCTCCACAGACCGGCTTCTCCAAATGATGTCGACGAGTGGGCGCGGCCAGGGCTCGAGTAGGTGCACCTGAACGTAGTGACTCAAACTCGCATTTTCCTGGCGACTGAGCAGGGGAAAGTCGGGCTGGTACGGCGTCGTTTCGTCCGCGTCGGCGACGACGAAACCGAGGAGCTGCTCGGTTTCGATAGTGCCGATATGGTGGGCGTCACCGACCGCCCCACGAAGTTTGAGCGGTTGACCCGAGAGGTAGGTGAAGCGTTCGTATAGCTTCTCAAGCACCTCCGGGTCGCTGTGAATGGGGACGTTCATAACACCTCCAGTTTAGGCGGTCGCTCTCCCCACCATGCAGTTAAGGTCTACTGTGGTGCGGGTGATCTCTCTCACGCCTTTTGCCGCCAGGGTAAAGCGTTTGGCCTGCAAAGCGGTGACGCGGCCTTCGTCGATGACCTGACCGTGCTGTAAGGCTACGAACAGCTTGTCGGCGGGGTTCACCAGCCATACGATGGTGTCCGGGCCGAGCACCAGGGCGAGCTCGCCAAGATAAAAGCCTCTAAACGCGGCGAACGGGGTCATAGCGTCCTCCCTCCGTAATACTCGGTGTCAGCTAACTTTTTGCTCGAGCACGTCGTCAAAACGCGTTGCTGCTGCGGCCCAGTCGTAGGGGTTGTGGTCACCAAAGAGATGCCGGGTCGCAACGTTGTCGAGCTCCAAAAAGTCCATCAGCGCAAGGTCTCTTGTACTCGTCCTGTACCACGGTTTCAGGGGCGGCCCAAAGTCTTAGGGGATTCGGGCTTACCTCGTTTTTCTAAGACCCATCCGTCTAAGTTCAGGGTCGAGCGTCATCCAGCCACCGATACAGGCGACGGTGCCGCACACGCTGTTATCGTCGCCCCATCTGCTCGTGTCGATATGCGCCCCCTCCTCGGCCTTTTCTAGACACATCTCGCGGGCACGTTGTAAAGCGGGAATATTCATAAAGACCCTTTCTAACCTCGAGCTGCCTCGAGACCCCCCAGACGTCCGAGCCACCACGCGTAGTGCGCTCTGTTCGCCGGGGAGCGGGCCGCGCGCAGCGCCTCCTCGATCACACGGCGTTTCAACTCGAGGTTGCCGTCCTGACTCGCTGCCACCGCGATAAAGGAGAGCCAGTAGTGTTTGGGGACGAAACCGTTCTTGCTTTGCCAGGGGTCATAGCGCCAATAGTGCTCGCCGGTCGGGGTGATGACGTGTCCCCAGGTAAAGCGTGCTTCGGGGCCGTAGGTGCGGGTGTTGCCCCTAAACGCGACGTAGCCGCCACGCTCCAAGACTCCATCAGGGAAAGTGACGTCTGCTGCGGCGTTCTCGAGCTGCTCTCCCAGTGACCTGTGGTTGGTATCGTCGAGCGACGTCAACAAGTTGGCAAAGCACGCCTCGGTCCAGGTGTGCGGTATCTGAACCCCTTGCCAGTGGGCGAACGTGGCGACGGCTTCGGGCTCGAGCTCGTCCGCGTCTGCATAGGCCGCGCTGAGGAGCGCCTGTGCGTCGAGGCCGTGCCGTGAGCAGAAGTCGAGATAAAGCGCAAAGACGGGAGCGGTGATGCTGCCGTCGCACAACCCACCTAACCGGTAAGGTCTTTGGAGGGTGTGTCCGTACCGCAAAACGAGGTCTCGTGCGGTAGAGAGTTCGGCGTCGTCTACTTGCCAAACGAGGTGTTTGAGGGTGTCGCCTGACTTAACGAACCCTTCTAAAACCAGGTTCCCGTGGCTCCGCGAAATGTGGAGGTCCCAGTGCTCGCTCTGATAGTGCGCGACCGTGGGGTTCATCGCCTGCTCGCCTTGCGTGCGCGCCGCGCCCGTTTCCCAGCCGCTCGAGTCCGACCTTTGCCGGGCCAGGGCTTCTGCTTCTGGCTGCGGCCGCGGGGGTTGTCGAACGTCAGGTCGGAAACGAATCCCAATACGTGATAGTCCAGATGTCCAAGCTTCATAGAACCTCCTGTATGGCATAAAAAAGCCGGTCAGCGTCTTTGCCGACCGGCTCCTCCCAGACTGCGCGCACCAGCGCGCCGCTTTACGGCCGAATCAGGCCAAACCCCACACGCCCCGTTCTGAACGCTTGAACTCGGAGTGAGAATAGAGCGTCTGCCGGACTTTGGCCTGCCAGTGCGTTTTGTCGGTAGCTTCCGGGGTGGCGTCGGCGACTGCCGCGTAGATGTCGCCAAGGCTCGAGGGCGTCTCCAGCTGCACCAGAATGTTGTGGACGAGCGCCTTCCAGGTTCCTTCCAGAACACGGTGTGCTCTTGTGACGAGCGAGCGCCAGAGTGCGAACAGACTTCGTTCGGCGCGTCTCCACACCAGCAGGTACTCGTGTTGCACCAGCGGATAGCGCAGGGCGTAGCTCGTGGCACCGCTCGAGACGTTGTGCTGCGCTTTGATGATTATGCTGCGGAGTTCTTCACGGGGCATCCGGGTGATGCAGTCGGCCTGATATGACGAGTAGCACCCGGCCTTGCGGCGGTCGCCGATGAGGGTGACGTAGTGGCCACCCTCTCGCGTCGCGTCGCGATGGTTTAAGAGCAGGACGTGAAGTTTGCCTATAAACTCGTCCTCGTCTTTACAGGTCGACAGGTCGTCGGGATGGCTGCTGTAACGCTTTACGTCCCAGTAGGGTGGGTGACTCCAGGTGAGGTCGGCGGGCTCCCCGGCGCGCGTCAGCACGCTGTCTCCAAGGGCGTTGAAACCGTCTTTGAGGTCGAGCCCGAGGACGCGCACGCCGTAGTCCCGGCACAACGCGACGTTGGTGCCGCCCCCGGCGGTGACGTCGATGACGAAGCCCGGTTTGAAGGCGGCGAGCAGCTCGAGCATCACGAATCCGCTGCTGTTGCCGGGGTAGCGAGCGTCGCCCCAGGGTCCGCGTTCCGGAAACGAGGCGATAGAGCTTGAACTCGGTGTGGGAATTGGTTTCATGGGTACCTCCACCTCCCCGGGTGCTCGCGCGCGAGCGTTATTTACCTCGTGGTGGTGCTCGCCTGCGTTGGGGCGGCGCGGTCTCGACCACCGTAAAGCGGCCTACACGTTCGCCGTTCACCTCCATGTAACCGAAGAAATCACGGAGGGTCGAGATGTACTCGGCCCCGTTTTCGCCTTCGTAGAGAATCATCCACTGCTCGTCGTCGACGTCTCTTCGCTGCACGTAGCGGGGGTAGTAAAAGAATCCGTCCTCGGGGTGCTTGATGCGTATCACCCGTTCGTTGTGAAAGGTGAAGTAGAGCTCGGCGTTCATTCCCTGACCTTCAAGTGCAAGGCGGTTACGCTCGGCGAGGTCCGGGGGTGGCTGACTGGCGTCCATAAGCCCTTTCTTTTTTCGCAGAGGTGTCGGTTCCGGAGGTCACAGCTTAGAACTTCGCCTCGACAACACGCTTGATTCCCTGTCCATGACAGCCGAGGGGAGCACAAAAGCACTCGAGCTCTACATCTCCGTGCCGCGCAGCTTGCCAAATCGCATTGAGAGCTGCACAGATGGCGGGGTCTCGCATCTTTAACTTGTGCTCGAGCCAGCCCGCATATTTTGCAAGACTCCTCTCACGGGGATAGGGGCCGTGAGGCTGAACCCCGAAGGGATTGCCGAGGGCGTGAGCCGCCACGCAGCCCGGCCCTGTACCGCTGCTTTTGCGTCCGATACTGAAACGCACCGATCCTGCTGCCTGTTGGCTTCCGCGCTTAACGACTTTGATCATGCGTTCTGGCTGCGTGGTGTAAACACGCGCTTTTTATCCGTTACTTGCGGTGGGACTAGGTGTTCAGCTCGCGCGCTACGCTCAGCGCCTCGGCTTTGGCGGTCTCGAGGTCGCCGGTGTTGCCCGCTCGCCTGGTTCGGTGGTTGTGGCTGACCGTATAGGTGTAGCTGCCGAACATCGTCTTGAAAACGCTCACTCGGCAAGTCCCGAGCGTAGCGGTGTAAAACGTACTATTCTCAGCGGTGAGCCAGTCGGGTTCCATGCTCGAGCTTAGCAAAGCAGGGGCGGTTTAAGACCCACCCCTGCGTCCCACGAAGTAGCCGAGCAAACCGGTGGTCAGCGCCGGGAGCACCTGCCGAGCCACCTCTTTGGCCTCGGGTGTACTTCCCGGTAAGCTGATGGTGACCAGGGAAAAGACGAACAGCATAGCGAGCCCCACGACGACGCTCGTAACGGTGAGCCGCTCTCTCCAGTGTTGGAGCTGCTGGTATGACCGGGAACGCTCGAGCCGGGCATTGGTCTCGACTTCGCTCTCGTCAGGGCTGACCTCGAGGGTGCCGGTAATGCGTGATGAGGGATTGAGTGGGGTTTCGTCTGGCATAGAGCCTCCAAGAAAAAACCCTCCGTCGGGAGGGTGAAACGGGGCGCGAGCCGTCTTTAGATGCTGAGGATCTCCGTGATGACCTGCCGATCTTTGTCGAGCAGGCCGAGTTTGTGTCCGTCCTCTTTAGCTTCGGCGGCGATGTCGTACAACCCTAGACTGCGCCTCAACACCTCGCTCTTGGTGGTGTGCGCTTTGCGGGCGTAGGCCTCGAGCTTGGCGTTGACATCGGGGGAAAGCTCCAGACTCAGCTTTATCGTGCCTTCTTTGGGCATTGAAAGCCTCCTTGTCACGATCTTAGCAGGAATGCGTAAAAAGTGCGTAGTTATTGCGGTGATCAGCAGTGGGTGGTGGCTTGGCAGAGCCCCGCTATCTGCTCTACGGTAAACACGTCGGTCTCGTAAAGCTCGCTGGGGCCGTGTTTTTCTATTCGTCCGTCCCAGGTGTAGAAAAATCCTTCGGCGACCACGCTCAGATAAATGTGGGGAGCAGCCTCGAGGTGCCAGGGGCCGAATAGCTCGAGCGCCTCCAGATGCTCGGTAAGGATTACGGGACGGTCCGGCGCGTCGAGATATTCACCGTCATCGACGTTCAGGTAGTAGATGGGGCCACCCTGGTACTCGTGCGCGTGCAGGTCGCTGTCGGCGCTTTGTAAGGCAAAAACGTCTCGCCGGGTACGCAGTGAGGTGAGCAGGGTTTCGTCAACCCTCAGAACCACGGCGTCGTGGGCGCGGTCGGGGGCAGATGAGGTGCAAGGGATAAGAATAGGGTTCATGGCGCACTCTCCTCGGGGATATAGTCCCAACTCCAGTCGATCACGTCGCGCTTGCCCCGCAGGGTCTGTAGCGACTCCTGGATCAGTTCAGCCTCCGTGTCGGGGTTGCTTTTGGGAACCCAGAGATGGAAGTGCGCGCCGTGGCTGTTCACCAGCTCGTCCTCAAAGTCGAGGCCGCCAGCCGTAGGGTCGTCTTTCCAGCGGCGGGCGTAGTCGAAGTCGGTGTTGCGGCCCTCGGCAATGCCTTTCAAGAGCCTTTCGTGCTCCCCTTCGGCTGCGTCCAGCGTATGCAGGTCTAGGTGGTGTCCCCCAAACACGCTCAGGATTTCCACGCCGCCACGACCCCCTGCGACTTGGGCGGCTGCTTGCGGGGTATCGGCCACGATATGATCGACGAAGACCTCGTTATCTGTGTAGACACCTACGACGGTGTAGTTCAAAACTCCTCCTCTCTCAACGCGTTGAGTCCTTCTTCTGCGCGGTAACGCGCCCAGTCGTCCTCGGTGTCGGCTCCCTCGGTTTCCTGTTGCCACACTTCCGATTGTGCTTCTATACGCTCGCTCGGGTAAGGCTCCTCGGGATCGTATACGTCGCTGCGCGACTCGTCACCGCCGCCGACGTCGAGCTGCTCGTTCGATGAGCTGACCAGCACCAGCTTGCCGTTTTCGGTGCGGAGGGCGGCAGAGCCGACCAGGGTGTAGTCTTCGCCGAGCGAATAGTCGCGGACGTTGATATAAACGCCGTCGTCCCGCACGTCGATGTCGGCCTCGAGGGTGCAGGGACCGAAACGCTTCTCCGCCGCGTCGGTTCGGGTGATCTCTTTCAGGGTGTGGACAAGGGTGGTACCCATCAGAAGTTCGTTTCGGTCGTGTTAAGGTCATCCCCCGACCGGTGTCCCTCTCGGTCCCAGTCGCTGTCGTCCGGGTACTGCGCTGCCGAATCGTGCTCAGCGCCCTCCAACCACTCCCTAAACGCTGCTGCCGCTGCCGGGGTGTGCGAGATCAGGTGTAAAAGAACCTGCACGGCGTCTTTAGCACTCTCGAAATTGCCCTGCATCTCCTTGCCGAACCGCTCGAGTTCGGCTTCGCTCAGCGGTGTACCGGGCTGCCCCCCGTCAGGCGTGACGCAACTGGCCTCGAAGGTGCTGGTGTAGGGTTCACCTACCCTTTGCTGGTCGGTGTCGTTGATCGTTACCTCGATGCCCGGCAGGTTGGCCTGGACATCTTCGACCACGCCACCACTGACGACGATTAATATTTCAGGTTTCATCTGTTTCCTCCTCTGCCGGATCGTCCCAGGTGTAGAGCACAGATTCGACGCCGCTTGATTCGTCGTCGGCTTTGTAGAGCCTGACGCGAAGTTCGTTACCCTTAACCTCGAGGTAAACGGCTCCCAGAAAAGAGCCGGTCTCGGTGTCGGACAACGTTAGCGTCACTTCGTCCTGGTAATGGTTGACCTCGAACCGGGCTTGTCGAAAAGTCTCGGGGTCTCTATCGCGGGTGCTGATGTTTCCGCTCAAGGTCATCTAGTGTCCTCTCGGGTTGTAGAGTTCGCCGTGCTCGATCACGTTTCGGAGGATGCGGCAGTAGCGTTCGGTATCGTCCGGGACGTATTGGCGTAGCGTCCTGGCGTAGCTGAACTGTCCCACCAGGTTGCGGTCGGCGAGGGTGGTGAGGTCTTCGGTCATGCCACAGTTGAAAAAGTCATAGAGCGTCGTCGATCTCTTCGTGTTTTCAAGGACGCGGATCTTTCTACCCAAAAACAGGCTGACGTCGCCCTCAAACGCACACTCGATGAGCGCGGCGTCTTCGACCTCCCAGAGTTCGCTTAGGACGTCTAGGACAAACGCGAAGTTGTCCTGAGCATAGAAGTTGCAGCGGCGAGCTGCTATGGAAAAGGTAATAGCTCCGTACGAGACGTTGCCGAGCAGGTCGTGGGCGAGAGCTTCGTGGATCAGTCCGCCAAGGATGCAGACGTGCAGGATTTGGGATACCGGCGACTTGTAAGCGTACATTTTGGACGTGACGGTTACGTCCGGACACTCGACTTGCTTGAGTGCGCGCTGGCAGACCTCGAGTCGCAACTCGCGCTTAGCGGTTCCGGTGGTCCTCGTGACCGACTCTGCCATTGTTCCTGAGCTTGCTAAAATCATAACGCCTCCTCTGGCAAAACAGCTGCACGCCCCGAAGGGCGTGGTCGTTTTGAGGTTAGGTGCGTTTGTTCAAGGTGCTTAGGTACCGCTCAAGCTGAGTGCTTCGTCTGAGCTTTGAGGGCCGTCATCTGCCCTCAAAGCAGTATAGAGGGGACCATTAAGCCCCCATCATCTCCGGAAACAGCAGTCCCACCCCGGCAGCGACCTTTTTACGCCTGCCGCCCCCCTTGTCTCCCAGAAGCACCGGCGCGTCGGTGAAGGTCAGCGTAGCGACCGGTCGGGCAAGGTCTGGCTTACGCACATCATCGAGGGAGTAGACGGGTACGGCTTCAGGCGTGGGTGAGCCGAACAGGTCGTCGAGCACCT
>JAABUN010004934.1_pt1 | contig 17288 bp, 20 predicted proteins | sample 5559311 | NCBI WGS metagenome assembly JAABUN01 (sample SAMN10711877, study PRJNA513370) | rock metagenome | isolation source: Antarctica rocks | place: Antarctica: Victoria Land, Siegfried Peak sud
CGGCCTCTCCGTGTGCGGTGCCTTCGGCCCCGAGCGGGACATCTCCCACGAGGACTCGGAGCTACGCCAGTCCGGCATCGACTACCTCAAGTTCTGCGTGGATCTGGCCGCCGAGGTCGGCTCCCCTAACGTGGTCGGACCGATGTATTCGGCCACCGGCAAGACCCGGCTCTTGTCCGACAACGAACGTGAGCAGCAGCGTAACTGGGCGGCCAGGAGCCTGCGGGAGGTAGGCTTCTACGCCGGGGAACGCGGCGTAGACCTTGCCATCGAGCCCCTCAACCGATTCGAAACCGACTTCGTCAACGTCGTCGAACAAGGCCTGGATCTGTGCGAAAGGATCGGGTTGGAAAACGTCGGCCTGCTGCTGGACACGTTTCACATGAACATCGAGGAGAAGAGCATACCTGATGCGATAAGAACGGCGGGCTCGCACCTCTTCCACTTCCACGCCTGTGAGAACGATCGCGGCGTGCCGGGTTTGGGACACATCGAGTGGGAGGAAACATTCTCGGCGTTAGAAGATGTTGGCTACGACGACATGGTCGTGATCGAGTCGTTTACCCCGGAGATCAAAGAGATCGCGCGTGCCGTATCGATGTGGAGGCCGGTTGCTCCTTCGGGCGACGGCCTGGCCCGCGACGGGCTGGTCTTCTTACGGGAGAAGAGTCGGGATGCAAGAGGTGAACCAATGGGCCCCTAAGTAAACAGATGTTGTATAGGTAAGGGGCTTGTGCTCTCTATAGGGCATGAAATGAAAAGGAGGAGTAAATGAGTGAGCAAGGAAACGGAGCGGGAACTACCGCTGTGTCCGAGGCGCAGAGCAGGCGCTTGTTTGTGGCGAGTTGCATAGCGCTGGTCGCCACCGCGATGACCTTCGCCGTCCGCGGCGACATCATAGGGGCGTGGGGCACGGAGTTCGCGCTCGATAATACGAGCATAGGCTGGATCACCGGCATGGCTTTCTGGGGGTTCGCGCTGTCGGTCATCATCGGCGGGGCGATCGTCGACTTCATAGGGCTGAAGTCGATGCTGGTGGTGGCTTTCGCGACGCACGTGGCGGGCATCATCGTAACGATCTTCGCCGGCGGTTTCTGGATATTGTTCCTGGGGACGCTGCTCATCGGCCTGGGCAACGGTGCCGTGGAAGCGGCCTGTAACCCGCTGATAGCGACGGCCTACCCGAACCAGAAAACGGCCAAGCTGAACCTGATGCACGTGTGGTTCCCGGGCGGTATCGTCATCGGCGGTCTCGCAGCGTACTTTTTGACCACGCTGGGGTTCGGCTGGCAGGTGAAGATGGCTATTATCCTTATACCGACGCTCGTCTACGGCGCTATGTTTTTGCGCATGCGCCTACCGGAGACGGAGCGCGTGACGGCCGGCGTCTCCACCGCTGGGATGTTCAGGGAGGCCCTCCGGCCGATGTTTCTGGTTCTGTGCTTCGCCATGCTGCTTACGGCCTCCACGGAACTCGGCACGAACCAGTGGCTGCCGAACATCCTCACGAATACGGCCGCCGTATCGGGCATACTCGTGCTGGCCTACATAAACGGCCTGATGGCCATCGGGCGTTTTTTCGGCCACTCGTTTCTGGGTAGGATCTCACCGATAGGACTCTTGATCGGCTCCGCCAGCGCCTCGTTGGTGGGGCTGCTGCTCTTGAGCGTGGCCGACTCGGCTATCTTCGCCCTCGGCGCGGCCACGGTCTTCGCCATCGGCATCTGCTACTTCTGGCCGACGATGCTGGGCGTGACCTCCGAGAGGTTCCCCGCCGGCGGGGCACTGCTCTTGGGTATCATGGGCGGCATCGGAAATATATCGGTGGCCATCACCATGCCGATCCTGGGAGGTATCTACGATGCCAGCGGACCCGCCACGGCACTGCGTACGATGGCGATACTGCCGTTCATTCTGCTTCTGATCTTCGGGTTCTTCTGGTTCCGCGACCGGGCCAGGGGCGGCTATAAGGCCGAGAGCCTTACCGGCGAGTCACAGCCCGAGGCACGACGCGAAGGAGCTAGCTCGGGAAGGCCGGCCTCAGGACAGGCCTAGCCTCTGAATCTCTTCGCAAACTCAACAAGCCCCTGGCGGCGGGTCTAGGTTCCCGCCGCAAAGGGCCGCAGTAAAGGAAAGGAAAAGATGTGGAGAAAATATTGGTTCTGGTGGGCGACGCCGCGGAGGATCTCGACACGATGTACCCGATCTACCGTCTGCGAGAGGCGGGCTACGAGGTCCACGTTGCCGCCCCGACGCGCCGCAAGGTAAAGCTCGTCGTCCACGATTTCGAGGAGGATTGGGACGCCTACACCGAGCGGCCGGGACGGCACCTTCCGGTAGACTGGGCCTTCTCAGAAGTTGAGCCCGAAGCCGTACACGGCGCTAGTGATACCCGGTGGTCGGGCGCCCGAGTACATTCGCAACGACCCGGACGTGGCGCGCATCTGTGCCTACTTTTTCGAGCAAAATCTGCCGGTCGGCCTTATATGCCACGGGGTACAGGTGCCGGCGGCACTCGGTTTTCTTCGTGGTCGCACGGTCTCCGGCTTCCCACCGCTCAAGCCGGATTTCGAAGCGGCCGGTGCCACCTTCGAGGAGGGGCCGGATGTCGTGGACGGAAATATCGTCTCCTGCACCGGTTGGCCCGACATGCCAGAGTTCTCGCGAGCTTTTATGGACATCCTCGAGCGGGTTGCCGTGTCCTCTAGTCGCTGAAACGGTTTGAGATCAGCGTGCCCGACAAGGCAAAATAGAAGCTTAGGCGCAACAAAGCCAGCAAGCTGCGGATGGACACGAAAATCGTAGAAGGAGGAAGACATGATCAGAAATAGCGTAGGAATCTGGGCCTTTGGCCCGGCGATAACCCGCTTCATCCCTCCCGGCGCCCATGCAGAGGTTGCTGGCGAGGGTATGGTCGAGAAGACAAAGCGCGTAGCAGACGGCCTCTCGGACCTCCTGGATGGCCTCGAATACCACTACCCCGGCGAGGTGGACGAGGAGAACGTCTCCGAGATACTCTCGGTTCTGAGAGAGCACGGCATGGAGCTACCCGTAATCGCCGCCGGACTGCACACCGATCCGACCTACAGGCTCGGGGCCTTCGTAAACCCCGATGAGAAAATCCGCAAACAGGGCGCGGATACGCTAAAGAGGGGCATAGACCTGGCCTCAGAGTTAGGAGCCAACTTCATCATCTGGCCCGGAGTGGAAGGCTACAATTACACCTTCCAAAGAAACTATGCCGAGGTGTGGAAAATGTTTACCGAGGGCATGGCCGAGTGCGTAGAGCACGCAAACGGACGAGGCGTAAAGGTCTTTCTGGAACACAAAAACAGTGAGCCGGCCATGAAGATCCTGATGCGCAACATCGGCATGATCCTCTACACCATACACAAGGTAGAAGAGGCTGGTGTAGACACCACAAACTTGCTGGTAAACATGGACTGGCAGCATCTCATAATGAACGGCGAGAATTTGGCCGAGTACGCAGACCTGCTCGCTGCAGAGAACAAGCTAGGACACCAGCACGGCAACGACGGCTGGGGCACCTTCGATGACGATAACGTAGTAGGCACGAACTTCTTTATGCAAACTTTGGAGCTCGCCCAGACGTTGCAAGACGTGGGCTATGGGCAGAACGGAGAGATAGTCGGTTTCGACCTCTATCCTTATACCGAGAACCAGGTGGACGCCGTTCGGCGAGCCATTTTGCACTGGGAATTTATCTGGGATCTAGCACAAAGAGTAGATCGTGGCGCGTTGGAAGAAGCAAAAGTCCGTGCCGACGCCCTGGGAGGACAGAGGGCAGTTTATCGAGTCCTTGGACTAGACGAGAGCTACGAAGCCGAGATAGCCAGTCGTCGTCAGCAGGCACGCTCGGAATCCCGCACGGGATCCCGCTCGGAGACTTGAGAGATGAGCATATTGATAGGACTCGACGTCGGCACGACCGGGACTCGGGCCTTGGCCGTGGACGAATCGGGACACCTGATCTCGGAGGCCTCTTCTGAATACCCACTCCATACTCCATATCCTGGCTGGACCGAGCAGGATCCCGAAGATTGGTGGCGAGGGGCAAAAGAAGCCCTAGCAAAGGTTGCTGGCCAGGTCGAAGACGAAGTAGTGGGTATAGGGCTTACCGGGCAGATGCACGGCTCTGTGTTTCTGGACTCCTCCGATGAGGTCATACGACCCGCGCTGCTCTGGAACGACCAGCGTACCGGGAAGCAGTGTGAAAAGATCACCGAAGTCCTGGGCGAAGAGCGTCTGATCCAGCTAGCCGGCAATCCCGCCCTCACCGGCTTTCAGGCTCCCAAAGTCCTGTGGCTCAGAGACGAAGAACCGGAAAACTACGAAAAGGTCTCCCACGTACTGCTCCCCAAAGACTACGTAAGGCTTCGGCTCACCGGCGAGTATGCAACCGACGCCTCAGATGCCGCCGGCACCCTCTTTCTCGACGTAGGAAACAGAGACTGGTCGCAAGAGATTCTGGAGGCGCTAGAAGTGCCCAAAGAGTGGATGCCCACTGTGTATGAAGGGCCCGAAAGCACTGGCAAGCTAAGAGGGAGCGTTGCCGAAGAATTGGGGCTACCATCCGGTATTCCCGTGGCCGCCGGCGGAGGAGACAACGCTGCAGCAGCGGTTGGGGTGGGTGTTATTGAGGGAGGCATCATCAGTTCCTCTGTGGGTACCAGCGGGGTCATCTTCGCCCACACTGGGGAGTTTACTCCAGACCCTTCCGGCGGCCTGCACGCTTTCTGCCACACTGTGCCGAATGCTTACCACCTGATGGGCGTGACCCTCTCCGCCGGAGGTTCGCTCTCCTGGTGGCATGACACCCTGGACGAGCGCTTCGACTACGAAGAGCTCTCAAGAATCGCCGCGCAGGCGCCACCTGGCTCGGAAGGACTACTGTTCCTACCGTATCTCTCTGGAGAGCGGACGCCGCATTCGGATCCGGCAGCCCGTGGAGCCTTCTTCGGGCTTACGAACCGCCACGACAAATCTCACATGACCCGGGCGCTTATGGAAGGTGTGATCTTCAGCCTCCGTGACTCTTTAGAGATCATGCTAGAGCTTGGGACACCTATAGAGCAGGTGCGGGCTACCGGAGGCGGGGCGCGCGGCGAGCTCTGGCGTCAGCTACAGGCGGACATCTACGGGCTCCCAATCCACCGCACCACCACCGACGAAGGACCGGCCTACGGGGCGGCGCTTTTGGGCGGAGTAGCCGCGGGCGTGTACAAGGACGTACAGGAAGCAAGCTCCCAGGTAGAGCTCCGCAATGAAGTCGCCGAGCCCGAGGAAGAGAATGTCCGTTTCTACGAGGAGTGCTATGAAGTTTACCGCTCGCTCTATCCAGCGACGAAAGGTGCTATGAGACAGCTCTCGGAGCTGGCCGAGAAGGCGAACAAACTTGAGGAAAAGGGAGGTAAGAATGGCTGAGATAGGTGTAGGACTCGTCGGCTACGGATTCATGGGCAAGGTCCACTCCAACGCCTACCGGCAGGTAGGGCGTTTCTTCGAGGTAGATCCCACCCCTAGGATGCGGGCCATCTGCGGCCGCGACGAGGCGGCGGTTCAGCGAGCCGCAGATTCCTTGGGTTGGGAAGGTTATGAGACAGATTACCATCGGCTTGTGGAGCGTAGCGACATAGAGCTTGTTGACGTCTCCACCCCGGGCAGTAGTCACCGCGACATCGCGCTTGCGGCCCTTGAAGCCGGCAAGCACGTGCTTTGCGAAAAGCCGCTGGCTAACACGCTGGATGAGGCGCGCGAGATGGTAGAGGCCGCCCGCCGGGCCGGCACGGTGAACATGGTCAACTTCAATTACCGGCGGGTGCCGGCGGTGGCGTTTGCCAAACGGCTTGTAGAAGAGGGGCGCCTTGGAGAAATCAGGCATTGGCGGGCCGTCTACCTGCAGAACATCGCCCTGGATCCGGAGCTGCCGCTTATCTGGCGTTTCCGCAAAGAGGAGGCAGGCTCTGGGGCTCTGGGAGATCTGGGCGCCCACCTGGTGGATCTGGCACACTATCTGGTCGGACCCATAGCCGGGGTGGTCGGGACCACAAAGACCTTCATACAGGAGAGACCCCTAGAAGAGGAAGCCGAAGAGACGGGAGAAGTCACCGTCGACGACGCGACGACGTTTCTGGCGAGCTTTGAGAACGGTGCGACGGGTACCTTTGAGGCTACACGGCTCGCCCCCGGACGCAAGAACCGCAACTCTTTCGAGATCAACGGTTCTAAAGGAAGCGTGGTTTTCGACCTCGAACGCATGAACGAGCTTGAGGTGTGCTTTGCTGAAGATGACGCAGAGGTGGGCGGCTTCCGCACCGTGCTGGTCACCGAGCCCGAGCACCCATACATGCAGGCTTGGTGGCCGGCGGGGCACATCATCGGCTACGAGCACACCTTCACCCACGCTGTAAAGGACCTCTTGGACGGTATAAGAATCGGAGAAAGTCCGATGCCGACCTTCGAGGACGGCTACCGCTGTCAGGCGGTGCTCGACGCCGTGGAGAAGAGTAAGGACAGCGGAAGCTGGATCCAACCGGCCCTGGAAGCCGTGACGTAACGAAGATATCTAGAAGGAGGAATCATGGCGCGACCCGTTACCCTGTTTACCGGCCAGTGGGCCGACATGCCCATCGAAGAACTCGCACCGCTAGCCAAAGAGATGGGCTACGACGGCCTCGAGCTCGCCTGTTGGGGCGACCACTTCGAGGTGAGCAAGGCAGTCTCTGAAGACGGCTACATACAGAGCCGCCAGGACATACTCGAAAAGAACGGCCTTGAATGTCATGCTATCGGCATCCACCTCATAGGCCAGGCCGTCTGCGACTTTCCCATAGACGAACGTCACAAGAGCACCCTACCGGAGCACATATGGGGCGACGGAGATCCCGAAGGTGTCAGGCAGCGCGCAGCTGAGGAGATTAAAGACGCTGCCAGGGCCGCATCAGCGCTCGGGATCGACATCGTAACGGGCTTCACGGGTAGCAGCGTGTGGCACAAGCTCTACTTCTTCCCGCCGACTTCTCAGGAAGAGGTTGAGGAAGGTTTTGAGGACTTTGCCCAGCGGTGGAACCCCATACTCGACGTCTTCGACGAAGAAGGCGTTAAGTTTGCCTTCGAGGTGCATCCCACGGAGATCTCCTACGACATCTACTCGACCGAGCGGGCGCTTGAGGCCATCGGGCATCGAGAGGCGTTCGGCTTTAACTTCGATCCCAGCCACCTCCACTGGCAGTTTGTGGACCCGGTGAAGTTTATAGACCGCTTCGCGGACCGCATCTACCACGTACACATGAAAGACGCCGCAAGGACGCTCGACGGAGAGAGTGGAATACTCTCCTCTCACTTGTCGTTCGGGGACCATCGGAGGGGTTGGGACTTTCGGTCCATAGGACGGGGAGATGTGGACTTTCAGGCGATCATCCGGGCTTTGAACCGAATCGGCTACGACGGACCGCTCTCGGTAGAGTGGGAGGATGCGGGGATGGAGCGGGTACACGGAGGAACGGAGTCGGCGTCTTTCGTTAGGAACGTAGACTTCGAGCCTTCCGGCGCCGCCTTCGACGCCGCTTTCGAGAGGGAGCAGTAACGCAAGCCTTTTTTGGCTAATATGGACAGATCAGACGATGCTTCGGGAAAGGAGAAAGCTGATGCGGGCGACTGGCTTCACCCACGTAAGCGTTCACGCCCATGACCTCGACGAGTCGGCGCATTTCTACCGGGAGCTCTTCGGGATGGAGGACGTGCCCTCTCCGAACTTCCCCTTCCCGGTGCTCTGGCTTAGGGTCGGGGACCTTCAATTGCATCTCTTTCAGAGCAAAGATCCGGTGCCCGGCACCCACCACTTCGGCATAGACGTAGACGACTTCGAGCGCGTCTACACAAAAGCCGGAGATCTGGGCGTTCGGGAGGGAACCGGTTACTATGCGAACGTCTACGAGCTCCCCGAGGGAGCGGTGCAGATGTACGTACGGGACCCGGCGGGGAACCTGGTGGAGGTTAACTACCCGGACGTGGCTGCGCTCGACCGCTCGGTGGTCGGTGGGATCCAAAAGCTCGACGCTCCCCAGACCGGCGAGGCAGCCAACGCGAGGCTCTACATGAGAACGCGTGAACGTTGAGGGTAGCAAGAATAGGGTGGTTCGCGGGTGAAGATAAAAGACGTTGAAGCTAGCTGGCTACGCTGCCCGATCCCGCCCGACGAGCAGCACGTCTCTGACTTCGGACGGGTCGAGAGCTTCGACATGGCGCTCGTGAAAATCACCACCGAGGATGGAGCCCGAGGCTTCGGAGAGGCAAAGGCCGGAGTGGGTAGCGCGGCGGTGTGCGCGTCGCTGGTGAGCTGCGTGAAGCACGAGTTGCGTCCCGCGCTGATTGGACAAGACGCGCGGAACATAACCGCCCTTTGGGAGCGGATGTACAGCGGCGGTCGCGCCCACTACGCCCTCGAACGGGGGCGGTCTTTTCCGGTGCTGGGGCGCAGGGGTCTAACGGTGTGCGCGATGAGTGGCGTGGACATGGCGTTGTGGGACCTGCTCGGCAAGTCTCTGGGCGTACCCGTGATGCAAATGTTAGGCGGCTCCTGCAGAGAAAGGATGTCCGCATACGCCAGCGGTGGATGGGCTGACGCGGAGGGGATCGGCAACGAGCTTTCGGCTTACGTGGACAGAGGCTTCGGCGCGGTAAAGATGCGGGTGGGTGCGATAGATGGGGATGTGAATACCAGCGTAGAGAGGGTGCGGGCGGCGCGGCACGCGTTGGGTCTTTCTGAACGTCTGCATCGCCCTGACTTTGATGCTAGTTGGGGTCTTCGGTTTCCTCAACTTCGTGCTCGGTTTCTACTCGAACGTCGCGATAGCCTGGATCGGGGCCGTCGTCGCGGACCTCGTGATAAATAAACCATTCTTGAAGGTGAGCCCTTCTTATGTCGAGTTCAAACGGGCGCACCTGTACCAGATTAACCCGGTCGGCTTCGGCTCCATGCTTGCTGGTGCCGCTGTTTCCATCCCGGCCTTCTTCGGAGTGTTTGGAGTGTACGCTCAGGCTTTTTCGCCGTATCTGGCCCTGACCATCGCGTTCGTGCTCTCGCCGGTGATCGCCCTCGCCACGAAGGGCAAGTACTACATAGCCCGCGAAGGCTCCACTAGCGCTCGGCTCGAATCCGAAGAAGATCGCTACGCTCTTACTACGTGCGGCCAGTGCGGCCAAGAGTTCGAGCAGCCGGACATGGTCCACTGCCCGTTTCACGAGACCCCGATCTGCTCCCTGTGTTGCACCCTGGAGAAGAAGTGCCACGACATGTGCAAGAAACCGCTTCAACTGGGGAGCAAACCCGAAGCACGGACGGCTTAACCCAAATCCTCGTGCGGCACGTTCGCGGGCGGGAACCGCTATAAGTTCCCGCTCGCGCTTGTCCCAAAGTATAAAGACCAGCCTTCACGGGATTCTTTCCTTTGGACTCTCGGCCAGAGACTGTGGCTTGAGTAGGTTCTAAAATTCCCGCAGTTATAGTTCTCTGCTCGTGTTTTGTACTGTTTGGATCCAGAAGGAGGATTATGAAACTCTCACCGATGGAACAAGAGAAACTCATGGTTTTCACAGCCGCCGAAGTAGCTCGCCGCCGCCGCGACCGTGGCTTGAAACTAAACTACCCCGAATCAGTCGCCGTAATAAGCGCCGAACTTCTCGAAGGCGCTCGCGATGGCCGGAGCGTCGCTGACCTGATGAGCTTCGGCGCGACCATCCTCTCTCGGGACGACGTAATGGAGGGTGTCCCCGAAATGGTGGACGAGGTCGCCATAGAAGCAACCTTCCCCGACGGCACCAAGCTCGTCACCGTCCACGACCCCATAGTTTAGGAGGGACCACATGACTCGTGAAGAAGCTACGGAGATGATCCTCGAAGCCAAAAAGACCCACGACCTTACCTTTGAGGCCATAGCTAACAAAGTCGGCAAACACAAAGTCTGGACCACCTCCGCGCTACTCGGACAGGCTCAGATGACCCCCGAAGAGGCCGATGCCGTAGTGAGCCTACTGGACCTCCCTCCAGAGGTCGCCGACGCGCTGCAAGAATTTCCGATGAAAGGCTCCCTGGATGCCGACGTGCCAACCGATCCCTTGATCTACCGCTTCCACGAAGTCACCCAGGTCTATGGCACGACCCTGAAAGCCCTGATCCATGAAGAATTCGGCGACGGCATTATGAGCGCCATAGACTTCACAATGGAGGTCGAACGCGAAGAAGATCCCGCCGGTGACCGCGTAAAAGTCACCTACTCCGGTAAGTTCCTACCCTACAAAAAGTGGTAGCCATGATCCCCGGAGAGCTACTCCCCGCCGACGGCGACATCGATTTAAACGCCGGACGCGAGACGAATGTCGTCACCGTCGCCAACACCGGCGACCGGCCCATACAGGTCGGCAGCCACTTCCACTTCTTCGAGACCAACAAGGGGCTCCGCTTCGACCGCGAACGCGCCTACGGGATGCGCCTCTCCATACCCGCCGGGACCAGCGTGCGCTTCGAGCCGGGCGACGAACGCGAAGTGGAGCTAGTCTCAATCGGTGGGCGCCGGATCATCCGCGGTCTCAACGGACTTACTCAGGGTGCTCTAGATGATGAATCGGTCAAAGAGGCCGCGCTTGGACGTGCCAGGGAGCAAGGATTTATGGGGGACGCATGAGCGAGTTTTCGCGGCGGCGTTACGCCGGGATGTTTGGTCCCACGACCGGCGACCGGGTGCGGCTCGCGGATACCTCGCTCGTGGTGGAGGTGGAGCTCGATCTTACACTCGCTGGTGAGGAGGCTATTTTCGGGGGCGGCAAGTCCATCCGCGAAGGCATGGCTCAAGGTTCGGCCACTCGCGAAGATGGGGTGATGGATCTCGTCATCACGAATGCCTTGATCCTGGACCACTGGGGCATCGTGAAGGCAGATATCGGGATTCGGGATGGACGCATCGCGGCTATTGGGAAGGCTGGCAACCCGGACACGATGGATGATGTGACCGTCGAGATCGGGGCTTCCACCGAGATCATCGCGGGCGAAGGCAAACTCCTGACCGCTGGCGGCATCGACGCCCACATCCACTTTATCTCCCCTCAACAAACCACCCACGCTATAGCCTCCGGCATCACCACCATGCTAGGCGGCGGCACCGGACCCGCCACGGGAACTAACGCGACTACTTGTACGCCCGGCGCATGGAATATAGCCCGGATGCTCCAGGCAATAGACAGTATGCCGCTGAATTTCGGCTTTCTCGGGAAGGGCAACTCCTCTAACCCGGATGCTCTGACCGAGCAGATCCAAGCCGGTGCTTTTGGCCTGAAGCTGCACGAAGACTGGGGGACGACGCCGCAGGCGATCCGGACCTGTCTCTCCGTCGCGGACGAGACGGACGTGCAGGTGGCGATCCACACCGACACCCTGAACGAATCCGGCTTCGTGGAGGATACGGTCGCCGCCTTCGAGGGTCGCACGATCCACACTTACCACACCGAGGGTGCGGGCGGCGGACACGCACCGGACATCATCGAACTCTGCGGCGAGCCGAACGTCCTACCATCGAGCACCAACCCAACTCGTCCCTACACGGTCAATACCGTCGATGAGCACCTAGATATGCTGATGGTCTGTCACCACCTCAGCCGCCAAGTGCCGGCGGACGTGTCTTTCGCCGAGAGTCGGATTCGGGCGGAGACGATAGCGGCGAAGGACGTGCTGCACGACATCGGCGCCTTGAGCATGATGGCTTCGGATTCGCAGGCGATGGGGCGTGTGGGCGAGGTCTGGATGCGTAACTGGCAGACGGCGAGCAAGATGAAGACCCAGCGTGGGCCGTTGCCGGAGGACTCGGAGCGTCACGATAATCATCGTGTCAAACGGTATCTGGCTAAGTGCACGATCAACCCGTCCATCACTCATGGCATCTCGCGAGATGTCGGTTCCGTCGAGACTGGAAAGCTCGCGGATCTTGTACTGTGGAGCCCGGCTTTCTTCGGCGTGAAACCCGAGATCGTAGTGAAAGGCGGCTTCATCGCCTACGCCCAGATGGGCGACCCGAACGCTTCCATCCCAACGCCCGGACCAGTCTTCCAGCGCCCATGTTCGGCGCGTTCGGCTCCGCATCCGCTGCGACTTCCCTGACTTTTCTCTCGAAGCACGCCACCGATAACGGAATCCCCGAAAGCCTTGGGTTGAGGAAAGGTATCTCGGCTGTGAGAGACACGCGGGCTTTGAGCAAGGGGGATATGATCCACAACGACCTGCTCCCGGACATATCAGTAGATCCCGAAACCTACGAAGTCCGCGTGGATGGCCAACTCATAACCTCCGAGCCCGCCGCTGAGCTTCCCCTGGCCCAACGCTACTTCCTGTTCTGATGCGCGACCAAGCCCAGGCGACCGCCCTGCTGCGACTACTACAGATCTCCGACAGCGCATTCCCAACCGGCGCGTTCGCCCACTCAATGGCCCTCGAAGCCTTCGCCGAAGCCGGAGAACTCCAAAACGCCGAAGACCTGCACCACATAGTCAGCCTGCAGCTCTCGACCCTGGCAACCTCGGATTGTGTCGCGTTGCGGGCAGCATACGATGCAGACGTGGACGATCTGTACTGGATAGACAACCATCTCACGGCAACAAAACTAACCCGTGAGTTGCGTGCCGCGAGCGCGTCCACCGGCAAGCGCTTCCTATCGAGCGTCATCACTTTGGGAGTGGAGGATGAGAGGCTTCAGAGTTTCAACGAAGCCGTGCGTGAGGGTGCTACACGGGGAAATCTAGCTGTCGGCTATGGGGTTGTGGCTCCGGCGCTCGGGCTCGAATTGGAGGATACCTTGCACGCTTATCTGTATGCGGGGGCGGCATCGCTCGTCTCGGCGGGGCAGAAGCTCATACCGCTTGGGGGTAGTGCGGCGCAGAGAGTATTGTATGGACTGAGAGAGGAGATCATGCATTCCGTAGATACCAGCGAGACCGTAAGTGTCGACGAAATGTACGCCTTCGCGCCGACCATCGACGCGCACTCAATGCTGCACGAACGCCAGCGGACGAGGCTGTACATATCATGATGGAGCGTTCTATGAGACTAGGCGTCGGAGGTCCGGTGGGATCCGGCAAGACCGCGTTGGTAGCGGAGCTTTGCCGCCGTATGGGAGGCGAGTTCACCATAGCCGCTGTGACAAACGATATTTACACCCGCGAGGATGCGGAGTTCTTGCAGCGGGCCGCCGTGCTGCCCGAGGGCCGGGTCGTCGGGGTGGAGACCGGGGGATGTCCGCACACCGCCATCCGGGACGACGTGTCGATGAACCTCGAAGCAGTCGAGAACTTCGAGCGGGATGTCCCCGATCTCGACCTCGTTTTTGTGGAGAGCGGTGGGGACAACCTGGCGGCTTCGTTCTCGCCGGAGTTGGTGGATGCTTCCATATACGTGATCGACGTGGCCGGGGGCGACAAAGTCCCGCGCAAAGGTGGGCCCGGCGTAACCCGCTCGGAGCTATTGGTCGTCAACAAGATCGATCTGGCCCCGCTAGTTGGGGCGGACCTCTCTGTAATGGACCGGGACGCGAGCGCCCTGCGCGGCGAAGCACCAACACGCTTCGCCTCCGTCCTTCACGGAGATGGGATGGATGAGATAGTAGCCTGGGTCCGCGAAGCCGTCGAGCACCGAAGCTGGACCCCCGCCACCTCCACCGCACGACGGGACCACCACCACGAGCACCCACATACACACTAAAAAGGTCCGAGTCACGGAAGTGCGGGAACTGCTAACGACAGCCCAGGAATGGGCGGATCAGCGTCCTGATATATCTGCGGTTGGGATGGCGGGCTCCTGGGCGCGGGACGAGGCACGTATGGACTTGGACGTGGATTGGATCCTCCTAACTCACAATCCAACTTCATACATCGAAGACGATACCCGGATAACAGACCTCGGCGGATTTCGGATAACAAAGACTGAGCAATGGGAACCGATGACCGAGCGACGATTCTTCAAAGACCGTTTTCGAGTCCTCTACGACCCCGACGGACTTCTGGCGCGGCTGGTTGGGGCTTGCCAATGAGGCTGGATGTCGCGCCAACGGTGCTTGCAGAGAAGAGGAAACCGCTTGGTCGTGTGCGGCTTGCTTTCGAGCGGCGTGGCGGTCGGACGGTGTTGGCGCGGAAGTTCGCTTCGTCGCCTTTTGGAGCGGTTCGGGCTCATTATCCCGATGAGAATGGGATGCCGGAAGTGCAGATCACGAACCCTTCCGGGGGAATACTCGGCGGGGACGACCTGGAAATTCAGATCGATCTGGCTTCCGATTCTCATGCGACGGTGCTTACTCAGGCGGCAAACAAGGCTTACCGGGGTGTGGAGTCGGTGCAGCGGGCGGAGCTTTGGGTTGGCGAAAACGCGCTTTTGGAGTATTTGCCGCACCACCTGATCCCGCACCCAAAATCCTCTTACCGAGCCGCAACGAAATTCCATCTAGCTTCCACCGCCACCCTTATCACCTGGGACGCCTACGCCGCCAGACGCATTGCCCGCGCCGAACGCTTCGCTTTCGACAAACTCCACGCCAAAACCACCATCCTCCGTGACGGAATCCCGGCTGCCATAGACGGCCTACACCTGACCGGCGGCCACGAACACTTTGGCGGCTATTCGTACCTGGCCTCCGTGTACATCGTTGCCCCGACAGATTTATCTCAGTTGGCGGAGGAGCTGCACGACGCGCTCGCGTACAAGCCTCGAACTCTGGCCTCAGCTAGTGACCCCGCAAGGGAAATCTGCGCTGTTCGGATACTGACCGATAACGCGACGGACCTCTACAAGATGATGAACCGTTGCCGTGAGATCTCGCGTAGTTTCCTGGACCTTCCGCCACCCTCACGACCGATTTCTTAGATCAAGCCGCAAGAAACTCGTTACTATAGACTGCACGATATGGAGTGCGAGGCGGGATGAACGGAGAACGGCACGTAACGCCTGCGGTGGCGTGGATCGTCGCGTTCGTGGTGTGTGGTTTTGGGGATTGGCTGCTCGGGCGATGGGTATTGACTCCCATCTTCGTGGCGGCTTTCTATGGTGGCATGATCGTCATAGATCTGGTGACGTACCCGATCCTCTCGTTCTGGCGCGGTTGGTTGCGGCGACGAGGACTTTGGGCCTGGTATCTGGTCGAAGTCGTGGGGCTCTGGGGCGGCACGACGGTACTTCTGCTGATAATGGCACCGTGGTGGCTCGCTTGGCGATGGGACGGAGTGCTTCTACTCCAGATCCTCGGCGCTTTGCTGCTAGTCGTCTCGGTGGCGGTAGGGGCGTGGGCCTGCCTCAAGATGGGTTGGGCGCGACTACTCTTCGCGGGTGCGTTGTTCCCGCCCGGTGACGGAGCAGAGGAGAACAACGTTCCACAGCGGCTAGTCCTCGAAGGTCCGTACCGCTACGTCCGTAACCCGCTCTACGACACGGATTTTGCTCTCATTCTAGGGACCGGCTTGCTCACCAGCAGTTGGTTCCTCGTCTTGCTGGCGGCTCTCTACGCGGCTCAACTCGCACTGCAATTGCCGCTCGAAGAGCGCGAGTTGCGGGCTCGTTTCGGTCGACCTTATCGACGGTACTGCCAGTTTGTGCCGCGATTCATCCCGCGACGACGGCCCATCAGCGAGCGGGAAGTCAACCGGTAGCGGGATTTCGGGCTAGAACTAGCAGGTGATCGCTGTCCGACTCGAACGTTTCTCCCTCGAACCCACCGCAGACACGCTCCACTACGAAACCCGCAATCTCTAGCATTGACTCAAGCTCAGCGCGGTCGGTTACGCGGATTTCGAGATCATGGTATCGTCGACTTTCCGATATCCCTGACGCACCATACGTTTCGTAGAAAAGCCGCATACTCATAATTCGGGTCGCGGCATCGTAGCTGGAGATGCTGAACCGATCGAGCCAGCCACCGCCCGGCAGTTCACGGGTGAAGTCGTGATGAAGATTCGAATCACCACTCTCATCGGCTAATTCCTCTTCTGAAAATGCGGAGACTTCTATTCCGAGTAATCCGCATGGTCTCAGATGTTTGCGGGCGTTTTGCAGGAAAGTTAGCACATCTGCTCTGGACAGCAGGCACAAGAATGAGTTGAAGGCGCAGATCGCCAGCTTGTAGCGTCGCCCGAGCTTGGCGTTTCGCATGTCTCCGACAGTCCACTCGACTGCGGTGCTCTTCTCACGACCGCATTGGACCATCTCACCTGAGATTTCGACGGCGGTCACAGTATGGCTTGCGTTAGCTAGGGGGATGGAGACGCGACCAGTTCCGGCACCCCATTCGATTATGGGGCCGGTTTGTTGGTTGGCGAGGGTTAGCCAGAATGGGATGTCGTAGTCGTGGGTGTATTCGAGGTCGTAGAGGTCGGCGAGGGTGTCGTATTCTGTGGGTGGAGGTGTTTTGTCGGGCATGTAGCTCCTGTTCATGTCGAGGTGAGCAGGTTGGGGCGGAGCTTTGTCGGAGTAGTCTGAAACGTATCGGGTAGGACGAGCGTATAATCTTTTAGGTTCCTGCGTTTGATATGGAGGTACTCCTTGAGCATTGTGCTAACGATTTTACTTATTGTCATCGCCGTGGTGTTGGTTATCTACGTGATCTCGCTCTACAACGGGTTGGTGCGTCGCAAGAATGACGTGGAGGAAGCGTATCGACAGATAGATGTGCAGTTGAAGCGTCGGTACGATTTGATCCCGAACCTGCTCGAAGGCGTGAAGAAGTATTTCCGCCAGGAGCAGGAGGTTTTGACTCAGATCACCCAAGCTCGTTCGCAGGCGATGCAGCCGCAGGGTGTCGGGGCGCAGGCTCAGTCCGAGGCGCGGTTGTCGGGGGCTATTGGGAACCTGTTCGCGGTGGCCGAGAACTACCCGGATTTGAAATCCAATACCGTGATGTTGGATTTCCAGGAAGAGTTGTCCTCGACGGAGAACAAGATCTCCTTCGCCCGGCAGCACTACAACGATTCGGTCGGAGAGTACAACACCAAGATACAGAGCTTTCCGGCTGTGATCTTCGCCCGCATGTTCGGTTTTACGGAGCGCGAGTACTTCGAGGCCGTTGGCCCCGAGCGCGAGTCCGTGACCGTCTCCTACGACTGAGAGACAGATGGATCAGGGTACTTTCCGCGAGCGCATTGCCGTAAACCGGCGAAATAGCCTGTTCTTGATCGCCGGTTTCCTATTCTTCGTGCTCGTCTTCGGGTACGTGATCGCGTTCGCCTACCTCAACGACCCGGTGGGC
>JAABUN010004935.1_pt1 | contig 17283 bp, 19 predicted proteins | sample 5559311 | NCBI WGS metagenome assembly JAABUN01 (sample SAMN10711877, study PRJNA513370) | rock metagenome | isolation source: Antarctica rocks | place: Antarctica: Victoria Land, Siegfried Peak sud
CAGCGCAACGCAGCCTGCACGCGTATTGACTGGCAGTTCACGACCGATGATGCCCGCATCAAGTTGAAGCGGCTGTATCCGATTGTCAAAGAACAAAATTAAATAATCAAGTTAAGAAAGCACTAGTAACCCGAAAGGAGCGTTGCGCGCTTATGTCCCGGAGTATCCCCGCTACACCACCTACAAGCCCGGCGAACTGGAACAAACGCTGCGCCAAATCGCCCCCGACAGCGACGCTGCGGCCGTCGCCGACGCCCTTTCCGAAGCGTCCTTCAGCAGCCGGTCCGCACGTCTGCTCAAAGAGCATTCCTGTGCGGTCACGTACCCGGACAAGCGCGAAGGACAATGCCGCTACGAGCGGCTGGGACCGGGCTATCACCGCTTTGATTTCACGCACGAGGACGGAACCCGGCTGTCGCGCGAATGGTGGTCACGCCCGCTCCCCAACACCAAAGAAGCCATTGAACACGCGGCCGAAGAATTGGCGCCCCGCGCCTTCGCCACGGCCAGCGAGCGCGAGCGCCGGGAATACTTCTGCCGCGCCTCGGAGTCGCACGCGCGCACGAAGCAGCCCGACCGTTTTCAGATGAGCGCCGAGCGGGCCAAGCACCTGGCCGGCAAGTACGCGCTGTGCCAGCCCCTCGATGACGCGCTCGTTCCCGTTTCGGCCTCCTTCGTGTCCCTGGAAGCGGCCAATGAAGCGTGGCAGGAGAAAAGCGACCGGCGGCTCGTCTCGACACCGGCGGTGTCTGTCGTGGTCGCCTGCTGCAACCGGCTGGATAGGTGCTGGGAGAGGCCGCGCTTCAACCCGCTTTACGGCGAGTACCCCGACCTGGCCCACCTGGACCCGCGGCCTCGTTCCCCTGCCCCGGTCCCTGCCCCGGTCCCTGCCTCCGACAGCACCGCGGCCAATGCCCCGTCCCGAATGCCGGTAACGACGCCGGTCGCGGAGACGGCGCCATGAGGGTCCTGGACGCCAAGGCCGCAGCGGCCGGGTACCTGCAAACGGGCAGCATGGGCAGCGAGGAAGCGCGCCTGAGCAACGCCGAGTGGAAGCAGGTTCTGGGCACGCCGGCCACGGTGCGCCATGTTCCCCGGCCCGACCTGGACGACCTGGACGACGTGGACGAGGGCACGGACCCCACGGACCCCGAAACTCTGGAATACGGCGGCGGGCCGTCCTTTGACGGCGTGTACACCACGCCGCTGCTCGATTGGGTGTTCGAGTCCCGGAACGTGGGGCGCCACGATGGGCACATGGCGAACCTGCGCGTGACGCGCAACGGGACGGGGTTGCCCTGGGTGGACGGATGGAGCGAGGGGGACGAGGCGCTCGACCGGCTCCTGAGCGACGCGATGAACGAACTGGACCGAAACCCGCCGCCCCCTGCTGGTGCTGCTACCAACGCGTTCAGCCTTGACCCTTTTAGCGAGTAGAACCATGACCGAACCCGTGAATGAACCAACGCCTCCGAACGCAGCACCGGAACCGCAGGAAGCCGGCTTTGAGGTGCTTATCATCCCGCAAGGGCGCTTTGAACTTGGGCAACTGGTGGCGACGCCCGGTGCCCTGGCGGCGCTCGAAGAAGCGAGCACTTCGCCCGCCGAACTCGTGGGCCGGCACTTGATGGGCGATTGGGGAACCGTGAGCAAAGAAGATTGGGCGGCCAACGACCGCGCGCTCAAAGACGGCGAACGGCTCATCTCGGCCTACGCCCTGCCCCGCACCGGCGAAAGAGTGTGGGTGCTTACCGAATGGGACCGCTCGGCCACCACGGTTTTGCTCCCTCAGAGTACTGAGCGCCAAGGCTTGCGTGTGTGTTTCCCACTCGGTAAGCAGCTCTTCTCTATCCACTTGTCGCCCCGAGTGAGGCTTGAATGAGGTGAGCGATACGCGCTCGGTCGCTCTCCTTGTCGGTGGTCTCATCCGCCGCCTCCTTGTTGCCCGCGTTGCCGTTCCGATTCCCCTGCAGGGATGTGTCGAGAATGCTTAGCTGCTGCCACTCGCCTTGGGTATCCGTCTCCTGTCGGGAAAGTGCCTGCCATTGGGTGAAGAGTTCACGGCGCTTTTCCGGGGTGTCCAGGTCAGCCAGCATTCGGGCGCGAATCGAAGGCGTCATGTTCTGGAACTTGGCCCGCACTTCGGATCGCTTCCGTTCGACGTAGCGGAGAAAGCCCGCAAAGGTCTCAGGAGCCTCTTTTTCGATGCGGCCTATGTACTCGTCTACCCGAAGGGCTTCGGCCGCCTCCTGCGCCTTCTGAGCGGTTTCCAGAGCCTTTCTCCGCTCAGCCTCCTCCCGCTTCTTGCGCTCCCGTTCTTCTTTGGCCTGCGCCGCCTTGTGCTCCCTGGGCGGCGGGAAGCCTCCCTCGATGGCGCGGCGGAGGTAGCCGCCGGGGTTATCCAGGTCGGTCTTGAAGGGCAGGTACGCGAGCTGAAGGCGGCACTCGTCGGGTCTGGTTCGAGCAAGGCGTTCCGCGTCCGCGCGGTTCAGGTCGGCGGCGATCAGGGACGCGACCAGGGCCGGGTCTGCCGGGCTGGAGTCCTCTGCCTTTTCTCTATCCGGTTCAGCAGCAGCAGCAGTCCCCTTCGCCCTTTGCCGGCTTTTGGGACGTTCAACCGGGTCTGCGTCTGCTGCTGCTGTTTCTTGTAAAACTGTTTCTTGTTCTGCTGTTTCTTGTGGGGCCAATTTTTGGCCCACCTCCGGTGAATTTTTTGGCCTACCCTGGGCCAATTTTTGGCCCACCTCGCTCTTCCTGTGGAGGTAGGCCGATTTCTGACCTACGTGGGTTATTTTTTGGCCCACCTCCGGTTCCTGGTCGCTCGAAGTCGGCGGTTCCGGCTCCGGGCCGCCTTCTAAAATGACGGGGGCGTAAAGGTTGAGACGGTACGTGTTCTCATCCGGCTCGTCGCTTCCGGCGACTGTCGCCTGCGTTTTGACGAGAACTCCCCTGCCCACAAGGGATGCGCAGGCCGACTTCACGCTGGAGCGGGAAAGCCCGGTTCCATAATCCAGTTGCCCGCCGCGCCGCATACGAATCCCGCGTGCAAGTTGGTTGAGGCTGATGGTGTCGCTGTCCTTGCCGAACCCGTAGGTGCGCCGCGCGATGTACATCACCACTTTGAATTCGGCCCCGGAAAGGTGGCCCATCCAGTGGTCCAGGATCACGTCGGGGATCTGCGTACTGTTGGGGATCAGGCTTCGGGACATGGCGAGCGCGTTCCTGGTTAGTCGTCTTCGGGCAAAAGCGCAGTGGGCAGAACTTCTTCCTTGGGTCTTCCCCTCCGGGCAAATAGCAGTTGCAGGGCTTCCGTTACAAGCTGTTGCTTCTTCACCTTCTCCGGCCAGGAGCCGTGAACGTACTCGTCCAGCCAGTCATTCAGGGCGTGGGGAATCCGCAGGGTAACGGTGGTGGTCGGGCTATGGGCCAGTGCCTGCGCCTCGGTGATGCGCCGCTGAAGGGCCGTGGTCTCGTCTTTGGGCTCGGACCGACGCTTCCGGGGCGCTGCCGCCGAAGCCGGCTCTGCCGGCTCTCTGGTTATATTGCCATCTTGTACTATTGCTTTATTGTCATAGTGTCCTATTGTTTTATTGTCTGCCTCATCCATTTCCGGAGGACTGGTCACCGTGTCCATAGCCGCGGGCGGCACGGACGGCTCCTCCCCGCGTCCCGCGCGGCGACGGTCGCTTTGGATGACGTTTCCGAGAATGTCGGACAGGCCGTTTTCCACGGCGGTGCGGTCTTTGTTAGCCACGACGGATCTCCTCGGTGATTGCCTCGTATGCCTGAGTCGCCTTGCTCTTGGGGGCGTGAAGCGGAAGGGGTTCGCGGGCGAACTGAGATGCGGGAACGTCCTTCGTTTTGGGGATGGTCGCGGTGAAGATTTCGCCGCCGAACTTGTCCCGAAGGCTGTCCTCGATGGTCTCGCTTACTGTCGTATGCTCCGTGCGACAGGCGAGGATCTTCGGCGGCGGAAGGTCGGGGTTGACCTTGCGCACTTCCTGCATGGTGGCGTTGAGCTTGATCATGCCGCGAACGGAGAACAAGGACATATCCACCGGCACGATGACTTCCGTGGCCGCCACGAGGCAGTTGATGGTCGTCGCGTCGAGCGACGGGGGACAGTCCAGAACGACGTACTTGAAGCGCGACAGGCAAGGCTGAAGGGCGCTTTTGAGCAGCGTTTCCAGCCCGACCTTGCCGGCCACGCGCCGCCAGATATCGGCAAGATCCAGGTTCGCCGGAGCCAGGTACAGCTCGCCAGGGGGCGGCCCGACCCGCAGAAGGGTGTCGTTCAGGGCGATCTCGTCAAGCAGAACGTTGTAAAGGGTCCGCTCCTGGGCGTCGGGGTCGAACCCGAAGGCCTGAGTCATGTTGCCCTGCGGGTCGCAGTCGAGCGCGAGGACGGGGCCGTAGTGGGCAAGAAGCGTGGCGATTGCCACCGAGGTCGTTGTTTTGCCGACCCCGCCTTTCTGATTGGCGACGGCGATAACGCGCGCGCGGTCGCTGAACAAGGGAGCCGCCTTGAGCTTGGGGCTGAAGACGGAAAGCAGCTCCTCCTTGTCCACCAGAACCCGGTTGCTCTTTTGATACCCCTTGAGCCGTCCTTGCTTGATGTAGGTTCGTATGGTGGTGGTGCTGACGCTCGTGAGCTGCGCCGCATCGTTCAGGCCAACAAGATTCATAGGTTATAGGTCTCCGCGCAAACTTCGCGTATTGTAACAGAACGCAACAAAACACGTCAAGCATATTCGCGGGCCTGGATGCCGGGGGCTGCGCGGCACACAACAAGACACTATTACAACAAATAAAGCAATAACACACTATGGCAACGAATAGGGCTTGGGTTAATAGGATGGCATCGCCCGGTCAAGGCCGGGTAGAAGCCGGATGAGGACGGGTCATATCCGCTCCCCGTCCTCCTTGAGGCGTTCGGCCGTCTGGGGAAGGCCGCAAACCTCAAGGGCGGAAAGGTACTCGGAAACCGTCTTCGGGGGGTTCTTGAGGCTGCCCCGATGCTCCCGCACTGCCCGCAGGAACCGCATTGGCTCCGCGCTCAGCAGTTCACCGGCGAAGGGGTCGGGCCGCACCGCGCGAATCCCATAACCGGACAGAAGCGCCGAGGGGAAGTCGTCTATGTTCGAGGTCACGAGGACAGGCGCTTTGGCGGCAATCGCTGCCGCAAGAACATGGCGGTCGTCCGGGTCGGAAAGAGGAAGAGTCAAGATGAGGTGCTGGTAGGGCGGAACCTGCCAGTCGTTGCCGTACTGGTTCATCAGGTCGCGGGTGCGCGTGAGCTGCGCGCGGGTCAGGTCCGGCCGGTTCCGCAGGACGGCTGCGATCCACTCCTCGTGAATCTCGTCCGTCCATTTGGGCTGAAAGACGAATCGGGTAGCAAGCCGCATGAAGAAGTCCCGCATGGCCGCCGAGTAGAGAACGTTGGCGTCAAGGACGGCGCAAAGCGAGGGCTTCCTCACGGATACAGGCCGAGCCGCTGGTTTTCCGCTGCCATCTCGTCCAGGGCCTTTGCCGCCGCGTCGCCGGTCGTTTCCATATAGCGCAGAACGTCCTGGAGGTGCACGCGCCGCCGAACGCCGACCTTGCGGAAAGGAACCTTGCCCTGGTCCAGGAGCTTGACCAGATAGGGCCGGGAAACGTGCAGGAAGTCGGCCGCCTGCTGCGTGGTGAGTTCGGTGTCGGTGGTCACGAGGGCGACTCCCTTGCCGTGGCTCAGTTCCTGGAGAAGGGATACCAGGAGCGGAAGGGCCGCTCCCGGTACGGACAGCTCGGCCTTCTGCCCGTCAGGCCGCTCGACGCTCAGGTGCAGCGTGGCATGGGGAAACGGCGGCTCCTCGTTGCCGAGGAGATGCTGAAGCGTGCGGCTCGACGACCCGGCAAGGCGGGCGTCGTCTTCCGAGAGGGATGTGGTTCGGGGGTGGGTCAGGGTCCGCATAGGGCCTCCTGACCTCATTATACGAAACGAACGAAACGAACGCAATCAAAAGAAGCGTCGTGAGCCTTGTACAACCCGTTTACCTGCCCGATAACAATGTTCCAGTGTTGCTGCTGTGTCGCTCCTGCGTTGCTCCGATCGGGGCACGCCAGAACAGGGGAAGGCAGTCTCGACGGCGGCGGCCTGCAAAGCCTTTCGTGCTGCACCTGAGCCGGGGGCCGACCGCCGCGACTTGCGCTCACCTTTCGCCGCGCACCATGAAGGAGGACAGGCCGCTCCGTGCGCTTCTCTCTCCTGGCCTCCGTGTCACACAAGGGCTGCGACGCCCGAAGGTGTAATCGGAGTGAAGAACGAGGGGAGGTGACGCCGCAGGAAGAATAGGCGAGGGAAAAGCATTGCGCCTGGTCGAGCGTGCTACGTGTCAACTCGCCGGAATCTGGTGGTCGCGCTTACTCAGCCTCTGTAGGAATAAGCCTTGCCTGGGCGCTGTGCCGCACGTAAAGAACGCTCACCGTATCCCCTTCAATGATGAAGAGAATGCGGTACACTCCGCGCTCCGTTTTCCATAAAGAAGTTGCCGTATTTCGGCGGGAAAGTAGGGGTCTTCGGGCGCAAGCGAGCAACGTGTGGGAAACGCGGAAAGGGAGCGGATCGCCTCGTACATGCCGGCGCGCCACGTCTTGGCCGCGTCCGGTGCTCGCTCCGCTATCGCGTGGAAAGCCGCCTCAACGCCCATGACGGCCTCGGGCTGAATGAGGACGCGGTAGGCATCAGGCAGGGGAGCCGCCGAGTTTGGTTTCCATCTCGGTGAATACCTCTTCGGCGGGTCGTCCCTCACCGCGCTGCATCTGCTCCAACCCTCGCCGAACGCCCTCGATGGCCTCAGCACGCTCGATTCGCTCCAGCATGGCCTGGTAACTGTCTGCGTCCTGAATCACGAACTCGGCTTTGCCGTTGACCGTGAGTATCACGGGCTGCCCGGTCTCTTTCATCTGGCGGGCGAACTCGTTCGTTTTGCGCTTGAAGTCGGTAAGTGGGTGAATGTCTCGGCTCAGGTTAATCACGGATAGCCTCCAATAAACATCATATTCGGTGCTTAAAAGATGTTAACCGATACCAGGTGAGAAGTCAACGGAGACTGCATTTGGGGGATGGTGGATGCCGGATGATCGTCGGTTGAGGCGGCAGGGGAAAGTCCTGAGAGCAGTGCACGCGTAAGATGTACATGTACTGGCCCGTGCGCCAGGGGCGCTATGGCGCATGGCTGTGAGGATTGCGCGAAGGAGAACGGCCAAGCACGCGCGAAGGTGGGCGTATGTCCCAAACCGAGCGCCTATACTGGCTCGACGCTCAGATACGCGACGCTCGGTTTCCTTGCCCGCAAAGTACGAGCACGCGCCTTGAGGTTACCGTTCGTACGGTTCATGCCGACATCGCTTATCTGCGCGACCGTCTGCACGCCCCCGTTCACTTCGACTACGGCAAGGGTGGCTGGGCGTACACCGATCCCACGTATCGCCTCCCCTTTTTGCTGCTCACCGACCGCGAAACAGCCGCGCTGCGCCGCTCGCTACTGGTCGCCCAGGAATACGCGCCTGGACATCGTGGGCGGAGCGGTCAGATCCTTGTGCGAGGCGTACCGCGAAGTCGTGCGCTCCGACGGGCAGAGGCACCAGGTCAACCTGCTGTTCGACCACGAGACCGACGCGATCCAGGTTTGATCGCCGTATACGAATGGCGCGCTTCAAATCCGGGTGAAGCGGCCCGCCCCCGTGCTGATCCGGCTTCCGTCCTGGGTCTCCCCAGACCAGATCAAAGTGACCGGTGCTACCGCCTTGCCGCGCCTGATCAACGGCTACCTGTTCGTCGCGGAACCGCCAGCGCACGGCGCGTTTACCATCCACTTTGCGCTAACGCAGCAAGAACTTGTTTTGCGCTACAAAACGCGGCGGATTCGCGCGCGGCTGACCGGGGACACGGTGCAGCAAATGGAGAACTTTGCGCAGGATTTGACCTTTTTTGACCCGATTCCGTAAGAGGGTAACACCAAAACTTCGGGCCGCCTGGGATCAAGCGCACTTTCGCTGTTGCCGGCGAAATTGGCGAAACCGACTTGGATTCAAGGTGCAACTCGCCGACGGCCCTCGTTGCCGAGCCTGGCCGGGAGCGGCGGATGAACCCGATATTTCCCGTTTCGTGAGCAGACCCTGTTGGAGAACTTGATTACTGGCGACCCGGAGCGAGGAGCGATTGGCACGAACGCGGGCGCGGCCTCGTTTCAGGCGCTCGTGCCCCAGGTCCGTGTCGCGCATAGTGCCGACTTGGGACACAGCAAAATCACATGAATATGATCCAAAATCCGCCCGCGCCGAACTACGACGAATCGAAAGTCGGCGACTACACCCTGCCCGACCCGCTAATTTTCAACGACGGCGCGCCGGTGCGAACGGCCGAGGACTGGACCCGGCGACGCCGCGCCGAACTGCTCGCCCTGTTCCAAACCCACGTTTTTGGCCGCAGTCCGCAGCCACCCCAAAGCGTCCCCTCATCCGAAGTTTTTGATTCCGGCACGGCGTTCGACGGTCAGGCGATCCGCAAACAGGTGACGATCTATTTTTCGCCGGACAAACGCGATCCAAAAATGGATGTGCTGATCTACATTCCCACGAACGCCCTCCCGCCGGTCCCGCTCCTCCTTGCGCTGAACTTTCGCGGCAACCAGGCCGTGGTGAACGATCCCCGCGTCCGGCTCGCAACCGTTTGGGACCCGAAAACGCACGAGAAACGGCAGGCACCCGACGAGTCGCGGGGGCAGGATACGAGTTTTGCTGTTGCCGATATTCTGGCGCGAGGCTACGGTTTTGCGACTGTCTGCTACCAGGACATCGAGCCGGACTTCAACGGCGGCAACGTTCACGGCATTCGGCCGCTTTTCTTTACGCCGGGACAAACGGAACCGGCCCCGAACGATTGGGGCGCCATTGGGGCGTGGGCGTTCGGCCTGAGCCGGGTGATGGATTATCTGGAAACCGACCGCGACGTGGACGCCCGGCGTGTCGCCATCCTGGGACACTCCCGGTTGGGCAAGACGGTTTTGTGGGCCGGCGCGCAGGACCCGCGCTTCGCTCTCGTGCTGTGCAGTTGTTCCGGCGAGGGCGGCGCGTCGCTCATGCGGCGCAACTATGGCGAAACGATTGCCGATCTGGTGCGCGTTTTCCCCTACTGGTTCTGTGCCAACTTCGGGCAGTACGCTGGCCGCGCCGACACGCTTCCCGTGGACGCGCACACGCTGATCACCCTGAACGCGCCGCGCCCCGTTTACGTCACCGGGGCGCACGAGGACCGATGGGCCGACCCGACGGGCGAGTTCCTGGCCTGCGTTGCGGCCGGTCCCGCGTACCGGCTTCTGGGCGCGCAGGACCTGGGCACGAACCAGATGCCGCCGCTCGATCAACCGATCCAGCGTACGCTTGCGTACCACTATCGTACCGGCGGGCACGCGGTCACGGCCTTCGACGGGGAGCAGTTCCTCGCCTTTGCCGATAAACATCTCCAGCAAAGAACGGGGGTCTGACCAGAGCATTGGAAGAAGCGTCGCCCCCTGGCGGGGAAGCGGATTTTCCCTGGTTTGCGGTTCGCCCGAAAGATGGCCCTGGTGCGCCCTGTCAAAGTCTTAGGGCGGGAGTAGCATGACCATCGAATACGAGCAGACTCCGCCAAAGCGCGCGCAGCACGCCTGGTCTGAGGAGGTTGAGGGAATCCAAACGCCGTTTCCATCCGAAGAGTTCGCCGAGGCTCCCGTGGCACTGCGGCGCCGCGTCCTGGGCTTAGCCTGGCCCGTCATCGGCGAGAACCTGCTCGAAACCCTGCTGGGCATTGTGGATACCCTGCTCGTCGCGGGGCTGGGCACGGCCGCCGTCGCGGGCGTCGGCAGCGGTCTTCAGATCATGTTCTTTGTGCTGGCCGCCCTGTCCGCCCTGTCCGTCGGCAGTTCGATCCTCGTGGCCCAGGCGGTTGGGGCGCGGGATTTGGTTGGCGCCAGCCGCCTGGCGCGCCAGTCCCTGCTGTGGAGCGTGCTCTTCTCGGTCCCGCTCGCCCTGGTCGGGTTCGGTCTCGCCGGCCCCCTTATCGGTGTCTTCGGCCTGGAGCCGGAAGTACAGCGCATCGGCGTGGGCTACCTCCAGGTGACGATGGGAACCGTTGTTGTCCTGGTCGCTCTCGTCATCGGGAGCGGCGTACTGCGCGGCGCGGGCGACACGCGCACGTGACCGCAATCGCCAACATCGTGAACGTGGGATTGGCCTACGGACTGATCTACGGCCATTTCGGGCTGCCCGCGCTCGGGGCGGTGGGCAGCGCCTGGGCAACGTTCGCGGCGCGCGCCCTGGCTCTGCTCCTGGTGGTGCGCGTGCTCTGGGTGGGCCGCAACGGCGTGCGTATCGCCGGCAATGCACGCGGATGGCGTCCAAACTGGTCCGTCGCCCGGCGCGTGCTTGCTCTGGGCGTGCCTGCCTCCGTCGAGCAGCTCCTGATGGCGAGCGCCTTCCTGGTGCTTACGATCCAGGTGGCGGGTCTGGGCACGGACATGCTGGCGGCGCAGCGTATCTCGATGTCGGCGCTTTCTTTTTCGTTTCTGCCGGGCATCGGGTTTGGTATCGCCGCCACGGCCCTGGTCGGGCAGAGCATTGGGGCACGCCGCCCCCAGGCCGCCGTGGGCGTGGCGAACGTCGCCACCACCTGGGCGGTGCTCTGGATGAGCCTGATCGGTACGCTGGTTTTCGCCCTCGCCGCGCCGATCATGCGCCTTTTCACGGCCGAGGCGGAGGTTGTGCGTATGGGGGCGGCCGGGCTGCGCGTGGTGGCGCTGACACAGCCTTTCTGGGCAGTGGGAATCGTGCAATCCGGGGCGCTGCGGGGCACGGGCGACACGCGCTTCCCGCTGGTCATCGGGGCACTGGGCATGTGGAGCGCCGTGCTGCTGGTGTGGCTGGCGCTTCGCTTCGTGGGCGGGGGATTAGCCACAGTATGGGCCGCGTTTCTGGTGACCTCGCCAATCACAGCGGCCCTGACCTGGCGCCGCTTCCGCCAGCGCGTGCGCGAACTCGAAGCGGAGTAAGATTCCTGATCTGGGACCGGGGCGCGCTCCTCCTGGAACGGATGTTTCTGTCGTGGGCTTGTTAAAAGCGCCCGTTTCCACCCGGTCGAAGACGACCGTTTTTAGCGGCAGTTCACGGGTTTGCGTCCGGTTTCGTGAAGAAGAGATGAGGGTCGTTCGCGCAAGATCCGTTCGGCCTGCGCTACCAGCGAGCGAACGATCTCTGCGGCCGGCGCGAGTTCGTGGATCAGGCCGACAGCGATTCCCGCGCGCGCCGGCGCCGTGCGCGCGTCCGCGGCGGCGCTCATCCGGGCATTCAGGTTCGCGCGTGCCGCGATAATTTCTTCCTCTTTGATCCATGACCACGCCAACTCGATGGGCGAAAAGTCCGGCGAGTAGGGCGGAAGGTACAGCAAAGAACAGCCCGCCCCAGACACGATTTGCTCGATGGAACCGCCGTGGTGAATACGCGCGTTGTCCAGCACCAGAACCGAACCGGGCAACAAACGCGGCAACAGGTCGCTTTGCAGAAACTGCTCGAAGTCAACACGCTTCATTGCGCCCAGTTTGCTGGTGGTGGCGACCATTCCTTCCAAGTCAAAGGCGCCTAAGACGGACAAGTTCACCCCGCGTCCAAAAGGAACGGCTTCAACCAATCGCTCCTTGCGCACTCCCCCGCCAAACAGGCGGAACATAGCCAGCGAAAATCCCGACTCATCCAGGAACACCAGAGCGTCGGGGTTTACTTGCTCTACTTCTTTTCGGAATGATTTTCGCTTTTCTTGGTCGCGCTCTTTGCAGAGACGCGCGAGCGCGTCGGAGGCGACGCGGCTCTTCTTTTGAAGGAGTAGCCCCCACGATGCAAACAACGGTGCATTGTGGCGACCGAGAGGCTCTGGCCCGAATGCTGCTGCCAGGCGTGGCTCAGGCTCTGCAAGGTCCAGTCGCTGCGCGAGCGGACCAGATCGCCCAACTGCGATTGCTGCACTTGGCTGAGCGTGCGCGCTCGACCGCGAGTCGGTTTAGGAGCCAAGTCTTTGTGCTCGCGCCACTTTCGGGCATAACGTTGGACGCTGGACAGGGAAAGATCGAAGCGTTGGGCGACTGCGGGTTGCGTCTGCCCGTCCTGAAGGGCCTGCACCACCCGCTGCCGCAAGTCAGCAGAATAAGGCTTCATGCCGATAGATTAACACGCCTTCAATCCTTCTGAGAAAGGCTATATTCCGACGTGGTCACGGTCGCGCCGTAGCGCGTTTACGACGGACCGCCGTCGAGACAAAGCCCGCCTTGAAAAAGGCGGGCTTTGTTGTCCTTTGTGGAAACCAGACGTGGGGCGTGCGCAGGCGATCTACAGCGCGCTCACGATCCGCACGTCGTCAATGAAGGCCGTGTTGTCGCCGCCGGCCGGATTCAGCCCATCGAAGCGCAGCGTGGCGCCGCCCGTTACCGATGCGCTGAACGTGACCGACATCGTGCTGTAAGCGGTGCCGGACGGCGTGAACCTGCCCAGCGACTGCGCGCCCACGAACACCTCGATCTCCTGACGGCTTGCCTGATAGTTGCGTTGGGCAGCCTGGAACGTCAAGGTGTAGCGCGTGCCGGCTTGAAAGTTGTTCACAAACTGCGAAATGCTTCCGTCACCCTGAAGGAAGGCCACCTGACCGCCCTGCGGCGCGTTCGGGTTGCCCGAGGTGAAGCCGGAGCCGTTCCCGCTTATGCCCGCGCCGCCGTCGAACAGCCACGTACCGCCCACGGGGCCGTACTGGTACGCGCCGCCTCCGCTGCCGACAAACGGTGTTTCAAAACCCGCGTTTTCAATCGCGGGGGCGACAGGCGCGTTCACGATCTGTACATTGTCAATGAAGGCCGTGTTGTCGCCGCCGGCCGGATTCAGCCCATCGAAGCGCAGCGTGGCGCCGCCCGTTACCGATGCGCTGAACGTGACCGACATCGTGCTGTAAGCGGTGCCGGACGGCGTGAACCTGCCCAGCGACTGCGCGCCCACGAACACCTCGATCTCCTGACGGCTTGCCTGATAGTTGCGTTGGGCAGCCTGGAACGTCAAGGTGTAGCGCGTGCCGGCTTGAAAGTTGTTCACAAACTGCGAAATGCTTCCGTCACCCTGAAGGAAGGCCACCTGACCGCCCTGCGGCGCGTTCGGGTTGCCCGAGGTGAAGCCGGAGCCGTTCCCGCTTATGCCCGCGCCGCCGTCGAACAGCCACGTACCGCCCACGGGGCCGTACTGGTACGCGCCGCCTCCGCTGCCGACAAACGGTGTTTCAAAACCCGCGTTTTCAATCGCGGGGGCGACATTGCCGGGCGCAGGTTTGGGCAGGCGATCCAACGCGGCACGGAAGTTGACGCGCCCCGGCAGGGTTGTATCGGCAACCGCGTCCTGTGAATTCTGGATAGCGTCGCGGATCACATCGGGCGAGGTGGCGAGGCCGGCGTGTCCGAACAACAAAGCCGCTTCACCGGCCACCAGCGGCGTCGCCATCGAGGTTCCCGAGTAATAAGCATAACCGCCGCCGCGCACGCTGGACAAAATGTTCGAACCGGGTGCGCCCACGTCTACCCAGGATCCGTAGCTGGAAAAGCCCGAGCGGGCATCGTTTTCGTTCGTCGAAGCGACGCAAATCACATTTTCGAGCGCACCGGGATAACTGCGCGTCTGGTCGCCGGAGTTGCCGGCGGCGGCTACCACGACCACGCCGCGTTCACGCGCGTAGTTCACGGCGTCCTGAAGCGGGACTTCCTCGCCCGGATAATCCACGGTTCCGCCCAGGCTCATGTTGATGACCTTGACGCCATGGTCCGCAGCCCAGCGAATACCGCCGATGATGCTGCTAAAGCTGCCCTCACCACTGTCACCCAGCACCTTGACGGGCACTATCCGGCTGTTAAAGCCCGCCCCGGCAACGCCCACGCCGTTGTCGGTCGCAGCGGCCGCGATGCCCGACACGTGGGTGCCATGACCGTGTCCGTCGTTGGTGTTGGTGCTGCCGTCCAGCGCGTTATAGCCCGGCAAAACCAGTTTGTTTTGCAGGTCCGGATGGGTCGCCTCCACACCGGTGTCCAAAACCCCAATCACCACGGATGAACTGCCGCGCATCACATCCCAGGCTTCCAGCGCTCGCACGCGCGGCAAACTCCATTGATAACCGATGCCCGGATCGTTCGGCGTGTAAAAAGCCTGAACACGCTGATCGCGATACGCATACAGCACGTTGGGATCTTGCCGCAGGCGGGCGAGGGCGGCGGCGACGGCAGTCCTGCCGCCCCGAACGTGAACGCGCGCGACCCCCAGAGCCGGCAGCAACTCGTCCACCGGGCCGATGCTTGTTCGGACCCGCTCAATCGTGCGAAGCGTGGCAGCCTCCGCCCGGTCGAGCTGGGCCGCGCGAACAGCGGACGCCGGGCCGTTTGTCGTTGTCCTGGCTTGAAACCGGACGAGCAGCGTCGTATCGCGCGTAGGAACCGCCCAAACCGTCGCGGAAACAGCGCCGCAGCACAAAAGCAGCAGGAAACGCCAGGGCACGCGCGAAGCAAAAGCGCGGGGAAAAAGATCACGGAGCGGCAGCAGCATACGAACTCCTTTGTCCGCAGTAGACCGAAACGAGCGCGCGCGGTCCGGGACGAAGTTAAGTTATCGTATGCAAAGGGCAGCCCGCAACACGGCAGGCTTTGGCGGAACCGGCTCCGGGTTTGGAACAAGCGGCGATGGGTCCGTGGCAGGTACGCCACGAAACTCTGAGGAAAGAACGTTGCCGCGCGAATTCCTTCCCCGGCGAGCCGCTCTTCGCCCGACCATTGCCTTGTTATAATACTATTCATGGAGTACCGAACGCTGGGCCGCACCGGCCTGAACGTTTCCGTTATCGGCTTCGGGGGCGCGCCCATCGGTCTGCAAGGCTATCTCAGCCCGGAAGATCGGGACGGCGACGTTTTCCAGGCGCGGGCGGGCGCGTCGATCCGGGCCGCTGTGGACGGCGGGATCAACTACTTCGATACCGCCCCGGGCTACGGCGACGGGCGCGGCGAGCGGCTGCTGGGCGCGGCGCTCGAAGGGCGGCGGGACCGCGTCTTGCTCGCCACCAAGTACCCGTTCGACGCCGCCGAATCGTTAGACGAGCGGACACAGGGTGTGCGCGGCAGCCTGGAGCGGCTGCGGACCGATTATGTGGACGTTTTGCAGCTCCATGGCGGCGTCTTCGACGACGCGCTCGCCGAACAGATCATCCATTCCGGCGTTCTCAATTGGGCGGACGATCTGCGCGCCCGCGGCCTGTGCCGCTGGACGGGCATCACGGCCGAGGGACCGTCCGGCGCGCTGGAACGGCTGCTGCGGACGGGCCGGTTCGATGTTCTTGAGATGAACTACAACCTGATCTATCAGGCGGCGTGCGATTATCAGCGCGCGCCCCGAACGGGGATCATCCCGCTCGCCCGGTCGCTGGGCATGGGCGTCACGACGATGCGTCCGACCACCTGCGGCTTTCTGCAAAAGCTGCTCGCGGCCGAGTTTCCCGGCATGGACACCGACCGTCTGACCCGGCTGGCGATCCGTTTCGTGCTTTCGACGCCCGAAGTCAATTGTGTCGTCGTCGGCATGCGCAGCGCGGACGAGGTGGCGGCAAACCTGGCCCTGGCCGACGATGCGGCGGCACGCCTCGATCTCACCGGCCTGCACAACCGGTACGAATGAACGCTGACAAATTTCAAAAAGGAGGACAGGGTGCAGGAAAAGCAGATTCGCGCGTTGATGATCGGCGCGCACCCCGACGATTGTGAGTTCAAGACCGGCGGGCTGGCCGCGCGGTATCGGGCCGAAGGGCACCTGGTCAAGTTCGTCTCGGCGACCAACGGCGAGGCGGGGCACCAGGACTTGGGTGGCGGGCCGCTCGCGCAGCGGCGCGCGCAGGAGGCGTGCCGCGTCGCCGAGGTCGCCGGGATCGAGTACGAGGTGCTCGACCTTCCGGACGGGCGGTTGGAGGCGGATCTGGCGACGCGCGAACGGTTCATCGGTTTGATCCGCGCCTTCCGGCCCGACCTCGTCTTCACGCACCGGCCCAACGATTATCATCCCGACCATCGGCGCACCGGGATTCTCGTGCAGGATGCCTCCTACCTGATCCGGGTGCCCAACATCTGCCCGCTCGTGCCCCACCTTTCCGAAACGCCCATCATTCTGTACATGCAGGACGGCTTCCGCAAGCCCGCGCCGTTCACGCCCGATATTGTGGTTGCCATAGACGCGGTGATGGACGCCAAGGCGCAAATGCTCCACTGTCACGAGTCGCAGATGTACGAATGGCTACCCTACGACGGCGGCTACGCCGATCAGGTGCCCGACGGGGAGGCCGAGCGGCTCGCCTGGCTGCGCGAGCGCCAGATGCGGCGCGACGGCGCGGTAGCGGATCGCTGTCGGGAACAGATCATCGCCCGCTACGGCCACGAACGCGGCGCGGCCGTCCGCTGCGTGGAAGCCTTCGAGGTGAGCGAGTACGGCCGCGGCCTTCCCGACGCGGAGATTGACCGCTGGTTCCCGCAATGAGGAGAACACACGAGCCTGCCAGTGACTTCGTTCGCGGCCGGCGCGCGCGCCGGCCGCGCGGGCTTTTTTCAAGCGGTTAACAGGGCGGCGGGACGCTCGCGCAGGATACGCTCGGCTTCCGTGGCGAGGCGGCGCACGATCTCCCCAGCCGGGGCGAGTTCATGGATGAGGCCGGCGGCATTGCCGGCGCGCGCCGGTGCGATCCGGGCATCGCCAGAGGCAGCGGCTATCCGGGCATTCAGGTTCGCGCGTGCCGCGATAATTTCTTCCTCGCCGCGACTGTGCCAGGCGTCTGTCAGCTCGTTTCGCAACACCCGGTCCCCAATGCCGGGCGGGAACGGAGCGTCCGTGGCCAGATCGTAGACGCGCGTGAGCACCGTGTCATCCGTGCCTGCGGCCACCACCCGCTCCTTGATCCAATTGGCGCTGGAGGCTTCTGGACTCGCGACAAAGCGCGTACCGATCCAGGCGCCTTCGGCTCCGAGCATCAGCACGGCCGCAAGCCCGCGCCCGTCCGCGATGCCCCCAGCAGCGATCACCGGTATGGAGCCTGCGACCACTGTACGGACGAACAGTTTTTCTCAGCAACTATGCCGGGCATAGGAGGCTCACGACCTGAACAAAGCGGGCCCGGCACGCATTGCCGGCCAGTGGAGCCAAGATGGGTTGTAATTGTGTCAA
>JAABUN010004936.1_pt1 | contig 17281 bp, 15 predicted proteins | sample 5559311 | NCBI WGS metagenome assembly JAABUN01 (sample SAMN10711877, study PRJNA513370) | rock metagenome | isolation source: Antarctica rocks | place: Antarctica: Victoria Land, Siegfried Peak sud
CCTGCCTACATCGTGTCCGCCCTGGAGCGCCGCTACGGCGATTGCAGGGCAGGACCGTGGGCATCCTGGGCATGGCCTTCAAGGCGGAATCGGATGACACTCGCGCGTCACTCAGCTCCAAGTTGCGCAAGCTCCTGTCGTGGGCCGGCGCCCGCGTCGTCGCCACGGACCCCTATGTCGTGGATGATCGGCTGACCACGCTGGAATGCGTCCTCGAGGAGAGCGACGTGTTGGTCCTGAGCGCGCCGCACGCCGCGTACCAGAACCTTGCGGTCGGCGGCAAGGACGTCGTGGACGTCTGGGGCGCCATGGGCCACGGGATTCGACTGTGATGCCACGGGACCAAGGCTGATGGATCGCGCCGCCTTCACGCATATGGCCGCCACGGAGGCGACACACTGGTGGTTCGTCGGACGGCGAGCCGTGATCGACGCGCTCCTCGACGGCATCCAGCTGCCCGACTCCGGGTCGATCCTGGAAGCCGGCTGCGGGACCGGCGGGAACCTTGCGACATTGTCGCGACGCGGCCACATCACTGCCTTCGAGCCGCATCTCGATGCGATCGCGTTCGCCAAAGGCCGGCATCCCGACGTCGACATCCGGCAGGGCGCCCTGCCGTCGGAGCTCCCGTACGCCCAGGGATCGTTCGATCTCGTCGCGGCGTTGGATGTCCTGGAGCACGTGAAGGACGACGCCGAATCGGCGGAGGCGCTCGTCAAGCTCGTCCGACCGGGCGGTTGGCTGGTCGTCACGGTCCCGGCGCACCAGGCGTTGTGGGGCTCGCACGATCGCCGACTCCACCATCACCGTCGGTATGGCCGGCGCCAGCTGGAGCACCTGTTCGCGAAGTGCGACGTGGAGCTGGTCCGGCTCACCCCGTTCAACATCTTCCTGTCCCCGATCGCGATGGTCTACCGCTTCGCGGAGCGTGTCCTGGGGCTGGACCTTGGCAACCAGGAGCGCATCCCGCCGCGCTGGATCAACCGGACACTGTCACTGATCTTCGGCGCCGAGGCGCTGCTGGTCCGGCATCGCGTCCCGGTCCCGTTCGGGCTCTCGTACGCGGCCATCTATCGCCGTCGTCAGACAAGCCCCTGATGCGCATCCTCGTCACCGGCGCCGCCGAGTTCATCAACGGCTACCTCGTCCCGGAACTGCTGGAGGCGGGTCATGAGGTCGTGGGCCTCGACGACTTCAGCAAGTACGGCCGGCTGGTGAAGTCGTACGACGATCACCCCGCGGTACCGGTTCGTGGAGGGCGACGCCAAGGACGCGGCGCTCATGCGCGAGCTGGCGTCGGACGTGGACCAGATCGTCGCCTCGGCGGCGATGATCGGCGGGATCAGCTACTTCCACGAATTCGCCTACGACCTGCTGGCCGAGAACGAGCGGATCCTGGCCTCCACCTTCGACGCGGCGATCGCCGCCTATCGTGATGGGCGCCTCCAGCGAATCATCGTGATGTCCTCGTCGATGGTCTACGAGTCGGCGACCGTCTTTCCGACGCCCGAAGGCGCCGAGCTCACGTCGCCGCCGCCGATCACCACGTACGGGTTCCAGTAACTCGCCTCGGAGTATTTCGCGAAGGGCGCCTGGGAGCAGTACCAGCTGCCGTACACCATCGTCCGCCCGTTCAACTGCGTTGGCATCGGGGAGCGCCGGGCGCTGCGCGACACGGACATCATGAGCGGCAACGTGAAGTTGGCGCTCTCGCACGTCGTGCCCCGACCTGGCGCTCAAGGTGCTCAAGGATCAGGACCCGCTGCACATCCTGGGCGACGGCTCGCAGGTCCGCCACTATACCTACGGCGGGGACCTCGCCCACGGCATCCGGCTGGCCATGGAATCAGATGCCGCCATCAACAACGACGTGAACCTCTCGACGGCTGCGTCCATGGCCATGAGCGCCGCCGCGACGGGCGCGCCCGTGAGGGCGGGCACCGCCAACGTCGAGTAGTACCACTGGGTCGCGGGCCAGACCACGGGCACGGCCAACCATGCGGCCTTCTCACGCCCGCACAGGATCAGTGCGATGAGCGCCATCGGGATCAGCCACGGCACCGCAGTCGCCGACAGGCCACCCGAGGACTGGTTGGTCAGCGCTGTCGACAGTTCGCCGAGATGGGCGACGTACGAGGCCCACGGCAGCATGTGCGCCGTGACCAGCAGACCCGCCAACGTGACCAGCAGCGCCCGCCACCGAAGCGGGAGCGCGATCGGGATCAGGGCATAGACCTTGAGGAAAGCCGCGACCGGTCCTGCGCCGACGACGATCAGCGGGACGAGCACGCCCTGCGGGTTGCCGCTCATGACGGCGTCCAGGAACGGCGGGAATAGCAGCCACCACCAGGGAGGCCCACCAATCGGATGGTGAGGTCCACCCCAAGCGCGGACAGGGCAGGGAGCGTCGCGATCCCGACCGACTCTGGTAGGAAGCTGAACGGGACGAGCGGCAGTGAGCGTCGGCGGCGGGGCGCGAATTGCTGGTTCAGGAGCACGACCCACGGCTCGTCGCCGGCCAGCCAGGCCCGCGTGGCGGCCAGGTACAGGCGGGCGTCGAACCCGATGTTCTCCCCGACGATCGCCGTCAGGCGGATCGAGAAGATCACCCCGAACCACACGGCGAGCCAGTACCCGGCCAGCTAGCTACGGACGAAGCGCAGGTCGGGTCCCCGCGCGGGAGTCGCCTCGGCCGCGTTCGAAGTCCTTCATGGATCCTCCAGCGTTCGATGAACGCCCACTCATCGGAGAAGAAGGTCATCCCGAGACCAGGCCCTGGATGGCCAGGAACGCGACGGTCGACGCAACGGCGAACACGGCGCGGCCTCGGCGTGGGGTCATGCGGTCGGCGATCGCGTCGTAGAGCGCACGACGACGACCGTGATGGCGATCAGGCCAACCGATCCGACGACACCCAGCGCGCCCGCGATCGGCAGCATCGCCCCGATCTCCGACGAGGGCGGGATCGCGGCCGCCAGGTTCAGCGAGAAGACGACCGCGAACGCGAGCCAGAGCCACGCCCACGACAGCCGTCCGATCCGTTCGGGCAGCAGGAGGACGAGGAACAAGAGCGCCGCGTAGGCGTAGCGCGCGTGCATCTGGGTCAGGAACGTGAAGAACGTCAGCACAGACGCGGCCAGCCCGACGAACAAGGCGCGCGGCCGCGGGTCGCGGATGATCGCCGCGGCCACGACCAGCGACAGCAGCCCCGTGATGGCGAACCCCAGGTGTCGCAGGGTGATCGGCCCCGCGATGGCGATGTCGTCCGCGATGAAGTTGCCGCCTGCGGCCGTCTCCTGGAGCAGCCACCACGCATTCCAGGCGCGCAGCGAAAGGACGTTGAAGATCTCGCCCTGGTACGTGGACAGGTTGGCCAGGTAGTCCAGAGGTCCGCCGGCCGGGATGAAGGGCAGCCACAGGACGACGAGGGCCGCCAGGCCGACGATTCCCGTCCGTGCCAGTTCCCGGACGCCGCCGCGCAGCCCGCCCGCCGCATAGCCGCTCGCCCAGAACCAGGCCGCGAATGGCAGCACGAACGGGATCGCCTGCGGCTTGGTCGAGAGCGACACGGCGATGAGCACGGCCGCGAACCCGTTCCGACCGTTGGCTGCGGCGATCGCCGCCCCCAGTCCCGACAGCATGAAGATCGATTCGTACTGGCCCCACCATGCGCTCACGTACCAGGTCGCCGGCACCAGCAGGACCGCCCCCGCGGCCGCGACCGCCCACCGCGGCCGGTCGCGCAGCGCGAAGGCGACGAGCGCCGCCAGCCCCAGGTCCGCCAGCGACGCCGGGAGCTTCATGAGGGCCCGGATCGCGGGGTCACCTGCATCTGTGACGTTCGCGAAGGCCGGCTGGACCAAGCTCAGGAGGCTCCACACGTAGGCCATCACCGGCCCGAAGGTGACGGGGCCCGCCTCCGTGCCGTCGTACAGCTTCGCCAGACCGCTCGTCGCGATGTGGTGGACCCAGCCCACGAACTGGTCGATGTCTCCGCGCAGCCCCTGGGTCGGCAGGAGCGCGACACGGATCGCGATCCCGACGGCGACGCCGCAGCGAGGACCAGCCAGTCGGCACGACGCCAGCCGCCGGCCGTCATCGGCTCAGACGCGGCCGGTCACCCAGTAGCGCTCGGCGGATCCGCTCACGCCGCCGAGCTCGGCCATCGCCCGGCCGTAGGCGCGGGTCGCGTCCGCCATCGCCCGGGGATCGTCGAACAGTCGCTCGATCTGGCTTTCGTACAGGCTGATGCCGGTGATCTTGCGCTCCAGCTGGTCCGTGATATCGGCATACGACGGCGCAAGGCTCAGATCACCGGGGAGTGCCGCGAAGACGTCCGGGCCCAGGTCCTCCAGGCCGCGGAAGTCGTTCCAGTAGCTGTACGGGAAGTCCTCGTAGAAGACCACCATGTCGCCATAGTCCGGCCCGGGCATCACCCAGCGCCGGCCCTCAGCGAGCAGTGCCAGCCCGACGTCGCGGCACAGCTGATGATCCACGTGACCTCCGACGCCCAGCGGCAGGTAGACCTTCTGCGGCTCCAGGCGCGCGATCTCCTCGCGAAGGAGGGCGTACGGCGCGACATCGTCCGCCCGGGGCGACGCGAGCAACTGGTCATCTCCCTCGTAGCCACGGAAGACCGCATCGGGCAGGTCCAGGAAGACGATCGAAGCCTCCGCGAAGTAGGCGAAGCGTTCGTCCTCCACCCGCCGTCGAGCCATCAGGTCGCCCGCCTCGGCGGCGTCCATCACCTCGTCGGTCAGGACCGCGCCCTGGGTCGGCACCTCATCGATCACGGCCTGCCCTGCGAGTGACTCATTGCGGATGCTGGCCCGGCGATACCACGAGCTGCGCTGCCAGAAGCGCTTGGCGGCGGCGTCGGCATCGAGCTGGGTCGCCTCGAGTCGCGCCTCACCGGCGGCCCACGATGGGACGAGAGCGGCGTCGGGATAGTCGGCCAGGATGGACCTTCGATTGAAGGCCTCCGTGGCCGGCCACATCGCCTTGCTGCCGAAGCCGAGCGCCTCGCGCTGGTACTGGGTCAGCCCCGTGTCGTCGTCCGGCGTGTTGCCGGAGAAGACCGTGACGATCGTGACCATCTGACCGAGTTCACGCAGGCTGGCGATCAGGCCGCCACACGAGAGGGCGACATCGTCCGGGTGGGGCGCGACGAACACATGGGTCATGGCCGGCCGAGTATACCGAGCCCAGCCGCCCGACCGGGCCTTCCTGCGCTCATTCCGGGAAGCCGCCGGGGCCGATGAGGGGCACGAAGATGCAGCCTCCATGCGGGGTTTCGATCCAGTCACTATCGTGGCGCTCCACGAGGAGCAGGGTCTGGAGGTCGCGGGCACCCACCGGGATCACGAGGCGACCGCCCTCGGCGAGTTGGTCGCGAAGTTCCTGGGGGACGGCAGGGGCCGCGGCCGTGACGATGATCCCGTCGTAGGGTCCACTGGCACGATCGCCCAGGCTGCCGTCGGCAACCTGGATCCGGACGCGCTCACCAAGGCCCAGGTCATCCAGCCGCGCGCGGGCCTGGCGGGCGAGCTCGGGATGGCGTTCGACGCTGAGGACCTCGGCTCCGAGCGTTGCGAGCACGGCGGCCTGGTAGCCCGACCCGGTGCCGAGTTCAAGGACGCGTTCGCCGGGACGGATCGCGAGCAGCTCCGTCATGCGCGCGACCATATACGGCTGGCTGATCGTCTGACCGGCATCGATCCCCACGGCGGCGTCCGCGTAGGCATGCCCCCGATCGACCTCGCTCAGGAAGGCCTCGCGTGGGATGGTGCCCATCGCCTCGAGCACCCGCTCGTCACGGATGCCCCGGGCCACGAGCTGGCGTTCGACCATCCGTGCGCGCTCACCGGCCATCTCGTCCGCGCCGGCCATCCTGTCGCGGTTCCCCGTTACGGGCTGGGCGACGCCGCTGCGCTCGGAGCCGCGGAGGCGCTCGCCGATGCCGATGCCGACGGACCGGCCGACGCCGAAGCCGACGGACCGGCCGACGCCGAAGCCGACGGACCGGCCGACGCCGAAGGACCGGCCGACGCAGACGCAGACGGGACGGTCGACCCCGAAGCGCCTGCCGACGCCGACGCCGAAGCAGAAGCCGACGGCGCGGTCGATGCCCCGGAAGCCCCGGCCGAGGCGCTCGCCGAAGGAGCCGGCGTCGGCTTGCCGGTGATCACCCCGCCCCTGCCCAGCAGGAAGCCGTTCAGCAGGATCGCGACGAAGACGGCCACCGCGGCGACGACGAAGACCTTCGAGACGTTGTCCGTCACGTGAACGGCAAGCTCGGACGGCGTGGGGGCGCGCGGAGCCGCCGCGGCGGCACGGCTGGTGCGCCCCCGAGGCGTTGCTCCGACAGCCGCCGTCGTGACCGTGGCCTCAGCTGTATCGGACTTGATCGGCTCGTCGGTTGCCGTGGCGAGGTCGGCCACCTCGTCGTCCGCCGTGTCGTCGTCGATCGACTCGTCGTCCGTGCGCGGATCTTGGAGGTCGTCGTCGGCCGTGATCGCCGGCTCGGCCGGCAGTTCGGGCGCCGGCTCGGGGGTCAGATCGGTCGGCGCCGGGACCTCGGGCGGCGGGGGCGCGTCGGGTTCGATCGGGCGCGGCGCGTCGGCGTCCGGCGTGCTCTCAGGTCGGTCGGTCATCCGTTGGTCGTCACTCCAGGAGCGCGGCGCAGTCCGCGGGTCGGGCGCCAGCGTGCGGGCGCCAGTGTACCCAAGTCGGCCCCCGCCGCAGGCAGTGGCTCGATCTCACGCGTCGCGGACGGCCGGCACCAGCAGCCCCGCGAGGCCGGCACCCATCGTCACGAGGCCGAAGACCGCGATGACGGCGCTCACCCCGACGACCTCCGCGAGCAGGCCGCCGACGGCCATCGCGATCGTCATCGATCCAAAGACGAGCGCGAACCGGAAGCCCACCACCCGTCCCATCATCCCGGGCGGAGTGCGCTCCTGGAACAAGGTCTGGCTCGGGATGACGACGAGCATGTTGGCGACGCCATACCCGAACGCGAGCCCGATGACGAGGCTGAGTTCCCCGGTGATCGCGAACAGGAATGTCAACAGCCCCCAGACGACGTACCCGCCGATGATCATCCGGCCTTTCGCGAAGCGCATCCCGATCAGCCCGATGACGAAGCCGCCGATCAGGTTGCCGACCCCGATGCCGGTCTCGATGAAGGCATACGAGGCCTGCCAGCCGAGCGAGTCGCCACCGAACTTGGCCAGCGCGTAGGCCGGCATGAGCGCGGTCAGGATGCCGACGGTCAGCTGGGCCGCCGCGGCCTGGAGGGTGTTCGCGAAGAGCACGGTCTCACTCCGCAGGAATCGATAGCCCGCCTGCATCTCGCCGAGCAATCCGCTGCCCGCGCCGTCGTCGATGGCGGCTTCGGTGGTGGCTCCTTCGTCAGACGCCGCCGCGTCCGACGCCTCCGTCTCCATCGACGCCTGGCGTGCGCCAAGCACGATCGTGCTGAGCAGCGCCGCCGAGCCGATATAGGTGGCGCTGTCCAACCAGAACGCGACCGGCAGCGCGGTTCCGAGGGACACGACGAACAAGCCGGCCAGCGGGTAGCCGATGACGTCGGCCATCGTTTCGCCGACCCACATCGCGGAGTTCGCCGTCAGGAGTTCGTCCTCCTCGACCAGGCGCGGCAGGATCGCGACCCGGGCCGGGCGAAAGAAGATCGAGATCGAGGTGATCAGGAACACGAGGGGGTAGACGAACACGACATTCGCGACGACGGCGATCGGGATCAGCAGCACCGTCACGGCTCGCAGGAGGTCGCTCACGACGAGGACCTCCTTGTGATCCCATCGATCGACCAGCGCACCGGCGACCGGGCTGAACAGCAGGTTCGGGACGAATGCCGCGACGAACACCATCGCCGACGCGAACGGCGAGTTCGTGATGGCCAGGACCGCGGCGGCGAGGGCCAGCTGGTGGATCCGATCACCGAACAGCGAGACGAGCTGGCCGGCCCACAGCGCGGAGAAGGAGCCGTTGAGGGCGAGCCGGACATATGGATGTCGGCGGACCCGTGCGACCAACTCGGGGGAGGGCCGCGGGATCGAGATCGGCGGGACCAGGACGCGCTGTCCCGTGGCCTCCCTCTCGGACGGTCCCGGTGGCAGGAGCGACAGGGCCGGTGAGGTGATGCCCGTCCTTTGCGCACCGAGCATGAGTGGGCGCTCGAGGGCCGACGTCTCCAGCAGGCCGGAGGTCAGGCCTGTCTCCGCGCCGACCACGCCCGCCTGCGTCCGCGGGGCGCGGGCGACGCCGGCCAAGCCGGAAAGGCCCGCCACCTGGGCGAGCCGCGAATCGATTCTGGCGCGGTCTGCCTGTTCGACTTCGCGCGGGGTGCGCACGACGCTCGCGAACAGGAAGAAGGCGAGGCCCAGGGAGAGGAAGACGTCGCCCAGGGACGCGACGTTGCGAACGAAGGGGAAGGGGATCGGGATCAGGTCACCAAAGATCAGACCCCGGGTCAGGAAGTCGAGCGCTTGCGGATCGCCGAGGACGAGATGAAGGGGCGAGGTGACGTCGGCCGGCGTCAGGCCCGCGGCGCTCAGGGCCGGCAGCCAGATCGGCATGCGCCCACCGTTGAGGACGATGACGACGGCATTGAGCAGGATGCCGATGAAAGCGAGGCTGAGGCCCGGGTAGTTGCGGTTCGTCAAGAGGCCGGCCAGCAGCATCGCAAACCCGGCCGCCAGCAGGGGGACGCGCAGCGTCTCCGCCACGCCTACGTTGAGATTGAGCAGGATCTCCGTGCCGAACCGGACGACGACCGCCGCGAGCAGCAGCCAGCCCCAGCGTAGGTGGACCGACGCCAGGTTGGAGAGTCGACCACCGACGCCGAGGCCGAGCAGCAGGCCGAGAAGGATGCCGCCGATCAGCACGGTGGGGCTGGCCTCATGCGGTCATCTGGCGTGGGGGCTGGCGAGTCCGTCATCGGCGCCCATGATGCGCGGTCGGGGAGGGCGCTTGTCGGCCGCTATTTCGTGAGAGCGCTCGTCGCGTTCGTGGCTGCGTTCGGGGCCGTCGGACTGGAGTTGCTCATCTCGGCTTCCGTCAGGCGCGTGGCTGCGGCCTGGCCGAGGAGCGGGATGGGTCGCGGTTGGATCGTCCGACCCGGGTCCGGCACGCCGTCGGCATGGGCGGTCCGCACGAAGGCATCCACCACGACCGGATCGAACTGGATGCCCGCGAATTTGCGCAGCTCGCCAAGGGCCTGTTCCGTGGTGAGTGGCGTCATGCGATAGGGCCGGGCGGCGGTCATCGCCTCGAAGGCGTCAGCGACGTGCAGCACCCGCGCAAGCTTTGGGATCTCGTCCCCGATCAGCCGATCCGGATAGCCCGAGCCGTTGTACCACTCGTGGTGGTGTCGGATGATCGGCAGCTCCGGCGCGAGCATCGTGACCGGAGCGATGATCTGTGCCCCCAGGACCGGATGCGCGTTCATGATCATCCGCTCCTCCTTGTTCAGCCGCTCCTGCTTCAGGAGGACGTTGTCAGGCACCCCGATCTTGCCGACGTCATGGAGCAGGCCGCCCCACTCGAGCGCCTCCAGCTCCGCGTCGCTCACGCGCATCACCCGCCCGATATCGACTGCGATCTCCTTGACCCGATGGCTGTGCTTCGCCGTATACGGATCCCGTTTGTCCACCGCCTCGGCCAAGGCCCCGATGGTCTGCTCGAACATTTCGCGCATCTCGATGAATTTCTGGTACCCGACCCGTGTCGTGTATAGCGGGAGCGCGAACAGCAAGGTCGCCCACCAACCGACGCCCTCCAGCGAATAGGCACGTGCCATCAGCCAAGCGAGCGGAGCCAACGCGATGAGACTGGTACCGAAACCCTTGGCGTCCCCGACGAGTACGAGCCGGACGTTCTGATTGGTTCGGAGCGCGACCAGAGTTGCAGTTAGGAGGCCGTTGGTTACGAAGAAGAGGACGCCGCCCGCAATCAGCCCCAGGAAGCTGTAGGTCAAGCTGTCGCCCGCTCCCCTGATGACTGTGCTAGCTGCGCCTGCGAGAGCTGTCGGAACGACTAGCCCAGCGTGGTTTGCAAGCGTGCCGTACCAGGGGATGTTTCCGCGTAGCTCTCTAATTTCGGTGGTGCCGACTGCGGCGACCCACACGGCCACAGCGGGGCCACCAAGATCGATGCTGGCCAGAATCGGTGCGACCGACACCGCAACGAGCGTGCCCCGGGGCATCTTGACCGGGATGGTCGATGCTACGAGCGTGGTCCCTATCCAAAACGCGATGCCGAGTGCGATTGAAAGCTGCCCCGGCAGCAGGCTGCTGATTCCGATCCGGGCGTCCACGGGAAACACAAGAGTCGTGACCACCAACGCCAAGACGGCGGCGGCCACGACTCCAGCGATGTATAGCTTCAGGGACGTTGGCATCTCTGCCCCGTGCGGATGGCTTTCTCGGGTGACTCTAATCCCTTCGAGTCTCCCGAGTGATGGCTCGTCCGTACTAAAACCCCCTAAGCGAAGCCCCCCCTGCAAGCGCGATCATCATGACGCTCGACAGCATCAAGACGACGCGCGTGATGCGGGCTTTCATCGGTAGAATTCTCTACCAGCCCTTAAGGCCGTGATCAGGTGCCACGCTCGATCCTCCTTTCGCGGCCTTCGCACTCTGGGAGCACGAAAACCGACCAGTCTGATGGCCGGTCGGTTGCACTAATCGCTCCGCCTCACCCTAAGTGCCCATTTCAGGTGAGGCTTCGGCGCGTCCGAGCGTTGAAAGTGTGCTTCCTAGTACTGGGGTACTAGTAAACACTGGGACTTTACGGACGCTGGACTCCACCGGTCAATACGGCACCTTACCTAGTTCCTAGAACGTTTCTAGCGGCGGTGGCTCAAGCCCGAGTTCGTTCCGCATCACAGCGGCATAGTGCGCGTACTGCTCAGCGGCCGCCGAATGGGCACCAGTCACCCGATACAGCCGGAGGAGCGAAACCTCAATCTGCTCAGCATCCGGGTCGACTGTCAATGCGCGGCGAGCCACGCTGATACCGCGGTCGTAGTGTCCGGTCGCGAGATCATCGTGGACCGCACGCTCCACAATTTCGAGGTATGAGGCGTGGAGGGAGTCGCGATATCCAGCGGACCATTCTTCGTACTCAAAATCCAGTGCGAAACGCCCTCGGTATGTGGATACGAGGGCCTCCACCTGGTCCGGGGAACGGGGCGTGGACAGGGACTGGATGAGTGATTGACACCGAATACTTCGACTGTCCACAAGTTCCGGGTCTAGCCAGATCACGTCAGAGTCATGCCAGACATAGCCCGGTGACAGGTCGTCGGAGTACGGATCTTCGAAGACACGTCGTAAGAAATAGAGAGTCTGATTTAACGAGTTAAGGGCCAGACCAGGATCAAGATCCGGCCATAGGGCCTCGAGAACTTGATCGCGCGTAGCCGAGAGGTCGACGCGGGACAAGAGAAAGCACGTGAGCGCCAATACCTTTCGCCGAACCGACGACCCAGGAATCCGGCGCGGTCCGATTTCCAGCGCAGTTCGGCCCTGATCTTCGATCCAGATCCGATCGGCCAGGCGGCGAGCCAACTGACGCCCTAGCTCCGCTCCGTCATGCGACCGCCTGAGCGATCGGGCCAGAGTCCTCAAGGGTCTGATGTCAATCCGTTCACCGATCTCCTCAAGAAGTCGAGCTTGTTCGACGGGTGACCTTTCTGGGTGAGCTTCGAGGTGGGTTCTAAGGGCTCGGCGCCACCTCTCAGGGTGGTCTCGTGCTGCGATATAGACCGTGTTCCTCGCGTCGTCGTCCAGCGATCCGAGCAGTGGGACTAGGAGTTCCGCGACGAAAGTCAGATGCCACCCGGCCTCGACCGCCCCATTGGCTATAGCGCCATTCAGATCCGTTGACTTGGTGGAGATGGCATCGAGTAACTCGGCTACCCGCCGCCAGGACCGAGCTCCTTGAAGCTGCGCGAATGCGGCTGCGTCCGCGGCGACTGTCGATCCGTCCGCGTCCCCTCGACTCACTGCAAGATATGCCCGGGTCGTCCGGTGCTCCGCCCCAGACCCCGGAGTGGTGGCTAGCCCTCTGGGGAAGCGTCCCAGCTGCATTTCCGCGAGTTCAAACTCGCCCCGCCGGACATGCCAGCGGCACTTGGTCATCGCAAGCAAGCGTTGTTCCGCCAGCGAGAGGGCGTCTAACGGTCCCACTTGGGAGAGAATCGATAGCGCCCGTTCGCCGCTTCCGAAATTGTCATGGACAGCCCCCAACTCGATGAGTACCTCGTTCTCGATGAAGCCTTGGGACGGAGGAACGAAACTCTGAATGATTCGGTTGGCTTCATCCATGCGCCCGAGTCGAGCCAAGAGCGGTGCGCGCAAGGCCCGGGATGCCGCGAGTTCGATGCCAGCGGAGGACGAGTCGAAGGCTTCGATTGCCTTATCAAGTTCTCGAAGGGCGTCGTGATTTCGATCTTGGACGCCCAGGCACCACGCCAGGTTGAATAGGGTCACCCCCAGGTGATGCACCCTCTCTGAGCCCTGGCGCCGCACCATCGATTGCAGCCGCTTCACCAGTACATCGAGATTGCCGTTGGTGGCGGAAGCAACGATCAATTCCGATGCTTCGGCGATGTCCCGAAGCGATGGATCTGACGTCTCCGCCAAGAGGTGGGCGAAATTGAGTGCTCGTTCGCCGTCGCCGTTGTTGAGGTGAAGGGTGAGAAGGTTCAGGAGGGCGTGGTCGCGCTGGACGGGGTCGAGATCGGGTGTGTCCAGGACGGACTGCGAGGCCGTGATGGCCGCCTCGAAGTCGCCGTGCTGCATGTCCACCCGGCTCAGGATCAGGTCGAATCCGGGCGGCCGCTGATCGGCCGGGATGGGGGCCATGAAGCCTTGCGCTAGCGCGTATTGGCCGTTGCCCATGATCGTCGGGATCGCGCCACCGACGACGGTGAGCATGGCCTCCAGGTCGCCGGCCTCTCGATAGTGATGCGCGCCCAGGCGCCAATCCGAAGGCGCAGCCGCCGCGGCCGCCCGTCGGTGAAGCGCCTCCACAGCCGGCGCTCCGTCAAATGCACGGAAGCGCGCTTCCAGGAATTCGCGCACCAGCGGGTGGTAGCGCTGATGCGTGCGTGGCCCGCCGGACAGCCGGCTCAGCAGGGTCAACCGCTCGGCCGCGGCCGTGAGGCGGACGACGTCATCGGGCCGCCGGGCGCTGACGACTTCCGCCAACTCGGGCGTCACGACCTGCAGGATGGAGGTATCCATCAGGAACCGCTGAAGCTCGTCCGGCAAGTCGCCGACGACCTCCTCGGCGAGGTAGTCGTACAGGTCGTGGTCCGCCCCGGTCAGGCTACGCACGAAGCGCCGGATCTCCGAAGCCGATCGATCGCGAAGGGCGGCTTGCACGAGCTGGAGCGACGCGATCCACCCTTCCGTTCGAACCGTGAGATCGGCCAGCACGTCGGGCTCCAGCTGGCGCCCGTAGGTCTCGGTGAAGAGCTGCGTCGTCTCGGCGGCGTCGAAGCGGAGGTCGTCCGTGTCGAGTTCCGCGACCTCGCCGACGGCCCGAAGACGAGCCAGCGGCACGCTCGGGTTGCGCCTGCTGGCGAACACGATGGACAGCCGCTCCGGGGCTCGGGCCAGCAATTCCCGGACGATGTGCCGGACATCGGCCGCATCGTCCACGAGGTGGAAGTCGTCGAGGATGAGCGCCGCCCCGCCGACGACGATGGTCGGCAGTTCCCGGATGAAGGCATCGAGGACACGTTCGCGACTCGGTCCGCTCACGCCGATCTCGTTGAGCAGGCTGGAGGTCACCGGCGCGAACGTCGGCTCGTGTTCCCGCCCGGCAGCGACGAGGTGGTGCAGGAACGAGACCCAGTCGCGATCGTCGTCGTCCAGTCGATACCACAGCGTGCGCAGGCGTGTCCGGCGGGAGAAGTCCGCCAGGAGCGTGGTCTTGCCGTAGCCGGCATCCGCCAGCAGGAGGACGACGCGACCATGGATCTTGGCGCGTAGCCAATCCAGCAGGCGCGGCCGCTCCAGCGTCTCGTCGCGCAGGGCCGGACGCTGGACCTTGGCCAGCTGGATGGGAAAGCCGTTGACCTCGTCGCGCAGTGGGCCGCTCCCTGACGGCACTGCCGGCACCGGCCTGCCCGGGCCGACGGCGATCAGTGCCCGGTCCGTGACGATCTGGGTCGGTCTGTGGTGGTCGGGCGGCGCGAACGATACGGAGCGCTCGCGCGCTGTGTCAATGACGGCGTGGTTGGCGGATCGATCCGGCATGCCGGCTATCTTGCCGACAGCCGCTCACCTGCCGGTTAGCTGCGAGTCAGCCCTCGTACTCGAAGCCGATCTTGACGTCGACTCGATATTCGACGATCTCACCGTCTTCGACCACGGCGCTCGACTTCACGACGTCCACGGTCTGGATGTTGCGCACGGTCCTCGATGCGGTCGCGACGGCCTGGCGCGCGGCGTCGCTCCAGGAGTTCGGGCTCGTACCGACCATCTCGCGGATGATGATGACGCCCACGGGAGCACCTCCAGGGATCACCCGGGATCGGGTAAGGGGCGCCCATCATCCCACACGGCGGCTACAGGTTCGCCGCTGCGGGCGCCTCCAGCGTTCCGGCCCGGACCTTGTCAAAACAGGTGCTGCAGTAGACCTGGCGGTCCGTCCGCGGGGCGAACGGCACGACCGCCTGCCCTCCGCACGCGCCGCACACGGCGGCATGGAACTCGCGGGGCCCTTCCGGCGACCGAACCCGCTTGGCTTCGGCGCGGCACGATGGGCAGGGCTGTGGGTCGTTCACCAGACTCTTGCTCGCGTAGAAGGCCTGCTCACCGGCGGAGAAGGTGAATCCCTCTGCGCAGTCGCGACAGGTCAGCGCTCGATCCTGATACACCCTCTCCAGACCTCCAGAGGCTCGGACGCGATGACCCCCAAGACCCGGTACTGGGGGTCGGATTCGGACCGGAGATCGGGCCTTCGGGATCGGAGGGCGCGCCCGAGTCGGTCCGGGACCGGGCCCGGGACTCATAGGCGTGAAGATACGCGTGCCGTCAAGTGGTCTGGCCGTGTCCTGGGCTGCTGTTCCGGGAACCGGGCGGGCGGGCGTGGCGTCCGGCGGGCATGTCAAACCATGCGCGCCCTCAGCCCCTCCGTCCACGCCTTCCCCGGAGCCTCACGATCATGCTCGGTCCGGCCCTCGCGATCGCCCTCGTGGCGTGTTCGAGTGGAGGGGCAGGCCCGAGCGTGGCCCCGGCCAGCGTCGGTCCATCGGCCGCGCGTGCCACCATCACCGCTCCGTCGACTTCGAGCGAGCCCAGCCAGGACGCCGGGATCGAGCACGCCACGGGCGCGACCGACATCGTCCTGCGCTACGAAGAGGGCGGCGGTTTCGTGATGCCGTCCTTCCTGGCCACCAACCTCCCGCACTTCACGCTCTACGGCGATGGCACCGTCATCTTTCGAAATCCGATGCTCGAAGCGCCCCAGCCGCAGGGATCCATGTTCCAGATGAATCCGCTGCGCACGGCGAAGCTGACCGAGGCGCAGATCCAGGAGGTTCTCGCACTGGCGCTCGGCGAGGGGGGCCTGGCGGGGGCCCGTCCGCAATATCCGTACGACCTCGTGGCCGACGCCTCCACCGCCCTGTTCTCCATCGACGCGGGCGGGATCAAGAAGACCGTGTCCGTTTATGCGCTGGGGATGGAGGTGGATCCGGTCAATGGCGGTATCGCGGCCGCCGATGCGCCGGCGCGGCGCGCGTTCGCCAAGCTTGCCCAGCGGCTGACCGACTTCGACCAGGATGGCAAGTTCGCGACCGAGATCTACCAGCCGGAGAGATACCGGGGCGTGCTGATCGAGGCGCCCGGCGCGGTCGCGCCGGATGTCAGGGATTGGCCCTGGCCCGACCTGACGCCGGCCGACTTCGTTCCCGATGCGGATCCGGAGGGTGTCCAGTTCCCGTATCGGGCGATGTCCAAGGCTGAGATCGACACGTTGGGCGTCAAGGACTACCAGGGTGGCTTCCAGGGCTTGGTCCTGCGAGCCAAGGACGGCAAGACGTACACCTTCTCGTTGCGACCGCTGCTCCCCGAGGAGACCAAGTAGCGATCGCCTCGGTCGCGGCGATCGGGGCCGTCCCTACCCGGCTTCTGCGTAACGTTCGCCGGCATAGCTGACGAAGCGCGTCTGGCGCTTCTTGAACCAGAGCTGGATCTCGCCCGTTGGCCCGTTGCGGTGCTTGGCGAGCTTGAGATTGATGACCTCGCCGTCACTGTCCTGGTCCTCGTTCGCGCGTTCCTTTTCACGCCACAGGAACATCACCAGGTCCGCATCCTGCTCGATGGCGCCGGACTCGCGCAGGTCGGAAAGGCGCGGCTCCTTGGACTCGCGCATCTCCGGCTGACGTGACAACTGCGAGAGCGCGATGACCGGCACGCTCAGCTCACGGGCGAGCGCCTTCAGGCCGCGAGAGATCTCCGAGACCTCCTGGACGCGGTTGCTGTCTCGATTCGTGGTCGTCGCCTGCATCAGCTGGAGATAGTCGACCACGATCAGGTCCAGCCCCTTTTCCGCCTGGAGGCGGCGCGCCTTCGTGCGCAGCTCCATCGCCGAGATGTTCGGGGTGTCGTCGATGTACATCGGCGCTTCCGACAGCGAGTTCATCGCGGGAGCGATCCGGGCGAAGTCCAGCTCCTCAAGGAAGCCCGTGCGCAAGCGCTGGGAATCGATATTGGCGACGCTGGAAAGCATGCGCAGGACGAGCTGTTCCTTGCTCATCTCCAGGCTGAACACGCCGACGCTCTTGCCTTCCTTGACGGCCGCGTGTTCCGCGATGTTCAGGGCAAAGCTCGTCTTTCCGACCGACGGGCGGGCGGCCAGGATCACGAGATCGCTCTTCTGCAGTCCGGTCGTCAACGCATCGAGGTCCGCGAAGCCCGTGCGGACGCCGCTGATCTCGCCTCGATGGGCATGCAGGTAATCGAGCCGATCGTAGGCGCTATGGAGCAGCGCCTTGAGTGCGCTGAAGCCGGTATCGATCCGCTTCTGGCTGACCGCGAACAGCTCCGACTCGGCGCGATCGATCGCTTCCTGGACCTCGGCCGGATCCTCGTAGCCGATGCCGGCGATCCGCCCGGCCGCCCCGATCAGGTTGCGCAGCACCGCCTTGCGCTCGACGATCCGGCCGTACTGCGCGGCGTGGACCGCGGTAGGCGTCTCGTTGGACAGGCTGGACAGGTAGGCCCGGCCGCCGACGGCC
>JAABUN010004937.1_pt1 | contig 17280 bp, 15 predicted proteins | sample 5559311 | NCBI WGS metagenome assembly JAABUN01 (sample SAMN10711877, study PRJNA513370) | rock metagenome | isolation source: Antarctica rocks | place: Antarctica: Victoria Land, Siegfried Peak sud
ACGCCTCAAACAGCAGCGCCAGGCTGCTATACTGCCGCTCGTCCATCGGTTTCCTCCTCCGTTTGTGGCTCTGGCAAGCACAAACCGGAGTGTAAACCGATGGACTTCGACTTTGACAGAGCCCTGGGTCTGGCGTGGGATAGGACGTGCGGCTGTGCCATCGCCGGAGCGGGTGTGGCTCAGGGTTGCACCGTGATCGTCACGCGCAATGGGGTCCCGCCGCGCGCGCCGAACCAGGCGACACCCTCCTGGACCATGTCGATTTCAAGGGTGTATGCTCCCGGCTGTCCCGGCGCGGTGATCAGCAGTTCCAGATCCGCTGTCTGTCCCGGGAGGACCGCGAAGGTGAGCGGGCTGCGCCCATCGTCCAGCACCACCGCGTCGGTCTTCGGATCGCGCCAGCGGTCGCCAAGGCGGAGCTGCTCCGCCCCGGTCGCGGTGTCATCGGAGGGCCACGGCAGGATGCTGGTGTTCGTGGCGCGGACGCGCAGCGACATGCTTTGTCCGCCCCGGAGGTGTTGCGGCTCTTCGCGCAGGGCCAGCGTGGCGCGATATTGACCATCGGGCAGCGGTGCGCGCAGCGCCGGGATCTGCGGGATGCTGTCGGCGCGGTAGAGGTAGATCGAGCCGCCGAAGACCGCCTCAGGGACGAGGTTGCGATACTCTGCCAGGCTGTCGGGATTGCTCTGCGGGCGGGTCATGTCGATCACCGAGCCGTTGAGAAAGCTCGCGCCGATGGCGATGTAGCGCGTCGGCGGGGCGCTCGCCGTCTGGGGGTCGAAGAGATCGAGCGGCGTGATCCCCGCGTAGGTCAGCGTCTCCGGGGTCACGATCGCCTCGCGCACCGTCGTCTCGCCGTGCGCGTGCAAGTATGCCGCCAGCGCCCCGACATCCTGCCCCCACTCCACATTCGAGTCCGAGAGGTAGTACCAGGGCGGCTGACAGCAGGCGAGCGGGTTCATGTGGCTGAGGTAGTCGGGGTAGGCGCGCGCGGCCCCGACGAACATCCCGCCCAGCGTCAGCGCGACGAGTGTCGGGCCGACCGTCGCGCGCGCGATGCTGCGGGGATCGGCCCGGCGCGGCCAGCGTCCGCGCTTCGCCAGCAGGCGATCGAGGAAGGCACCGCCGAGGAGGAAGCAGAAGGGAAAGACCGGCAGGAAGTGCCGGATGCCGATGTTGATGTGGCTGCTCATGGCGCTGGCGGCGAAGATCAGCAGCGGGACGATCACGATCAGGTGCCGCCAGTCGCGTCGTCGCGCGATCTGCCACGCCGACCAGGCGAGCGCGATGATCGTCAGGGCCAGGAAGGGGAGCGCCGTCTTCAGGGCGAACGCCACCGGGAAGTAATACCACCACCCGCGCTGATCGTAGAGGCCGAGTAATCCGGCGGGGTGGCCGTCGCCATTATGCGTGAGGACGGTGTAGGTGCCGAACTGGTAGTAGGGCGGGATGATCGGGGTGAGCGCCCGGATGATCGCCAGCACCTGATCGGCGCGGCCTGGATCCTCCTGCCGCAACCAGTCTGCATCGATCGCCGTCAGCGGGGTGTGCGTGAAAAAGTAGACCGCATTGAGGATCAGCAGGGTCAGGATCGCCACGAGTCCCGCGTGCGCCAGCATCGGCGTCCGTCGTCCGCCCCGGCTCGGCGCGATGATCATCAGGATGACCAGGGCCAGCATGCCGAACGGCAGGAGGACGAGCAGGTTGTACTTCGTCGCGATCGCCGCGCCAGTGGCGACGCCGAGCAGGGTGGCGCGCGGCCAGCCGGGCCGGACGATATAGAGGGCCAGTGCCGACCACCAGCTCAGGTAGGCCAGCGAGGCGGGGATGTCGGTATGGACGATCCAGCCGTGCGCGAGGACGGTCGGCTCCAGGCAGAAGAGGGCGAGCGCCAGCAATCCCGCGCGCGCCCCGAAGATTCGCCGCCCGCAAGCGAAGATCAGCCCGCCGAGCGCCAGGGTCAGCAGCACCATCGGCACGCGCGCCCAGAAGACGAGTTCGCCCATCCGCGCGACGTTCAACTGCCAGAAATAGCGCCCGGTATTGATCGTGCGATTCGCCGGGGTTTCGGCGGGGGCGACCGGCGGTTCCGGCGGATTCAGCACGAGCCAGGGGAGGGTCGCCCAGAGCTTGGCGAGCGGCGGGTGCTCGTTGTTGGGCGCGAAATCGTGGCGCGTCCAGTAGGCGTAGCCCGCTGGGATGTGGACCGTCTCATCGGTGGTGATGGTGTGGTCGGGGAGGGTGCTGACGAGCGTCGCGCCGAGGAGCAGCAGCAGGATCGCGCAGCCAAGTCCGGCCCAATGCGCCGCGAGCCAGGCGCGCAAGACGATCGGTATCATCCCCCGCCCCGTCGTGCCCGCGCCAGCACGCCGATCGATACCACCGTGTCCCCGAGCCAACCGTGTCCCTCGCCCTTGCTTGACCACCTCTCCGCGCAGCGCTGTCGCGGCGGACTGCGCCATATAAATCGGCGGAAGTATAGCAGCCGGGCGGGCACCCGGGCGTGCGGCGCGCGACCACGGTGAAGCCCGCCGCGAAGAACATCGTCGCGGTGCCGGTATCGATCGGGGCGGCGGCGACCGTGCCGAGCGTCGCGCGCGGGTAGGCTTCCACGCCCCGTGCTCCCTGGTCTGCGGCGAAGTCGGTGGTGGCCTAGAGGAGCAGCATGGCGACGCCATTCCGCCGCTGTTCACCGCGATAGAGAAGCAGTTGAGCGGCCAGACCGATTGGGCGTCGAGGGGGTGCCAGTCGCGCGAACGGTCGAGGCGCGAGAAGTTGGGGTGCGGCGCGGTGGTGCACTAGCCGACTGACATGCCGTCGCGATAGGCGACAACCCTGGGTGAATGCTCGGCGGTCGTCGCGACCACCCGGAAGCTGTCGTGGCGCTTCTCCGCTGTGTAGCCGTTGTACTCCGTATCGGGGAACCGCCACCATATGCACCAGCGGCCGTGCGCCCCACACGGGCCGAATAAGCGCTCCGAGTCGGGCCAGCGGTCGGGTGGCAGCGGCACGATCGCCGGAAGTGTCGACGCCCCTGTTGCGGTCGCCATCACTCCCACTCGTGACTCATGCTGGCGTCGTGGTGGCCCGGCGGGCGTACAACTCGCCCCACGGCGTCATTCCCTGCTCCACGAAACCGAGGCGGGCATAGAGGGCGCGAGCGACCACATTATCCGACTCGTAGCCGATCAGCACATCGTCGCAGGCGGGGTCGGCTTCGAGACGCGCGATGATCGCGCGCAGCGCCGCCGTGCCGTAGCCGCGTCCCTGCTGTTCGTGCGCGATCATCAGCCGGAAGATCCAGTGGCGCAGGCCGAGCGGCGGTGCGCCGTCGGGGTAATAGCCGTACATCGCGAACCCGACCATGATCTCAGCATCATCCGCTCCTGCGCGAGCGTAGATCGCCTGCGGGAAAAAGGTCGGCATGAACTTCGACTCGGCGAGCGAGTAGGCGTTGGACGCGACGAAATGCTCCTGCTCCGGCGCGAGGCGCAGCCCGATACACGCCTGCCAGTTCTCCTTCGTCACGTCGCGCAAGGCGATCGTCATGGTGCGCACTCGTTTCCATTCTGGCCGTGTCCCAAGGCGCATCGCGGTCCGGCGCGTGGGCCGTGCGGCGCGGGGCTGCCTCAACCCCGCGCCGCCTGCCTGGATTACAGCGTCGTGTCGATCTCGTGCGCGCGCTCCAGCACCCGCGCGAGGAGATCGATCCCGGCCTGGATGTCGGTCTTGTGTCCCATCTCGTTCACCGTGTGGACGTAGCGGGTGGGCGTGGAGAGGGTGATCGCCGCGCTGCCGCCGCGCGCGCGCTGCATCGCCCCGGCGTCGGTGCCGCCGCGCGACAGGATCTCCAGCTGGTAGGGGATGCCCTCGCGCTCGGCGGTCTCGCGGAAGAAGCGGACCAGCTTCGGGTGGGAGATCGAGGAGGAGTCCATCAGCTTGATCGCCGTCCCCGCGCCGAGCGTGGTGACCCGATCCTCCGTCGGCGCGCCCGGCAGGTCCATCGCCAGCGTCACGTCGAGGGCGATCGAGATGTCGGGGTCGATGGCGTAGGACGAGGTGGCCGCGCCGCGCAGGCCGACCTCCTCCTGGGTCGTCGCCACCGCGTAGATGTCGCAGCTCGTCGAGCGCAGCGCGCGCAGCGCTTCGAGCATCACGAAGACCGAGAGGCGGTCGTCCATCGCCTTGCCGACCACGCAGTCGCCGATCTCCTCGGTGGTCCGATCGAGCGTCACCATGTCGCCGAGCCCGACCGCCGCCTTCACCCGCTCCGCCGGGAGGGCGAGATCGACGTAGAATTCCGCCACCTGCGGCGACTTGCCGCGCTCGGCCTCGCTGAGGAGGTGGGCAGGCTTCGCGGCGGGCGCGAGGACGCCGCGATAGTCCCGGCCGTCACCCGCGTGGACGATGACCCGCTGCTGGAAGAGCGAGCGCGGGTCGAAGCCGCCGAGCGGTTGCAGGCGCAGGAATCCGTCATCGGAGACATACTTCACCATGAAGCCGATCTCGTCGATGTGTGCCGCCAGCATCACCTTGCGGCGTGGCCCCTCACCGACCCCGCGCTTGATGCCGATCACGTTGCCGAGGGGATCGACCGAGACCTCGTCGCACGTCGCCTGGAGTTCGGGGATCACGATCGCGCGCAGGCGCTCCTCGTAGCCCGGAATCCCGGCGGCCTCGGTCAGTCGCTTCAAGAGTTCGATGCGCATCCTCGTGCTCCTCCATGCCTATCCTGCTGCGGGCGTTGCCAGCCCGACGATCGCTGAACAGCGCTATTAATAGCATAGCGGGGCGGTGGGCGGCGTGGGTGGCCCTCGGATCGGCCCGCCGATGCCGTCCGATGGACGGGTATACTGAGCGGGTAGCGTGGCCGCGTGGATCGAGTGGGGAGGGTGGAGGATGCTGATGCGGACCGATGCCGACTATGCCGCCGAATTGGATCGTGCCGACGAGTTAGGCGCATACCGGGAGCGCTTCTATCTGCCCGAAGGAGGACTCTACTTCGATGGTAATTCGCTCGGCCTCCTCTCGCGCGATGCCGAGGCGGCGGTCCTGCGGACACTGGAAGAGTGGAAGACGCTGGGGATCGAGGGGTGGCTGGGCGCGCCGCAGCCCTGGTACTACCTCGGCGAGGCGCTCGGTGGCCTCAGCGCGCCGCTGATCGGTGCCGACCCCGAGGAGGTGGTAGTCACCGGCACGACGACGACCAATCTCCATGCCTTGCTGGCGACCTTCTATCGGCCGACCGGCGAACGCCGGAAGATCGTGGCGACCGCGCTCGACTTCCCCTCCGACCTCTACGCGCTGCGGAGCCAGATCGCGCTGCGCGGCGGCGATCCCGACGCCGACCTGATCCTGGTGGAGAGCGAGGATGGCCGCACGGTGGACGAGGCGCGGATCATCGCCGCGCTCGACGGAACAATCGCGCTCCTCATCCTCCCCTCGGTCCTCTACCGCAGCGGCCAACTCTTCGATCTGGCGCGGTTGACGCGCGCGGCGCACGAGCATGGCGCGCTGATCGGCCTCGACTGTTGCCACTCGATCGGCGTCATCCCCCATCACTTCGACGAGTGGGGCGTCGATTTCGCCTGCTGGTGCAACTACAAGTACCTGAACAACGGGCCGGGCGGCACGGCGGGGCTCTACGTCAATCGGCGGCACTTCGGGCGGACGCCGGGGTTGGCCGGGTGGTGGGGGAGCAACAAGGCGCGGCAGTTCGATATGGCGATCGGCTTCGATGCCGCGTCGGATGCGGGCGCATGGCAGATCAGCACGATCCAGGTGCTCAGCGCCGCGCCGCTGCACGGCTCGCTGGCGATCTTCGCGGAGGCGGGGATCGCGGCGATCCGCGCCAAGTCGCTGCGCCTGACCGGCTATCTGATCGACTTGTTGGAGGCGAACGGCCTCACCGCCGCGCCCTACGACTATCGGATCGGCACGCCGCGCGACGAGGCGCGGCGCGGCGGCCACGTCGCCGTGGAGCACGACGACGCCCCGCGCATCGTCAAGGCGTTGAAGGCACGCGGCGTGGTGCCGGACTTCCGCCCCCCTGACGTGATCCGCCTCGCCCCGATCGCCCTCTACACCTCGTTCGCCGATGTCTGGTCCCTCGTCCAGCACCTGCGCGCGATCATCGATGGCGGCGAGCAGGAAGCCTTCGCCAAAGAGCGCGATCTCGTTGCGTAGGATGAGAGGGCCGGAACAAGAGACACGGAGACACCGAGGGGGAACGAGAGAAGGGCACGATTAGAGTGGCAATGCCAATCCCACTCAGCGCCCCTCGGCAAGGATTGGGCATTACTGCCACAACACCCTACCCCTCTCCTCGGATGGGGAGAGGGGTGGCGAGCAATTGCGAGCCGGGGTGAGTTACATTCCGGGGGTTGAAACCCCCGGCTATAGGTGCCTATCGGCACCGGCGAAGCCCGCCTGCGCGGGCTGGGCAGAAACCATACGCCGCCACCACACCCAGCGATCCGGGGTGTGGGCCGTCCTCGCCGTGGGAGGGCCGTTGGGCGTGGGTGGGCCGTTAGACTAAAGTCCCGGCTGAAGGCGGCTCACGAAGCCCGCCTGCGCGGGCTGGACCACCCCGATTCCTTCTTCTCTCGTCCCCCTAATCTCTCGTCGTTCTCTGCGTCTCTGTGGCTCTGAGGCCAACCGCTCTCTTCACGCCCACTCCGTCCACTCGCTCACTGCGCCTACCACACAAGGAGGCGGGGCGAGATGTACCTTCTCGCCCCGCCATGTTCATCGGTTGTGCGGCCTGTGCAGTGGGCTCGCGTGAGGGTGGCGGTATGAAGACCGCTCCTAGTGCTCCGCCCGCTGGAGGGTGGCGCTCCGATGCTTTTCCCCGGCGATCGCACCGCCGTTCCTCCGTGTCCCGAGCGACGATCGCACCGCCGCTCGCTACCGTCGTGCCCCCGGTGTACTCACCGGGCAGGGCGCGGTGGTATGTTCGGTCAGACGCGCCGCCGCCCGTTGGGTCGTCCGCTCGATCGCCCATTCGTCAGCGATGGGCGCGTGCGGCTTGAGGGGGTCGGCTTGGGACGATCGAGCACGACCGGTGCGCCATCGCGCGTCCGCGTCTGGCTCCGTCGTACCGGGATGTTGGCGATCAGTTCATCGTTGTGGCCACGGCGCTCCACCGCCACCTCGACCCCGGTCGGATCGATGTCCAGGTGGCGCGAGATCACCTCGGCGATCTCGGCCTTGATGGCGTCCATCGTCCCCGGTGGCATCGAAAGATGGTCTTGCACCAGGACGACCTGGAGGCGTTGCTTCGCCAGTTGGGCGCTGCTCGGCTGCTTCGCGAACAAACTGCGGAAGAAGCTCATCGTTTTCTCCTCCCGCTAGCTCGCCACGCGTTGGCGCGGGCGAAATGCGTTCATCATCCGGGTCAGGAAGCCCTCGTTGAGGGTCGGGATCACGATCGGGATCTCCTCACCGAGCAAGCGCTGGGCGATCTCGCGGTACGCCCGCCCGGCGCGGCTCGCCTCGGAGAGCGCCGCAGGCTCGCCACGGTTGGAGGCCATCACGATCGTCGAGTCCTCGGGCACGATGCCGACGAGGTCGATCGCCAGGATGTCTTGCACATCCTCGGTCGTCATCATCTCGCCACGCTGCACGAGCGCGGGGTTGAGCCGGTTCAGGATCAGGCGCGGCTGCGGCAGCTCCGCCGCCTCCACCAGGCCGATGATTCGGTCGGCGTCGCGCACCGCCGACACCTCCGGCGTCGTCACCACCAGCACCTCATCGGCCCCGGCGATGGCGTTGCGGAAGCCCTGCTCGATCCCGGCGGGGGAGTCGATCACCACGAAGTCGAAGTCCTTGCTCAGCTTCTGGCAGAGTTCGGCCATCTGCTCCGGGGAGACGGCATCCTTGTCGCGCGTCTGGGCGGCGGGGATCAGCGACAGGTTCTGGAAGTGCTTGTCGCGGATCAACGCCTGCTTCACGCGGCAGTTCCCCTCGATCACATCCACCAGATCGTAGACGATCCGGTTTTCGAGACCGAGGACGATGTCGAGGTTACGGAGTCCGATATCGGCGTCGATCAGGCAGACATTTTTGCCGTTCATCGCCAGGGCCATCCCCAGGTTCGCGGTGGTCGTCGTTTTACCGACGCCCCCTTTCCCCGAGGTTACGGTGATGCAGCGTCCCATTGCTCCTCCGGCTCAATTAGTGGGCGAGTGGTCGAGGTGGGCCAGTGGGCGAGAGGGATCCATTCTGGTCCACTCGCCCACTTCGTACCACTCGCCCACTTCGCCTACTTCAACTTCCAGGGCTCGACGATGAGCCGACCGTTCTCCAGGCGGACGCGCTCGGGCATACCGTGCGTGTGGCCTTTCGTATCTGAGGGCGGCAGCGCGTAATGGCTGCCGATCCGCAGCTGTGTGGGGGTGAGACCGAGCGCGCAGATGATCGCGCCGTCATCACCGAGCGCCCCGGCGTGGACCATGCCGCGCACCATGCCCCAGACCATGATGTCGCCCGAAGCCGCCACCTCCGCGCCCGCGTTGATGTCGCCAAGGAGGACGAGGTGGCCGTGGTGGCGGATGCGCGAGCCCGAACGGAGCGTACGGCGCAGGTAGAGCGCCTCGCCCGCATCCGGGTTCACCGGATGAATCTGCGTGTTGGCCAGGCCGGTCGGCCGGGAGTCCGGCGCAACCTGGGCGCGGTCGGTCGGGGCGACTTGCAGGGGGTGGTAACCGGCCTTGCGGATCGCCGCACGCCCGTGCGTGCTGCTGGCGGTGAAGCCGCGTACGACAACCTCGCGCTCCTCCAAGACTTGGCGGTAAAACGCGATCTCCTCGTCGGTCACATCGCGCTCGCCGAGATCGACGATCACGTCGGCCCCATTGAAGAACGCTTCCGCGCCGTCGAGATGCGCCGCGAGTGCCTGGGCGACCTCGCGCGGCCCGTAGGTACGCGTATCGTCCGGCACCGCCAGCAGCAGCCCCTCGCGCGTGCCACGCACCCTGATCAAAGCTGCCGCCGCGCCCCCGCCGCTCCGCCCCTTCGCAAGCAATGGCGGATCGTGGACATACGCGTGAATATGCTGCGCCATCGCACTCCTCCTGCCGCGCTTGCACGCCGCGGCCGGTACCGAGCAGTCCCCGCTGAGACTGTACGTACAGAGTGTAGCTGATACTTCAACCCAGGTCAAGCGGCTGTTCAGGGCCTGCGCCGGTGGACAAGCTCGTGGTCGAGTGGGGAAGGGAAAGGGGAGGAAGAGATTGCGGGGCGGCGCGATACGCCGCCCCGCTGAAGAGTTGCTGTCGTCGTCTGCCGTCAGGCCTGGTTCGGATCCGACTTGTGGGCGAACCAGGCGTTGATCATCCCCGCCGCGACCGGCGCGGCGATCGTGGCGCTGGCCGAGCCGCCCTCGACAAAGGCCAGGACGCAGATCTCCGGGTTGTTGTAAGGGGCGAAGGCCGCGCACCAGGCGTGCGATTTCAGCAGCAGGCCGTCGTCGTCCACAAAGGCGCTGTCGTACTCGGCGGTCCCGGTCTTGACCCCGGCATCGATGCCGGGCGGGAGCGGGAACCGTTCGGTCCCGGGGATCGGGTTGCCCGCCGGGTCGAAGTCCGGCGCGACCAGCCCCTTGACCGTATTGTCGCGGTGCCAGTCGACATTCATCTTCATGCCCTTGCGGACCACTTCCAGCAGGTTGCGATCGACCGGTAGTTTGCGGATGACCTGTGCTTGCGGGCCGCGCACCGTCTGTCCCTGATCGTTGACCACCTCGTGGACCAGGGTCGGCTTATAGACGGTGCCGCCGTTGGCGAGCGCGGCGGTGGCGTTGCAGAGTTGCAGCGGGGTCACCTGCATGTAGCCCTGCCCGATCGCGGTCACCAGCGTATCGCCGAGCGACCAGTAATCGCCGACGAACGTCTGCTCTTTCCAGGCGAGGCCGGGAACCAGCCCCGGCACCTCGTCGCCGAGTTCGATGCCGCTCTTCGCGCCGAAGCCGTAGAGGCGCAAGTGCTCGTTCAAGGCGTCGATCCCGATGCCATTGAAGTACTCCGGGTTGCCGCTGTTCGGCTGGTAGAAGTGCGTATCGACGCCGAGCAAGTCGGGCTGCTTCGGCCCCGCCAGCGTGTAGAAGAAGACGTCGCAGGAGGTGGCGAGCGCCTCGTAGACGCTCAGGTCCTGATGCTGCTGATCGCGCGTCCAGCACCAGTACTTGTTGCCGCCGATCTCGTTGCCGGTCGGTGGGACGCGGATGTTGCCCAGGCATTTGAACTTCGTATTGTCTTTGATCTTGCCGGTATGCAGCCCGGCCATCGCCGAGAAGGTTTTCAGCGTCGAGCCGGGCGGATAAACGCTGGCGATCGTCCGGTTCTGCAACGGATGCACCTTATCCTTGTCGGGGACATCCTTCTCCAGCAGGACATCGTACTCTTTTTGGGTGATCCCCTTGGCGAAGAGGCGCACATCGTAGCCCGGCAGGCTGACGAGCGCGAGGATCTCGCCGTTGCGCGGGTCGATCGCCACCGCCGCGCCCGCCGGGGCCGGGATCGGTTTGACCTTGTCGGGGCGGGACGGGTTCTCCAAGAGCACGTTCTTATTCGATTCTTCGATCAGCGGCCTGACGTTGTTGATGCCGCCCTTGCCGCCGTAGCCTTCCTGGAGGATCTTGATCACCTGCCGCTGGTAGTCGAGCGGGATCGTCAGCACGACGCTATTGCCATTGACGGCGGGTTTGCGTAGCTCGGGATATTCGCCGACGACGCGGTTCGCCGCGTTCATCTTGGCGATATACTTCCCCTCGCGCCCGCGCAGCAGCTCTTCCAGGCCGCTCTCGATCCCGGCCTTGCCGACCTGGTCATTGTCGGAGTAGGCATACTTCTTGGAGCCATCTTCGGCGGTGATGATCTGTCCGCGATCGTCCTTGAGGGCGGACTCCTCTTTTTCTTCGGCGGTGATCGGCCCGATGTAGCCGAGGATATGGCCCATCTCCGCGCCGATATGGTAGTTGCGGCTGAGCGCCTGATCGTCGATCTGCACGCCGGGGAGGTAGAGGCGATTCGCCTCGATGCCGAGCGCGACCCCCTTGTCGACCCCGGTCTTGATAATGCGCGGCGTATACGGACGCCATTCCCCGAAGATGTCCACCTGATACTCGATCGGGTTGACGACGCTCATGATGTCTTTCGGGAACTCGCTCGCAAGGGCGCGCGCGATGTCCAACTGTTGGGTGCTGAGCGTCTGCTGCCCGTCCGGGATCATCACGGCACGTTGGGGGTTAGGCCCCTTTAGTTGTCTCTCGACCGGATAGCGGATCGCGTCGATGTCGATCCCGATCGCGGCGGCGAGGCGGCGGTAGATCTCCTCGCGCGACCCGATCTCTTTCGGCATCTTCGGCGGGCGGAGGATGATCACATCCAGCATCTGGAGTTGATTCGCCAGCGTCGTGAAGATCGCCCGACGCTGGAGCGCCCCGTCGTCGGTGTCGGGGTCCGGTAGGTTCGCCGGGACGATCGATACCGACCAGCTCTTCGTGTTGTCCGCCAGGATCGTACGGCCGCGATCGTAGATCAGGCCGCGCGCCGCCGGCAGCGGGAAAGCGTTCTGTGAGAAAACCTGCTGAGCAGCGACCGAATCCTGATGATCGCGCACCTGGAGTTGCCAGAGTCGCCCGGTGAGCGCGGCGAACGAGGTAACGGCGAGCCCCTTGAAGACGACCGTACGGCGGGTGAGGCGGAGCTGATCGGGGGTCTGCTCCGGCGAGCGCGGATGTTTCTTGTCGGTGACCCGCTCGATCTCCATCCGTTTTTTCGAGCGGAAGCTTGGGTAATCTTTCTTACGCGCGAACATAGCTCTCGTTCCGTCCGATCCAGCGATTCACGAGTTGCACGATCAGGTAGAGCGGGGGGGCGACGATCGCATTGAGGAGCGCCCCGAGCGTCGCCAGTTGCAGCGTCGCGAGCGGATCGATGGTCCCGCTCCCCGGGGAATTGAGACGCAGCAACACCAGCACCCACGACAAGAAAATGAGCGCCAGGCCATGCGCCACGGTCGCAGCCAGCGTCATCAGCAGGGGAAAGAGCAGGCCGCTCTGGAAGAAACGCCCGCGGCTGAGCCAGCCGATCAGTGCCACCGGCAGCAACGACAGCGCCGTGCTGCCGAGCGGTGCGAGGGTGAGTAAGTCGATGCCGATGCCGATCCCGAACGCCCAGGCAAGCCCTTCGCTCGGCTCGCGCGTGGCGCTCCAGAGGAGCAGGGTGACGAGAACGAGGTCCGGCGTGATGCCGATGATGCGGCCCATCGGCATCACGCTGTTCTGGATGAGGGCCATCAGGAGCAGGAGAATCGTGAAGACAATCCGTGGCATGGTTGGCGCACTACCCCTTGTCGAGCAAACGCCGTGCGACTCGTCGCCGGTCAGCGGCGGCGTTACCCGGTTGTTCGTCGTCGGTCCGTGCACCCTGGGACATGGTCTCTCTTGCCCCCTTGCGATGGCCTCAAGGATAGCATACGGCCTCAGGCCGGGCAATGCGGGGACGGCACCGCCGACGGCTCTGTGCGCGCCGGATTTCGTGTCGTATCCGGACCAGGTGCACCGTGATCCTGGCTCGATTGACTTGGGGCAGGGGGGGCATATTGGCATGGAGGAAGGGGTTTTACGCCTCGTCGTTATACGGTTCCTCGGTCTCCTCGGCGCGCAATTCCGCTAACCAGCGGTGGTCGTCGGCGTCGAGCACGGCTGGGGTGAGGAGATCGGGGCGTTGCCGCAGGGTGCGGCGCAACGCCTCACGCCGCCGCCAGCGCGCGATGTTGGCGTGGTGGCCGGTGAGGAGGATCGGGGGGACGGTGAGGCCACGGAAGTCGTGCGGGCGCGTATAGTGCGGCCCCTCCAGGATACCGGAGGTGTGCGACTCCTCGGACAACGACTCCGCCGTGATCACTCCCGGCAAGAGGCGCGTGGTGGCGTCCACGATCACCCCCGCCGCCAGTTCGCCATTGGTCAGGACGTAATCGCCGATCGAGAGTTCGTCGGTGACGATCAGATCGCGCACCCGCTCGTCGAAGCCCTCATAGTGGCCGCAGAGGAGCGCGACGCGCGGGTGCCGCGTCAGTTCCTCCGCGATCGCCTGACTGAAGCGCCGCCCGCTCGGCGAGAGCAAGATCACCGGTATATCGGAACGCTCCGCGCCGAGCACCGCCTCGACCGCACCGACCAGCGGCGGCGCTTGCAGCACCATCCCCGCGCCGCCGCCGTAGGGAGTGTCATCAACGGTGTGGTGACGGTCGGTTGCCTGCTCGCGCCAGTCGTGGAGGACGATCTCGACCAGGCCGCGCGCGGCGGCGCGTTTGATGATGCTCTCACTGAGCGGCCCGGTGAGCATGCCGGGGAAGAGCGTGAAAATGTCCCAGCGCATCGTTCAGGCCGCGCTACGGATCGGTGGGGAGGCGTAAGGAGCGGTGAGCAGCGAACGATCGTGAGCTGTCGTTGCCTGTCGCATCGTCTTCCCCGCGCGCCCTGTTACGGTCGGTTGAAATAATAGATCGCCTCGACCTCGCTGTACTGCCCGTGCGCGGTGATGCTCGTCGCGGCGGTTGGGATCGCCGCCCACCCCGCGACATCGGTACCGGTGAGGATGCTGCCGTCGTCGAGTGCGTCGGTGCGGAAGAGGAAAATCGCGGTGCCATCGGGGAGATTGTACCAGAGCATCACCGGCTCATTTGGCGTGAACGCGGCCATCGTGGTCAGCGTCGTGCCCGGCTGCTTGTGGCTGTCGGCCAGCAGCGCGACCCGTGGCGTAGTGCTGCTGATGGCGGCGTCGCCCACCGTGAGCGCTACCGGGTTTGCCGCCGCCCCGCCGCCGCCCGCATACGCCTTGAGGAGCGCCCGCACACGCTCCGGGTGCGCCTCCGCGTAGGCTCCGAGTTGGGGGCTGGCCGCCTTGACGTCATCGAGCCCGGATGTGGCGCACTCGTTGTCGCACTCGATCGTATCCGGAGCCTGGTTGGTCCAGGCGAGCATCGTGCCGAAGGCGAGCGGCGTATTGGGGGGAGCATCGACGCGCAGGGTGAGGATCGCGGTCTTCCGCTCCTTCGGGCCGATCGGGCCGAAGGAGATCGTGACGACCCGACTCTCGGTGTCGATCTCCTCGACCCATGCCCGGTTCTGATCGTTCGGGGCGAGGCGACCATCGTCCGACGAGTGGAAGCCGAGGAGGGTGACTCCCTCGGGCAGCGCGGTGAAGGTCCGCACCTGACTCGCGCCGCCGTATTCGAGGTTGGACGAGTCATTGGTGGCGTAGACGCGCAGCTCGATCGTATCGCCGCTACGCGCTTGCACGTTGGGCGTGACCGCCTGCCCCGGCCAGACGCGCGGCAGTCCCGGCGTGGGCCGCGAGCAGGCTGCAAGCAGGCCGAGGAGGACGAATCCCAGGCTGAATACGCCCAGCATCGGGCGGACGCGCGCGCCGGTTATACGGTGCCGCGCCATGATCGCGCCAACGTACCAGCCTGCCGTGTGAACCCTCGCCATCCGTACCCCTTCCCTCTTCCCCGATGCCCCGCCGCAAGGCTGTCCCGGCGCGCGCCTGTCGCGTCGGGCAGGCCCATGCGATCGGGAGCATATGTAGTCTTTTGTACCAGACCGGCGTGTCGGCGTCGGCCATCGAGCGGCACCATCTCCATACCGAAACGACGCAACCTGGCGCTGGTTGCTCCGGGTTGCGAGTCTCGGTGGCCGATGTGCCGCGCGGCCCGGCCCGGATCGGCCATGGCGGGCCAAAGTGCGTGCGTCCGCGCGACCCGCTACTCCTTGTCGGTGTCGATCTGCGCTCGCTGGAGCTGGCCGCTGTAATCGACGTAGATCGACTGCCATTCGGAGAAGACATCGAGTGCCGCCTGTCCGGCCTCGCGATGGCCGTTGCCGGTCGCCTTCGTGCCGCCGAACGGCAATTGGATCTCCGCGCCGATCGTCCCGGCGTTGACGTAGAGGATGCCGGTGTCGATATCCTGCATCGCCCGGAAGGCGCGGTTCACATCGGCGTGTAGATGGCGGCGGAGAGGCCGTACTGCACGCCATTGCCGGCGTCGATCGCCTCCTCGAACGAATCGATCGGGATGATCGTCGTCACCGGCCCAAAAATCTCCTCCTGCGCGACGCGCATGGACGCCTTTGCGCCGCCGAAGATCGTCGGTTGGTGGAAGTGGCCGCGCGCCAGGTCGCCGTCACGGGCGATCTCGCCGCCGATGACCAGCTCCGCCCCCCTGCCGCCCGATCGCCATGTAGCTGTTGATCCGCTCCAACTGGGAGCGGCTGATCACCGGGCCGATCTCGATCCCCTCCTGCATGCCGTTGCCCAGGCGGAGCGTACCGACTTGCTCCGCCAGGCGGTCGGTCAAGGCCCGCTCGACCGACCGATGGACGATCACGCGCGAGGCGGCGGTGCAGCGCTGGCCGGAGGTGCCGAAGGCGCTCCAGACGATCCCGTCGAGCGCCAGATCGAGATCGGCGGCGTCGAGGACGATGATCGCGTTCTTGCCGCCGAGTTCGAGCGACACCCGCTTGCGCGTCCGCGCCGCCTCCAGCGCCACATGGTCGCCGGTCTCGGTGGAGCCGGTGAAGGAGACAAGCGCGATGTCCGGGTGCGGCAGGATCGCGTCGCCGACCTCGCCGCCCGTGCCGAGGACGAGGTTGAGGACACCCGGCGGCAGCCCGGCCTCCTTGAAGACCTCGGTCAGCCGCACCGCCAGCAGCGGGGTGAGGGTGACGGGCTTGAAGACGACCGTGTTCCCGGCGACGAGTGCGGGCATGATCTTCCTAGTACTACAGCCGCAGTTAGATGGTCAGCTTCCTGTGAAGGCGAGGGGGGGCGATGCACGAGACGGTCGAGGACTGGGGCGCGGAACTGCTGGGGCTGCACGCGCGGATCGCGCCGCGCTTCGACCGGGCGGAGCCGCGGCGGCGCGCACGGGCCTACGTGCAGGCGCTACTGAGTCCGGTCGACCGCAAGAACGGCTGGCAGATCGCCGAGCGCGCCGGGGAGACGACCCCCGATGGGATGCAGCGCCTGCTGAACGCCGCCGCCTGGGATGCCGCCGCCGTGCGCGACGACCTGCGGGCCTACGTAGCGGAGCACCCGGGCGACCCGGGCGGGGTGCTGATCCTCGACGAGACCGGGTTCGTCAAGAAGGGTGTCGAATCGGTCGGGGTGCAGCGGCAGTACAGCGGCACCGCCGGGCGCATCGAGAGCTGCCAGATCGGCGTCTTCCTGTGCTACGCCACCCGGCGTGGGGCCGCGTTCCGCGACCGGGCGCTGTACCTGCCGCAGGGGTGGGCGGGCGATGCGGCCCGGCGGGCGGCGGCGGGCGTGCCGGACGAGCTGGCCTTCGCGACGAAGCCCGCGCTCGGGCGGGCGCTGCTGGAGCGGGCGCTCGACGCGGGCGTGCCGACCGCCTGGGTTACCGGCGACAGCGTGTACGGCGGCGACCGGCGGCGGCGGGTGTGGCTGGAGGGGCGGGAACAGCCGTTCGTGCTGGCGATCCGGGCGAACGAGCCGCTCTGGCAGGACGGGCCGCACTATGTCCCCGCCGCGGCGATCGCCGCCGCGCTGCCCGCAGATCGCTGGCAACGGCTGTCGGCGGGGGCCGGGGCCAAGGGGCCGCGCCGGTACGACTGGGCCTGGCGGGCGGTCTGGCGGCTGCAACTCACCGCCGAGGAGCGGGCCTGGGGCCACTGGCTCCTCGTCCGGCGCAGCATCGCCGATCCGACGGAGTTGGCCTACTCCATCGTCTTCGCGCCGCGTGTCGGCACCACGCTCGCGGCGCTCGTCGCCGTGGCGGGGACACGCTGGCAGATCGAGAGCGGCTTCGATGCCGCGAAGGGCGAGTGCGGCCTGGACGAGTACGAGGTCCGCACCTGGGATGCCTGGCACCGCCATATCACGCTCGCCCTCCTGGCCCACGCCTTCCTCGCTGTCGTGCGCGCGCGGGAGGCTAAAAAGGGGATGCGGAACCCGACAACCTGCTCCCCCTGACGATACCGGAGGTGCGCCGCCTCCTGTGCGGGCTGCTCTGGGCGCGCACGCCCCGCGAGGACCGGGTGCTCGCCTGGTCGCGCTGGCGTCGGCGGCACCAGCGCCGAGCGCAGCGCTGCCACTACCGCCGACGCGGGGCGACCTTCGGTCGCCAAGTGCGGCTGTAGTACTAGAAACTGTGCGAGAAGGGTACGGACACGCCGAGGATCGCCGAGAACCATATGGGCGAGGCCGCGTCCGTACTCTGTCATGATCGCGAATCACCGCGATCCGTCGCTGCCAA
>JAABUN010004939.1_pt1 | contig 17273 bp, 17 predicted proteins | sample 5559311 | NCBI WGS metagenome assembly JAABUN01 (sample SAMN10711877, study PRJNA513370) | rock metagenome | isolation source: Antarctica rocks | place: Antarctica: Victoria Land, Siegfried Peak sud
AGCACCCGAACCGGTCCGCGGCACGGCGCAGCGGCCACTCCTGATCGACGATGCACCGGGCCAGGCGTAAACGTCCGGTAGGGGACAGCGGGGCGTTAGCGTGGGACATGAGGACCTCCGTGGTGTGGTGTGAGCCGTCAGATAGCCCCACCCCACCCGGAGGTTCTCACCATGTCCAGCACATCACCCGTGTCACCAACCTCCGTGGTCAGTACACCTAGGAGTGGGGAACTTCAGCTACGCCGACGACCTCGACCGAGCCATCTTCGAGATCTGGCGCCTGGGCTCCGTGGCCGACGAACCCACCACACCACGCTGACTCCCTATCCATGTGCAGCCAGGCTTAAGGGGGCAAACCCATGGTGAAGGAGAAACTGGCATGCAGCGAGAACGACGGCACAACCCCTACCCGCTGACCTGGGAAATCCCGCTAGGCATCGTGTGCCTGGTGCTGCTGCTGTTGGTCCTCGGCGCCCACGGCGGGCGGGCAGCAGCAAACCTGGCAGCCGGTAGGGGACTGACGTTCCCCCCAACCACCGAACTGTTCCCCGCCAGCATCGGCCTCCTGCATGGCGACGCGGCCGCGGGCCTGGACAACCCGCCAGCCAAGGCAGCCAGCCCTAGGTCCTTGCAGGCGTGGATCGTGGCCAGTGAAGTGCTGGTGCTGGCGCTGAGCGCATGGGTCGGAGTGATCGCCTACCTGCGGTGGGGACCCGGCCGGATGAAAGGCATGGCCACCCAAGCTTAGGCCGAAGCGCTCCTGGGGCTGACCCGGCTCCGCAATACCCGGGCCATCGTCCGACCCGACCTCTACGGCAAAAAGGTCACCCGGTGAAAAGCTTCGATCCCCGCGACGTCGGGTGGCGACTTGGCCGCTCCCACGAACCCCGCGGCACCCAGTTGTGGGTGCCCTGGGACCGCACCGCTGGTGTGATCGGACCCCAGGGTTCGGGTAAGACACTGGACCTACTCACCCCCGCGCTACTGGACGCACCCGGGGCGGCGTTGGTGACCTTGACCAAACCAGAGGACCTGCTTCTCACGTTCACCGCCCGATCCGCCAACTCCAGGCCGTGCGTGGTCCTGGACCCCTTCGGGCTCGTGCCCGGGCTGCCCGAACTAGTGTGGGACCCCATCGAAGGGTGCGTCGACGCCCTCGTTGCCGAACGGCGCGCCAAAGCGTTCACCGCCGGCACCATCAAAGGGGCCTTGGCCGAAGGGTACGGCGACCAGGCTGCCCGGTTCTACGCGGCCGAAGCCGCCAAAGTTATCCAGGCCTACTTCCACGCCGCGGCCCTGACCGGGCGCAGCCTCAACGACGTCCTGCGGTGGGTGTCCAACCCAGCCAACACCAGCGAACCCGCAGAGATCCTGCGCGAACACCCCCACGCCGCACCGTATTGGCACGGCCTGCTGCACGGTGCCCTGAACGGGGATAACCGTACCGCCGGTAACACCACGACCACCGTCCAACAAGCGATGAGCCTGTTCTTCCAAGAACCGATCCGCCGCCGCTGCGTCCCCGGCCCTGGGCGCCCCGCCACCGACATTCGCGACGTCCTCGCCCGTGGCGGCACGATCTACCTCCTGGGCCGTGAAGACCCCTACGCCTCGGCGTCCCCGTTGATGACCGCCCTAGCCGAGCACGTCCTAGACACCGCGTTACACGCCGCGCAACGCTCACCCTGGGGCCGGTTATGCCCACCCATGCTGGCCTGCCTCGACGAACTGCCCTCGACCGCGCCGCTACCCACGCTGCGCACCCGGATGGCCAACGAACGAGCCCTCGGGCTGTCCTTCATCTGGGCCGCTCAGACCCGCGCCCAACTCGACGCGATCTTCGGGCAACAAGAAGCCCGCGCCGTCCTCGGGCTCACGGGTCGGTGCGCCAGGTCAGTGGCGGCGGTCGCCAGCTCTTCGGTGACCAGCGGTTCCGGGCGCGAAGCTCGCTCGCGTCCACCAAGGCCCAGCTCGAGTCGGGCATCCAGGCGGCCTTGATTGACCCCGACGACGTAGCTCCGGCGGGAGGCCAGTCGCTCAGCCTGAGCCACTTCGCTGCCACCGCAGCGTTCTCGTCACAGATCTTGCGGCTGAGCCCGCCCGGCGCCGCTGTGTCGCTGACACAGGCGATCGCCCAGCTCGACAGCTCGGTCGTCGCCGCGGCTCAGCAGTCGTGGGCGGGTCAGTTCGGCGACGGGATCAGCTCGGCGATCGCGGACATCGGCAAGCGCCTGGCGACGATCGACGACTCGATCAACCTCACGGCGCTCATCGACGCCGGCGAGCGGTTGTTCACTCCCGGCGCATGGCCCGAGATGGCGGTCATCGAGCGCGAGCAGGCCGGCGCCGGTGAGATGTACGCGCACCAGGGCCCGCTGCCGGCGGACCTGGCGTTCGAGCTGGTCGGGCGTGGCGGTGGAGCTTCAGTCACTGGGCCAACACGCGGCAGTCGGGTGCCATGGTCGGCGGCGCGCTCGCGCCCGGCGCTCACAGCACGTTGCGGTTCGACCGCCTCTCGAGCGCCCGCCCCGGCGTACGGGTCGAGACGAGTGAGGCGGCGACTCAGGTCCGGCTAGGGCTGACGGTGGCGACGTCGGAGGGCTCGCGCTGGTGGGTCGGGTGGGACACGACCGTCACGGCGGCAGCGGGGAATCCGGCCGCGAGCCTGGTCCGGGCCGAGGTCCCGCTCGGCGTCCTGATCACATCGGGCGCTGCGGGCGGCTCGGCGGTGCTGCGCTCCGGGGAGCGGGTAGGTGCGGACGTGCGGCCGATGACCAGCTGGGCACTGCCCGGCCGGGCCGCGGGCGAGCTGCTGCGGGTGGAGCCTGCGGACGCTGCCTCTCCGTTCGGCGCGGTTCAGGTCCAGCGGGACAGCGCCGACGGTCAGCTGCTCGAGCGCATCCTCGTCGACCCGATGGGCTGACGCCGCGCGCTGTGCCCAGCGGGGTGGCTACCGGCCGCGGTCACGCACCATGGCCGCTAGCCCATAGTGCGCTCGACGATCGGCCGCTGTCGACGGCTGCTTTCGGCCGGCCTGGGCGCCTGGGCGCAAGGGCACGTTTCCGAGTGTCGCCGGGCGCTGAGCCAGCAGTAGGTAACAGATCCGGGGTCAAGCCTGCAGTTCACGCTGCATCTGACGGTAGCGGTCGACCAGTTGTCACCGGTTCGTGCAGCAGGCCCATCCGTTGCGTCCTTCTGGGCGCTAAGCAGCATGTTCGGGTCGAAGTATCTGGGCGCCGTAACGCGGCAGTATGACGCAACGCGATCCCAGCGACCGTCCGCCAGGTTGATGCCCATCTGAACCTGCTGCATTGACTCCATCTACTGGAAGCGGTCAGATGCCGGCAGCCCTTGACCCTCCCCGTACTCGGTGCTAGTTTCTGTAATCGATTACGTAACCGATTACGGAGGGAATCTTGTGAGCTCTGTTCGACCCACCGTTTCCCTTGTCGCTGAGCGCGCGGGGGTATCGGTCGCGTCGGTGTCCCGCGTTCTTAACGGGCTACCCGCGAGTGGGGAGATGTCGACGCGTGTGCAGGATGCTGCCGATCTTCTTGGCTACCGTCCTAATGCGATGGCCCGGTCGCTGAGGGTCAATCGGACCCAGCAATTGGCTTTCGCGGTAGCCGATGTGGGCAACCCGGTCTACGTCGAGATGATGCGGGCCATCGAGGGTGAGACCCGGGTCCGCGGGTATCGTCTCTTGGTGTCCTCAACCGCGGGGAGTACCGCTGACACTCGCGACTTGCTCGAAAGTTTGGCTCATGGGTACGCCGATGGCTTGGTGCTCAGCCCTGTGCGGGTCAACGCGGAGCTCGTCGATGCGCTACGACGGGTGAGGTATCCGATCGTTGTGATTGGCACGTTGCCGAAAGACCTCGGCATCGACAACGTCCGCGCGAACTCCGCCGGGGGTGTGCGGATGGCGCTGGAGCATCTGCACGAGCAGGGGTGTCGACGTATCGCGTTCATCAACGGACCTAGCGACACCGTCCCGGGTTCCGCGCGGGGCAAGGCCTTCGCACGTAACGTGCGGGCGTTGCAACTGGACCCCGATGAAGATCTCCGAGTCGAAGCCGCCGATTTCACTCTCGCTGCGGGCAAGGCCGCGGCCGAGAGGTTGCTGGACCGCACAGTTCCCGACGCGGTGCTCGGGGGAAACGACCTGCTTGCGATCGCCACAATGCAGGTCCTTCGAGAGCGTGGACAGCGCATCCCGGAGGACGTCGCGGTCGTCGGTATGGACGACACCGAGTTTGCACGCGTCACGACGCCGGCGCTCACGAGTGTCGATTTGGGCGCTCACGAACGGGGGCGGACGGCAGCGAGGCTGTTGCTCGACCGGCTCGCTGAGTCGGGCCGCGAGGTGCAGCGCAAGACGGTGCAACCTCGCCTGCGGGTCCGCGGTTCCTCGATGCGGGGTGTTTATGTGGTGGGAGACAGCGCATGACTGACACCCAGAAGTCTACCGACCAGCCCTCGGTCTCAGGTAAAAGGGTTCGGAACCGCGGTCGGCGCCAGGGTGGTGACGCCTGGCTGCTGTTGCTACCCGCTCTAATCCCCGTTGCGCTCTTTAGCGTCTACCCGTTGTTGCAAGGCATTTACATCGGTTTCACCGACTCCCAGGCGGGACTGAATCAGGTCACCACCTTCACTGGTGTCGAAAACTACACCGAGCTTGTGGACAACAACCTGTTTTGGAATTCCTTCAGGATTGGCATGATCTGGGCGTTTTCGGTGACGGGGCTGCAGTTCGCGGGGGCCATGGGCTTGGCGATTTTGCTCAACCAGGATCTTCGTTTTCGCTGGGTCGCGCGGACCTTGGCCCTGGTGCCGTGGGCCATGCCCCCGGTGGTGGTAGCAATCATGTGGCGGCTGATGTTCGACCCAAACTCGGGCCCGATCAGCGGTGCCGCGGGGGCTCTCGGCCTGGGGCAGGTCAACTTCCTAGGCAACTTCGAGACCGCCCTGCCGGCCGTCATCGTCGTGGGCGTGTGGGCCGGTATGCCCCAGACCACCATCGCTCTGCTCGCCGGGCTGCAGGGCATTGACGGAACCTTGCATGAGGCGGCGGCGGTCGACGGGGCTAACGTGTGGAAACGGTTCGTCCACGTCACCTTGCCCCAACTGCGACCGGTGATCGTGGCCATTACCTCGTTGAACTTCATTTGGAACGTCAACACTTTCGACCTGATCTACGTGCTCACCAACGGCGGACCGGGTGGGCGGACCATGCTTCCAATGTTGTTCGCCTACAACGAGGCTTTTCGGTACGGCAATTTCGGGGTCGCCGCAGCGATGGGCAACGTGATGGTCGTCATCATCGTCGGAATGCTCATCTTCTACCTACGGTCGCGACTGAAGGACATGAACACATGAGTATCGCTCAGCCCAGCACCGCGGCCAGGGCAGCGCAATACGTTGCCCTGGCGGCCTATTGTGCCTTCCTTGGTTTTCCGTTGCTCTGGCTGCTCTCCACCGCGTTCAAGACCACTCGGGAGATCGCCCTGGGGTCGGGGAGTTTGCTGCCGTCGTCTCCGACGCTCGCCAATTTTGGGGACGCCGTCCGCCGCGCGAATCTCGTCGAAGCCGGGTGGAACAGTCTGTTGGTGGCGGTCGCTACCACCCTGCTCGTCGTGGTTTTAGCGATCCCGGCTGCCTACGGGTTGGCCCGCTTCAAAACGGTCCTGCGACCGGTGACTCTGGGGTGGGTTCTGATCAGCCAGGTCTTCCCGACCATCCTGGTCATCATCCCGCTGTTCTTGATCCTGCAGCAGTTCGGTTTGGTAGATGACCTTGTAGGGCTGACGATCGTCTACGTCGTTTTCATTCTGCCCTTTGCGCTGTGGATGCTCATCGGGTTCGTGTCCGGTATCCCCCGCGAACTGGAGGAAGCGGGAGCGATGGACGGGGCGAGCCGCCTCCGGATCCTGGTCAGCATCGTGTTCCCCCTGCTGCGTCCCGGTGTCGTAGCGACGGCCGTGTTCGCCTTCATCTCTTCCTGGAACGAGTTCTTATTCGCGCTGGTTCTCGTGCAGTCGCCGTCGAAAGTGACCCTACCGCTGGCGCTATCCCGTTTCGTCGGCGCTGAGGGCCAGGTCCAACTGGGTGCCCTCGCGGCGGCGTCGTTGCTGGCCACGATCCCCAGCCTGGTCTTTTTCGCGCTGATCCAGCGCAGGCTCACCTCGGGACTGCTCACCGGCGCGGTCAAAGGCTAGGACATGCGTTTACGGCCACCAGCCCCAATGAAAGGAAAGAGATCATGAAGCTCACCCGACTCAGCACAGCGCTGGCAGCAGCGTTGGCCTTGACAGTCACCGGTTGCGCCACATCGACCCAGACCGCCCCAGAGTCCGATGGCGAGGGTCCGGTCACTCTGCGGTTCCAGAGCCTGGCTTTCCAGGAACCGACCATCAAGGCGACGCAAGACATCGTGGATGCCTGGAACGCGGACCACCCGGACGTCCAGGTCAAATACGTCCAGGGAAGCTGGGACTCGGTTCAGGACCAGCTGGTCACCCAGTTCCAAGGAGGCACCGCACCCGACATCATTCACTACGAGTCGGCGGCGATGACCCAGTTCGCGGACCAGGGATACCTCGCGGACCTCAGTGACACCTTCAGTGAGGACGTGCGCAACGCTGTCCCCGAGGGCATCTGGGACACCGTGACGGTGGACGACCAGGTGATCGCGGCACCCACTTTGATGCAGAGTTACGTCGTATTCGCGAACCGCACCCTCCTGGAGGATGCCGGAGCGAAAATGCCGAGCGGTGACACCTGGTCATGGGACGATTTCCAGGCTGCGGCTGAGGCCACCACGGAAGGTGATGTCTTCGGCGTCGGGTGGGGACTGAACGAGCCTACGGCCACCATGATGAGCCTCGGTCAGAACTTCGACGCCGGCTACTTCGAGGGCGACGGTGACGAGGTCTCGATCGACGTTGGCGACGCCGAGACGGCACTGCCCCAGCGGATTCACGAAATGACCTACGACGACGCCTCGCTCGACCCGGTCACTTTGACCCAGAGCGGCTCGGACGTCATGTCTGGCTTCCTGCAGGGTCGCTACGCGATGACGGTGCAGGGAAGTTACACGGCGCAGACCCTGTCCGAGTCCGCCCCCGAGGGCTTTGACTGGGTGGCGATGCCGGCACTGGAGGGCGACAGCGCCGCGCAGGCCGCGAATCCCCAGACGTTGTCCGTCTCCGCGCAGAGCCCCAACGCCGAGCAGGCCGCCGAGTTCGTTGACTTCTACATGCAGGCCGACAACCTTGCCGCCGTGGCGCGTGGCGACTGGTTGATTCCCGCCTCGACCGAGGCAGCCGACATCCTGGCTGAGCAGACGCAAGGCGAGGAAGGGTGGGCCACCATCTTGGCCGGCGGCGAGTTTCTGACCAAGGCACCCTTCCAGTCCGCGATCGACTACCCCCAATGGAAGGACCAGATCGCCACCCCTTCCTTCCAACGCTACCTCGGTGACGAGATCTCCTCCGAGGAGCTCGCCAAGGAGCTCACCAGCGGTTGGGACTCGGTCAGCGGTGGCTGAGGCCAGCGTGAGATTGCGCGACAAAGCCGTCGGAGTTCTCGTCGGGGCTGCGGTCGGTGACGCCCTCGGTGGGGCCACCGAAGGATGGAGTCCCCACCAAATTCAAGAGCGGTACGGCGGGTTCGTGACCGGAATCGTGCCACCGTTCAACGAAGACTGGCGCAACGCACGCCCTATCGCTCCGTATCACAAAGGTGACGGGCACATCACGGACGATACGTTGATGACGCACGCGCTTGTTGACGTCTACGCCAAGCGCCGCGACCACCTCGACGCCTACGCTGTGGCCGAGGATCTCGTGCCGTTGCTCATGGGAGAAAAACGCTGGATCCCCGAGCTCGAGGCGGAGGCGCTGCTCTTGCAGCGGATCTTCCTGGCCGAGAAGTGGATCGTCGCTCGACTGCACTATGGTCACGTCGACCCGCGTGAGGCGGGGGTCGGGAACATCGTCAACTGCGGCGCCGCCATGTACATATCGCCCGTCGGAGTGATCAACGCAGCCGACCCCGCAGGTGCCTATTGCGAGGCTCTCGACATCGCCGCGCCGCACCAGTCCAGCTACGGACGGGAAGCGGCTGGCGTGCTTGCCGCCGCAGTGGCCGCCGCTATGGGGCAGGGCGCCACCGCAGACTCGGTGGTCGAACACGCACTGGCGGTGGCCAAGGACGGCACCCGCGCCGCGATCGAAGCCGTGTCTGAGGTGGCCGGGACGATCAGCAACTGGCAGGAGGCGATTCCTGCCCTGCGGGCAGCAGTCGAACCGTTCGACACGGTCGGCCCGCACTACCGGGCTCAGGCCATGGACGCCCGACGGCCCAGCCGCACCAAAGCCATCGAAGAGCTGCCGGTGGCGCTGGGTCTGGTCCAGGTTGCCGATGGCGACTTCGAGTCAGCGGTGCTCGGTGGGGTGAACTACGGAAGGGACGCCGACTCGATCGCGAGTATGGCCGGCGCGATTTGCGGGGCACTCGGCGGGCGCGCCGCTGTGCCCCCGGAGTGGTCTGAGCGCGTGGCGCAGGCTAGCCGGACGCCGTTGGAGCCGGCAGGGGAGACGATCGCCGCAGTTGCAGCCGAGGTGTTCGTCCGCGATTCGCAGAGTTGTCGACGCCGTGACGAACGCAGAGCGGCGTTGCTCGATGGCGGCAGTGCACCCTGGTGAGCGCGCTGACCTGGGTTCAACCGCCCGACCTGCTCGCCCACGAGTTCGTCGCCAGTACCCACGAGGGCAAGGAACTCGACGACCTCCGGGAACGGTGGGAAGGCGCCGGGGGTCAGACCCATGCCCCGGCGAACGGACTGCGCCAGGAGGGCGATGCCAGGCTCAGAAAGCTCGCGGTCGAGTTGCTCGACGAACTGGACTCTCGATCCACCTCCCCTCAGCTCGTCACGCTGGAGCCGGAGGAGCTCAGCGCCATCGAGGCGACCTGGCAGGGTTCTCCAGGAACGACGGAGGTGGGGCCTACGCTAGGTGACCGAGTGCACGGTGCCTGGATCGGCCGGTCGGCGGGATGCTTACTGGGTAAACCGGTGGAGAAAATCCCACGCCAGGGCATCCGCGAGATCTTGACCAGTCAGGGCCGTTGGCCGCTGCAGAGTTGGTTCACCGCTGTGGGGCTACCCGACGAGGTCGCGGCGAGGTGGCCCTGGAACCGTCGCAGCGCGCCCACCAGCCTCGCCGAGAACATTGACGGGATGCCCGAGGACGACGACGTGAACTTCACCATGCTGGCCTTGGACGTGCTCGAGCGGCACGGTCACGCCTTCACCACCGAAGACGTGGCCGGTGCCTGGCTGGCCGGATTGCCGGCTGGCCGTGTTTTCACCGCCGAGCGGGTCGCCTACCGCAACCTCCTTCTAGGCCACGCCGCCCCGCGCACGGCCGTACGCCACAACCCCTACCGGGAGTGGATCGGCGCTCAGATCCGCAGCGATGTCTACGGCTGGGTCTGTCCGGGCGACCCTGCGGCCGCCGCACGGCTGGCCTGGCAGGACGCCCGGCTCAGCCACGTGCGCAGCGGTGTCTACGGCGCCATGTTCGTCGCCGCGCTGTGCTCCCAAGCGGTGGTGAGCGACGACGTCGACGATGTCCTGGAGGTCGCGCTCTCGGTCGTGCCACCAGGCAGCCGCCACGCGCAGGCGGTCCGAGATGGCGTGCGGCTCGGGTCATCCCCCCGGGCCACCGAGGACTGTCTCGACGAGCTCTACCGCGACTACGGGCACCTGCACTGGGTCCACGTGCTCAACAACACCGCGCTGCTGGCGTTCGCGCTCACCCGCAGCGAAGGCGACTTCACCGAAGGGGTGTGTACGGCCGTGATGGGCGGCTGGGACACCGACTCCGTCGCGGCTACCGTCGGATCCGTCTGCGGTGCCCTCATCGGAGCCCGCCGCTTCCCGTCGCGTTGGGTCGAGCCGATGTGCAACCGGGTCAGCAGCAGTTTGCCGGGCTTCGACGGGATCAGTTTCGATGAGCTAGCGGACCGGACGATCCGGCTGGTGCGCCCGTGAGCATCCCACACGAGGCACCCCCCGATCGCTACGCTCCCCGACCCATCGACCTGCCGACCGTCGTGCCCCTGGAACCCGGCGCGGACCTCGGCGTGTTGGACGAGGCCAAGATTCTGGCGGCCCCGCAAGATCCGGCGTTGCGCCCCCAGTGGCGGGAGGCTCTGCGCAGGTGGCGCCAGGAAGCCCGGGGTCGCGTCTCCTACGACGGCTCCCTGTACGAGCAGCAGCAGGGTGCATGGGCCGCGAACGCATGGAACGTGGCCATGGTGTGGCTTTGGGACGAGGCGGTCCGCGACTGGGACCAGCACCGGTTCGATGCCGACCGGCTGCTCGCTACCTACGCGGACGTCGGCGGTCTCGACGCTGTGGTGCTGTGGCACGCCTACCCGGTGATCGGTATCGATCCCCGATCCCAATTCGACTGGTACGACGTGCCCGGCCTTGCCGATCTGGTGGACGACCTGCATACCTGCGGGGTGAAGGTCTTCCTTGATTACAACCCATGGGACGTCGGGACGGAGCGGACGGAACGCAGCGACGCCGAACGGCTGGCCGGGCTGATCGGGTCCCTAGGCGCCGACGGCGTCTTCCTCGACACCCTCAAGGAGGCAGACCCCGACCTGCTGACCACGATGGCCGGTCTGCGGCCGCGACCGGTGCTCGAAGGTGAGTCCCGGGTGCCGTTGGCGCGGATCGCGGACCACCAGGCATCCTGGGCGCAGTGGTTCGCCGACAGCCAGACGCCGGGCGTGCTCCGGGCACGGTGGCTGGAGCGACGACACATGGTGCACCACACACGACGGTGGAACCGCGACCACCGCGAGGAGTTGGTCTCGGCCTGGGTCAACGGTGCCGGCGTGCTCCTATGGGACGTGGTCTTCGGTGTGCGGGTGGACTGGCAGGCCCGGGACCGGGCGGCCCTGCATGCTATGCGCCGGGTCTATCGTCACCTGGGTGACTTCGTCCTCACCGGCGATTGGGAGCCGTTGACCGAGTTGGCTCCGGCGGCGACCGCCGCCGGTGTCTCGGGGTCGCGCTGGAGGTTGGGCGGGTGTGACCTGTTCACTCTGGCCAACTCGACGGGTGCGGCGTACCACGGCCCGCTGCTCGACGTCGACAGTGGGAAGACCAGCGTGGTGCTCGGCGACGGTGGGGTGCCCGCCTATGGCATCGGCGGGATCCTGCACTGCCCCGACGGGGCCATCCCGCCGATTGGCCTGGAGATGCTGGTGGCCGCCAACCAGGCCGACCTCGGTGCTCCCACCGAGCGCCCGCGCCCGGTGCCGCAGCGGCTCATCCCAGAGCCCGTGCACGGTCCGGTGCCCGTTGCCGCGGTGCACGTCAAACCCGGACAACGCGAGCTGGCGGTGCGCTATCGGCAACGGGAGACCGGGCTGTACGAGCACGCACCGTACGTCGAGGACTGGAAACCGCTGCCGCCACGCTTGCACCAGATCCAAGAGACGACGCGGACGGTCCAGCTGGGCCGCGTGGCGGTGGACCGCACCGAGGTCACCAACTCCGAGTTCGAACAGTTCCTGGCAAAGTCTGGCTACCAGCCTCCAGATGCAGACCGCTTCCTTCAACACTGGGGGCAGGGCCGACCGGTCCCCGGCACCGAGCACCAGCCGGTGAGTTATGTCGACCTCGACGACGCCCGGGCCTACGCACGGTGGCGGCGCGCGAGGTTGCCGACGGAGGACGAGTGGCAGGGCGCAGCGCAAGACCCCGCGCTGCGACGCGGTGAGCCACTGGTGTGGCAGTGGACCGAGAGCGAGCACCGGGACGGGCGCACCCGGTGGGTCATCCTCAAGGGCGGCTCGTGGTTCGCCGCCCAGGGCTCGGACTGGTACCTCGATGGAGGGCCACAGCCACCGAGTTGGTCGGTGCGCTTCCTACTGACCCAAGCCGGCACCGGGCGCTCGGCATGCATCGGCTTCCGGTGCGCCGTTGACGTGGCCCTGGCCCCGGGCGGTTCCCGGTGAACGGGCCACTGGCCGGTCTGCGGGTGGTCGACGCGGCGACCCTATTCGCCGGGCCCCTGGCAGCGACCTACCTTGGCGACTTCGGTGCTGACGTGGTCAAGGTCGAACATCCGTCACGGCCGGACGCGGCCCGCGGGCACGGACCGAACAAGGACGGTATCGGTCTGTGGTGGAAAACCCTGGGCCGCAACAAGCGCACGGTGACGATCGACCTCAAGCACGCTGACGGCGCCGCGACCATGCGCCGGTTGCTGGCCAACACCGACGTGTTGGTGGAGAATTTTCGGCCCGGCACCCTCGAACGGTGGGGCCTATCGCCCGAGAGCCTGCTGCGCGACAACCCCGGTCTGGTCATCGCCCGCGTCACCGCCTTCGGTCAGGAGGGACCGTATGCCGGGCGCCCCGGCTTCGGATCGCTCGCCGAGGCGATGAGCGGATTCGCTGCGCTCACCGGTGAACCCGGTGGCCCCCCGACCCTTCCGCCGTTCGGTCTCGCCGACGGCATCGCCGGGCTAGCCACGGCATACGCCGTGATGACCGCGCTACGGCACCGCGACGCCACCGGCCAAGGTCAAATCGTCGACTTGGCCATCATCGAGCCGATCCTGATGATGCTCGGTGCGCCGCTGACCGCCTTCGACCAGTTGGGCTACGTGCAACCGCGCACCGGTAACCGCTCGGTCAACAACGCACCGCGCAACGTTTACCGGACCGGAGACAATGACTGGGTCGCGGTGTCGACGAGCTCACAGAGCATCGCCGAGCGAGTCATGGCCATGGTCGGGCGCGCCGATCTCGTCGATGAACCGTGGTTCGCCTCCGGGAGCGGGCGCGCCGAACACGCAGATGAACTCGACCGGGCCGTCGGCGGGTGGATCGGCGCACGCGGGACACCAGAGGTGATCACCGCCTTCGAGCAAGCCCAAGCGGCAGTGGCACCGGTGTACGACGTGCGCGGTGTACTCACCGACCCCCAGTACCAGGCGCGGGAAACGGCGCTCACGATCCCGGACGACGACCTCGGCCCGCTGGTGATGCAAAACGTGTTGTTCCGGCTCTCCGAGACCCCAGGGCAGGTGCGCTGGGGCGGACGCGGCCCGGGCGCGGACACCGACGAGGTGCTCGCCGAAATCGGGCTGAAGCCCGAAGAAATCACCCGGTTGCGTCAGGACGGCGCGGTATGACGCCGCTGACCGCGCTCTACGTCCCCGGTTCCAGACCGGATCGGTTCGACAAGGCTGCAACGTCCGGGGCGGACATGGTGATCCTCGACCTGGAGGACGCGGTGCCCCAGAGCGAGAAACAGGAAGCCCGCGCGGCGATCTGCCGCTGGCTACCGCAGGCCGGAGTGCCCCTGCAGGTCCGGGTCAACGCTCCCGGGACGGCTGCGGTGAAAATGGACCTGGCTGCTCTCCCCGAGGGAGTCCAGATCCGCCTACCCAAGGTCGCCGACGTCCACGACCTGGACTTCCTGGAAGGGCGCCGGGTCCACGTAATCATTGAGTCCGCCCTCGGGGTGGAACGAGCCTTCGACATCGCCAGCCGCCCGGAGGTGATCGGTCTTGCTCTAGGAGAGGCCGACCTGGCCGCAGAGCTCGGGATAGACGGGGACCAGGGCTTCGCCTGGATCCGCTCTCGGCTGGTCATCGCGGCGGCAGCAGCTGGCCTACCACCACCGATGATGTCGGCATTTGCTCACGTGGCGGATCTCGACAGGCTGACGCAGTCCTGCGCCGCCGGTCGCCGGCTGGGTCTGCGCGGCCGGGCGGCAATTCACCCGGTGCAGTTACCGGTGATCCAATCCGCGTTCGCGCCCACAGAGCAGGAACGCCTCTGGGCCACGGAGGTACTTGCCGCCTTGCGGCACGCAGGTGTCGCGACGTTATCCGACGGGTCGATGGTGGACGCAGCAATGGCCCGGCGGGCACGCCGAATCGCCGAGGGCTGAGCAGCCCAAGTGTGCGCTCGGCTACCAGGCGATCTACGCCCCGTCAATCTGCTCTACCTGCTCACCGGCACCGGCACCGGCACCGGCACCGGCACCGGCAATAGCCGTTCGGTCACGATCGGCTTCCACTACGCCATAGATTTGCACACCGACGGTTGTGAAAGCGGATGACGGCGCCGGCTAACGACAGTACTTGGGCGCAGGAGCGCTGAAACTTGCAGTTGTGGAGGTGGCCGCTATGACAAGAACTGTCCCCGCGGCGCAGACACCCGGCGGGTGGCCGCGGCGTGGTCGGCTGGAGTCCGGTTCCGCATGGTCGCAGGCGCTACACGAAGAAATCCGCTACCGCGTCTACTTACCCGCCACGCACCGCCACGAACCGTGCGCGTCGGTCTACCTCCTGCACGGCCGCGGCGACGACCTTGAGGCGTGGACCCGGGTCGCACCTCGGCTCGACGAGATGATCCACCGGCAGGTCATCCCGCCTGCGGTGGTGGTGATGCCCGACGCACCCTGGTCCGACGGCGGCAGCTGGTACGTCGACTCGGCCTTCACCGGCCTACCCGTGGGGCGGCCCGTCGAGACCGCGCTAACCCGCGACCTGGTCCCATATGTGAACGCGACGTACGGCACCTTCCCCGACCGGGCACACCGCGTCGTTGGCGGCTACTCGATGGGCGGCGCGGGTGCGCTGACCTACCTCCTACGGCACCCCGACCTCTTCGCTGGCGGCCTCGTGCTGAGTCCCGCGGTCTACGGCCCGCTACCACCCGCCGACAGCTCAGCGCGGAAGTTCGGGGCGTTCGGCAGAGGGGCGGAGCCCTTCGCAGACGACGTCTACGCCGCGTTCAAGCCCGAGGGCCTGTTCGCGGCGTACGCCGATCGGGGCGATGCACCGCCGGTGAGGCTCTTCCTGGTCGTGGGAGATCACGAGTGGCCCAACCCGGTCCCCGGGGACGCCTGCCACGATCTCGACCTGGAGACCGCGACCGTGCACAACCGTGCCAAGCGGGTGAAGGGGATCTCCTCCCAACTCCGAGTACTTCACGGAGGCCATGACTGGTCGGTGTGGGAACCTGGCTTCGTCGGGGGGCTGCCCTATGTGCTCGGCGCTGCCGATGCGGACCTCGCGCCGGCGGACCCCTCGCCGGTATAAGAGTGGTCAACGCTGCCACCTATTTCGCCAGCTCGCCGTCCGCGACCCGCCTTGGTGCCCTGCGTGTCGAGGTCGTCACGGTCGAGGACCCGATACACCCGCGCACAGTCACCTTCGACCTCAAGCACCCGTCCGGACCGTCACCATTTGACGAGTGCCGTTGAAAACCCGTTGTCGCCAGGATGTGGCTCCCGACGGGGACTAGACCTGAGGAGTTCCGGGTACGTGTTGTCTCGCTCGGAGCCTCCCGGCGTCGGACAGAACTAGGTCTCCGGTGGAGTACTCCCACCGGGTGATTTCCGCGCGCCGATAGGCGGCGGTAAGACGCGCCGTCGGACCTCCCACATGCGGCGTTGACCTGGACAGCACGTGAAATGTCAAAGGCGGGGTGGCGCTGTCCCTGTTGGGAAAGCCGAGCAGGTCATAGCGATTACGAGGTCTTACAACCTCCGTGTTGGAGGTGCTCCGACGCCGATCTGCATCGAGACTGCTGCCCTACTTCGACTGTGTGACATCCAGGTCAGCACGTCCAGCAAGCGCAAGGCGCTTATCCGATTGCTGATATTCGCGGGACGTAGGCGGTCGATGCATTGGCGGAGATGTTGATCAGCCAGGGCAGCGGCCAACGGGCCCCACGTCTGGTCGCGAAGGTGCAAAGCGTCGGCGATCACTGAGTCGACTATGGGAACCAGTTGAGGGCGCTTCCGTGCCAGCAGCTTGCTAGCTCGAGTGCGTCCCACCCCTTTAATGCCGCGAACGAGGAGCCAGAGTTCATCGGTCGCGTCGAGATCTTACTGCTTGGCCTCCCAAAGTGCGAGGGTGTTGGCTGAGCGCACTGAAACTTACAGCTACTTCGACCTGCGCCCCAGTAGTTTCCTTGTATCGTTCGCGGGACGCCTGGTGGTTGAGTGGGAGAGCCCGCGAAATTGGCACCGACGCACCACCAGTGCCGCAAACCTGCCGGTTCTTGAGATCGCCGACCGAGACAAGGTCCCATTTCCAGGGTTGAACCGCGTCTTGTTCACGTATCACGAGTTGCGCGAGATGGTGGAAGCCCATCGATACTCCGACTGGCGCGCTGCGCTATCGGAGATGCAGGGTATCTACCTCATCACCGACTCATCCAACGGGAAGCAGTATGTCGGCAAGGCTGACGGTGCCGACCGAATACTTGGTCGATAGGCGACTTATGTGCGTGATGGCTACGGGGGTAACGTCGCTCTGCGCGAACTTATGCATGCCGCGGTTGCAGGGGGACACCCGTGACGAAGACTGACCACGCCCGGCACTTCACATTCAGTATTCTTCGCGTCTTCGGCCCCTGCACATCCTCCTCGGAGGTCGATGCCGCTGAGGCGCGCTACAAGAGGGCATTGCTGACCGCGACTATGGACTTAACCGGAACTGATCCGCCGTTTTGGACTGCCCACGCTTGGCGTTTGTATTGCGGCTCCGGTCCAAGTCCAACCGCCCTGCTCGCGCCGGAATGGACTACCTCGGTTCGGCTATCTATTGTTTCGATGACCATATGGGCTAACCCGCTCGTGAAGTGCGGTCGGCGATCGACTAGCGGAGCGCGGAGTTCAGCGGAGTGTCGTGCACGGATAGGCGACTGGTTGTCGCCACTCGGGACGTCGCTCGCGCGCGATTCCACCGATGGCAACAATCCAATGCGCGTGCAAGACCGAATCAATTACGCTTGGAAACTGCCTTACCCGTTCCGGTAGGCGGTACTACTACGCCTCGGAGGCGACATGGCCACGGCCCCTGACACTTTCCCCACCCAGAAGCCTAAGCGGCCATGGTTTAAGAAGAAGCGCTTCATCATCCCGTTAGGAACCTTCCTGCTGCTCGTCTTGCTGGGGCTTCTGGCCCCCGACACGGAGCCCGGGGTGAACGAGGCTGCGCCTGCCGCAACCAGCGAAGAGGCCGCAGCGACCGCCGAGCCCTCTTCGAGCGAGGCCCCAAGCGCCGAACCGACGGGTCCGACCGATGAGGAGTGGAGTGTTCCCGTTTTTGTGGACATGGTTTAGGCGGCGAGTTCGTGGATGTTTCTATAGCCTAGTTCGTATTCGGCGGGTGTCAAGTATTGTAATGTGGAATGGCGTCGTGTGCGGTTGTAGTATT
>JAABUN010004940.1_pt1 | contig 17268 bp, 20 predicted proteins | sample 5559311 | NCBI WGS metagenome assembly JAABUN01 (sample SAMN10711877, study PRJNA513370) | rock metagenome | isolation source: Antarctica rocks | place: Antarctica: Victoria Land, Siegfried Peak sud
AGACGGGCGCCGACGCGGTTCGAGAGAGCCCCTAGCGCCGGTTGACGCGGCTGCGCACACCCAGGATGCGCACCCGCTCCACGTGGCGCGTGACGCGCACCTCGAGCGGGTTCACCCAGGCCGTGTCCCGGCCGGAGCCACCGTCCACCATCCGGACGGTGGGCCCCAGGAGGAACGCGCCCATGAAGTCGCGACCCGAGCCGCCGTAGAGGCGGTCGTGGCCGTACCCCGCGCGCACCTGGTCGTTGCCCTCGCCGCCGTAGGAGACGTCGTCGCCCGACTCGCCGAGCACGCGGTCGTTACCGCTCCCCCCGGCGAGGTGGTCGGCGTCGGAGCCGCCGAGCACCAGGTCGTTGCCCGACCCGCCGTCGATCCGGTCGCGACCGCTGTCGCCGCGCAGGACGTCGTTACCGGTGCCGCTGGCGATGCGGTCGTTACCGAAGCCGCCCTGCACACGGTCCCGGTCCGATCCGCCGAAGAGCCGATCGTTCCCGAGGGCGCCCGAGACCAGGTCGCGTCCGCTCCCGCCGTCGACGCAATCGTTGCCGCGGCCGCCGTCACCCGCGTCGTTGCCGCGCAGGAGCAGGATGCGATCGGAGCCGTTCGTGCCCGTGATGCGGTCGTTGCGGTTCGTTCCGACCACCGCGTAGGGAAGCCCGGGACCGGAGAGGCACGGCGACTGATAGCGCCGCCGCGCCGTGGGCAGGGGCAGGACCGTGCCGCCGCTCGGACCCGTGTACGGCGGCCCGATGACGATCACGCGGTCCGAGCCGGGCAGACGGATGATGCACACACCGTTCGCCGGGTCGAGCACGGAGCCCTGCGGGCAGACGCGCGGGCCGCCGCCGGGCGGGGTCGTGCCGCCAGGCGGGGTCGTGCCGCCCGGCGGGGTCGTGCCGCCCGGCGGGGTCGTGCCGCCAGGCGGGGTCGTGCCGCCCGGCGGGGTCGTGCCGCCAGGCGGGGTCGTGCCGCCAGGCGGGGTCGTGCCGCCAGGCGGGGTCGTGCCGACAGGAGGGGTCGCGCAGGCCTCACGGCTGCCGCCCACGATGGCCTCGGCGAGCACCGCGTCGGCGACGCCGGGGACGGTCACGCGCACGGCGCGCTGGACGAGCTGGCCGTTCGCCACCGTCTGCTCGTTGAGGCTCACGTCGGCGACCCCGAGATTCAGGCGGAAGGGCTGGTCGCCCGAGGGGATCGTGATCGGGATGCCGTTGACGGTCAGACCGACCACGCGCGAGGCCCCGGACAGGACCGGGTTCCCGCCCGTGCAGGTGACGGTGGCGGAGGCCTGGACGGCCTGGACGCCGATCTTCAGCCCGCCGAGGTCGAGGGACGGTTGCGACGCGCCCGCGAAGGCGGCCCCGCCGCCGGACGGGGCCGCGGTGTAGGCCCCGATCGCGTCGACGGACAGCGGCCCGATCGTGGTGGGCTTGAGCGTCTCGGCGCTCTGACTCGTGCACGGCGTCGCCCCGGCGTTGGCCCGGACGGGCTCCACGGTGGCGAGGGGGGATGAGGGCGTCAGCGCGGTGACGCGGGCCGCGGATGCGCGGCATGAGAGGGAGGCGTCGGCGGAAGCGGCGGCAGGAGCCGCGAGGACGGGCAGAAGCCCGGCCAGCGTGAGCCCGAGGGCCCACCGTCCTGCTCGCCCTCCCGCAGAGGAGCGGTGTGAATTCATGGAGCCCGTCTCGACATCGATAGCACGTCCCCACTCCGGACGGACGTTTGTTGGAGCGCTAGGAGCCCGGAGTCCAGAGCTTCGGGCCGGCGGCCGGGGCGGGCTCGTCCCCGCCGCCGTCCTGCTCGGGCTCGGGCGCGAGGGGCACGGGCGTGGCCTCCTCGGCCAGGAGCTCGAGCGCGCGGCGCACCGCGAGCTCCTCCTTGAGCGCGTCGAGCCGGCCCAGCTTGCGTAGGCGCTCGAGCATCTTCGCGGGCGTGACCTGCCCGTGCTCGGCCGCGTCCTGGAGCGTCTCGAGCAGCTCCTCCTCGCTTGGCTCGATCCCCTCCGCCTCGACCACGGCGGCGAGCACGGCCTCGCGTCGCAGGGCCGTCTCGGCCTCGGGGATCGCCTCGTGCACGATCTCCTCCTCCGGCCGGCCGGTCATGCGCAGGTAGACCTCGCGCGAGATGCCCTGGCGGGCGAGGGTGCTCACGGTCTGCTCCCAGAGCTCGTGGGCCCGGGCGTGGGTGAGCTCGTCGGGGACCTCGACGGTCGCCCCGGCCACCGCGGCGTCGAGCGCGGCCTCGCGGAAGTCGCGCGCGACCGCCTCCTCGTCGGCCTCCTTCACGCGTACGGTGATGTCCTCACGCAGCTCGTCGAGCGAGTCGAAGCCGGCCGCGTCGGCGGCCAGGGCATCGTCGACGGGCGGCAGGATCTTCTCCTTGACGTCGGAGACGTGGACCGAGAACGTCGCCTCCCTGCCCGCGAGATCCGGCGCCCCGTAGTCGTCGGGGAAGACGATCGGAAACTCCTTGTCCTCCCCGGCGCGCAGTCCCACGAGCTGGTCCTCGAAGCCGGGGATGAGGCGGCCCGAGCCGAGCTCGATGAGCTGGTCGCGTCCCTCGCCGCCCGGGAAGGACTCGCCCTCGAGGTCTCCCGAGTAGTCCAGGACGAGGAAGTCGCCCTCCTGTGCCGGGTGGTCGGCGGTCTCGACCTTGGCCAGGCGGTTGCGCAGCGCCTCGATCTCCGCGTCGACGGCGGCGGGGTCCGCCACGGGCTCGCGGCGACCGACCTCGAGGCCCTTGTAGGGGCCGAGCTGGGCGGTGGGTCGCACGCCGATCTCGACCGTGAAGGTGAGCGGCTCGCCCTCGGCGGGGAGGTCGCCGACGTTCAGGTCGGGGGAGCCGACGGGATGGATGCCGGCGACGTCGAGCGCGTCGGCGTACCAGCGCCCGAGGGATTCGCGGACGGCCTCGTCGAGCACGGCGTCGCGCCCCACCCGGCGGATGACCACGGGGGGCGGCACCTTCCCGCGCCGGAAGCCCGGGACGCGGAGCTGCTCGCCGAGCTGGCGGGCGGCCTGGGAGAGCCGGCGCTCGACCTCGGCGGCGGGTACCTCGGCCTCCACGCGCACCCGGGACTCGGGCAGCTCGGTGACCCTCGCCTTGACCTCGGTATCGGGCACGAGCAGGCCACGATACCGTCAGGGGGGATGGTCACCCGCCTCGCCGGACGACTCGTGACGGGGGCGGCCGCCCACCTCGTCGCGGGCGTCATCGACTGGGCCGCGCTGCTCGGCAAGGTTCTCGGCGCCCGGTTGCGTGGGCGCGAGGTGCGGTGGTGAGGCGTGCCCTCGCGGGGTTCGCGCTCCTCGCCGCCCTGGGCGGCTGTGGGGCGGGAGAACCCACCGCTTCGCCGCCGCCCGCGGTCGCGCGACCGCTCACGGCCGTCGCGGCGTCCCCGTCGCCGCGCGCCTGGCCGCAGTTCGGGATCGACGCCGCACGGACGAACTCCACGTCGGCGGCGACCCAGATCACCGCCGCCAGTGCCGGAAAGCTGCGCCGCCACACGATCGGCCTGCCTGGCACCGTGGACTCCTCCCCCATCTTCCTCCCGCGCGTGCGCGTGCATGGGAGGGTCCACGACGTCATCGTGGTGACGACGAGCTACGGACGGACCCTGGCCCTCGACGCGGTGAGCGGCAAGCGCCTCTGGCAGTTTGTCCCGCCCGGGATCCGTGGCTGGGAGCGCAGCACGCAGATCACGAACGCCGCGCCCGCCGCCGATCCCGACCACCGTTCGGTCTACGCGGCCGCCCCCGACGGGAAGGTCCACAAGATCTCCCTGGAGAACGGGCGTGAGGTGCGGGCGGGGGCATGGCCCGTCGCGATCACCCGCCTGCCCTCCCGGGAGAAGATCACCTCCGCGCTCAGCGTCTTCGACGGCTACGTGCTCGCGACCACGGGCGGCTATGTCGGCGACGCCGACCCCTACCAGGGCCACGTCGTGACCATCGCGCGGAGCACGGGGCGCATCCACGCGGTCTTCAACTCGCTGTGCTCGGACCGCCGCTTCCTCCAGCGGCCCTCCACGTGCACGAAGCGCGGCCTCGGGCTGGCGAGCGACTCGGCGATCTGGGGTCGGGCGGGCGCGGTCGTCGACCGGGCGAAGCGCGAGGTCTACGTCGCCACCGGCAACGGCCCCTTCGACGGCCGGCGCTTCTGGGGTGACTCGATGCTCGTCCTCTCGTTCCCGGACCTCCGCCTGCGGCGCAACTGGACCCCCTACAACCAGCAGCAGCTCACCGACACGGACCTCGACCTCGGGTCCGTGGACCCCGTGCTGCTTCCCGGCGGGCTCGTGCTCCAAGGCGGCAAGGACGCGCGCATGGACGTGCTCTCACGCGCCCGCCCGAACGGCCGGACCACCCGCCCGAGCCCGCGGCTCGGCGGCCAGAAGCAGACCCTGAAGCTCCCCGGGGGGGGCCAGGTCCTGACCAGCGGCGCGCCGGCGGTGAGCGGCGACCTCGTCTTCGTCGCCACGGACAACGGGACGGCCGCCTACCGGGTGCGCGGGGGGCGCCTGCGGCAGGTCTGGGCCAACGGCGCGGCGGGGACGAGCCCGGTCCTCGCGGGCGGTCTGCTCTACGTCTACGACGCCGCCGGGAGGCTGAACGTCTACCGGCCGACCACCGGGGCGCGGGTCGCCTCGCTGGCCGCGGGGGAGGGCCACTGGAACTCCCCCATCGTCGTCGGCGGCCGGGTCTGGCTGCCCGAGGGGAGCGCGAACGATCACGTCACCTCGGGACGCCTGGCGATCTACTCGCGCTGAGCGCAAGCGCGCCCGCGACCCGCCGTCCTCGGGTGCTCCTGTCGCCGCGACCATGGCGCGATCGGGTTCAGGGGGCGAGCCGCCCAACCCCCGGCGCCTGCCCCGACGCCTGCCCCGGCCCCACCTCGTGCCGCGCGTCCCCCATCGCGCCCTGGCGGCGCTACGCGGCCGGCGGGCCGGGGTCGTGGGCCTCCTGGCCGTCCTCGGACCGGGGCTCCTGGCCGGGCTCTCCGACGACGACCCCGCCGGGATCACGACGTACTCGATCCTCGGCGCCGACTACGGCTATGAGCTGCTGTGGGTCCTCCTCGTCTCCACCGTCGCGCTCGTCGTCTTCCACGAGGTCGCGGCCCGCATGGGGGTGGTCACGGGTAAGGGCCTCATGCGCCTGGTGAGCGAGCGCTACGGGCGCCGGCGGACCCAGGTGGCCCTGACCGCCCTGGTGGTCGCCAACGTCGGCACGATCTGCGCCGAGTTCGCGGGGATCGCCGCGGGCATGGAGGTTCTCGCCGGAACGAGCCGCTACGTCAGCGTGCCCCTCGCCGCGCTGGCGGTCAGCCTGCTCGTACTCCGGGGCAGCTTCGGACGCGTGGAGCACCTGCTCCTTGCCCTGAGCGCCGTCTTCGTGGCCTACATCGTCTCCGGCCTCCTGGCCCATCCGGACTGGGCCGCCGCCGGACGTGGCCTGGTGGTTCCCAACCTGCCCCTCACCCGCGCGGGGATCCTCACCGTCGTCGCCACCATCGGGACGACCCTGGCCCCGTGGGGCCTGGCCTTCCAGCAGTCGTACGTCGTCGACAAGCGCCTCACCACGACAGACCTGCGCTACGAACGCGTGGACGTCGTCGCCGGCGCCGCGCTGACCGGGATCATCGGTCTGTTCGTCGTGGTCGCCTGCGCGGCGACGCTGCACGCCCGCGGGCTGCACATCCACGACGCCTCCGACGCCGTCGTCGCCCTGCGTCCTCTCGCCGGCAACGCCGCCAAGACGTTGTTCGGCCTCGGGCTCGTCGGCGCGGCGCTCCTCGCCGCCGCCCTCGTCCCGCTCTCGACGGCCTACTCCGTCGCCGAGGCGTTCGACCGGCGCTACGACCTCAACGATCGCCCCTCCGAGGCGCCGCTGTTCTACGGCGCCTATGCGGGCGCGGTCGGGGTCGCGGTCGTCCTCGTGCTCCTCCCCGGCGCCCCGCTCGTCCCCATCCTCTTCCTCTCCCAGGCGCTCAACGCGGTGCTGCTGCTGGCCGTGCTCCCCTTCCTGCGCGCGCTGGCCGTCGACCCCGCCGTGATGGGCGTCCACCGCCTCGGCCGTCTCGACTCGTTCGCGACCGCCGCCGTGATCGGCCTCGTCGCGGTCTCGGTGCTCGCGCTGGCCGTCCTCACCATCGCTGGCGCGTTCTGAGGAGGACTACGGAGTGGCGCGGGCGAGGGGCAGCGACACGCGCACCTCGGTACCCCGGGCGCCGGCCGCGCCGAGCGCGAGCTCGCCGCCGGCGAGGCCCACGCGCTCGCGCATCCCCACGAGGCCACGGGCTCGAGGTCCAGACCCGGATCGAGATCGGGCCGCGGCGGCTCGCGCCCGACCAGGGTGTCGTGAGCCGCGGACGGGCCGGAGAGGGCAGAACACGGGATGCCGTCCGTAGAACGGCGCGGATCTGCCCCCGCCCATCTGCGCTGGAGCGCGCCACCGGCCGCTCGCCCGGTTTCTGCTCATCCGACTGTCACGGCTCACCACCGGTCGCGAAGAGCTCCACGATCGGCCGCGCCTCCGGCGGCCCGCTGACGTCGAGCACGAGCGCGCCGTCGTCGCGGGTCACCCGGAGGTCCAGGAACGGACAGCAGTCCGCCTCCAGCGCGACGAGGGCGCCGAGCTCCGCCTCGACGCCGGGGTCGGATCGGTAGCGGTGCCGGGCGCCGTCCCGGGTCCGGGCGTGGGAGATCAGCGCCCGGTCGACGAGCGCCTGCCAGCGGGCCCGGCGCCGGGGGCCGGCCTCGCGGTCGAGGGAGCAGGCGATGGGTGGGTCGTCGGGCAGCACGGGGCCTCCTCGGGGGTGTCCGCGCTAGCTTGCTCCTTCAAGCCGACTCGAAGTCAAGGGTGGGACGGGGATGAGCACGTCAGAGGGTGAGCGCTGGTCGATCGGCGAGGTCGCTCGCCGTAGCGGTGTCGCCGCCTCGACGTTGCGCTACTACGAGTCGATCGGCCTGCTGTCCCCCGCCGAGCGGGCCGGCGGGCGGCGGGTCTATGACCCGGACATCCTTCCCACGCTCGGGGTGATCAGGACCGCCCAGAGCGCCGGCCTCTCCCTGGAGGAGATCGGCAGCCTGCTGAGGGGCTCGGACATGGGCGTGGCCGGGGAACGGTTGTCCGCGCTGGCCGAGGTCAAGGTGCCCGAGGTCGAGGCGCTCATCGAGCGCGCGCAGGCCATCCGCGTGTGGCTGGAGACGGCCCGGCAGTGCTGCTGCCCCACGCTCGAGGAGTGCGGCCTCTTCCCTGAGGTCGTCCGGGCCGCCTGAGCCCGCGGCCTCCGCCGTGACCCGGCCACGCGCCGGGCGCGTAGTAGACGGCGATGGGCAATCTGCTGACCGACCGGGCCAAGGTGTTGCCGCTGCTGGCGGTGATGGTCGTCATCGCGGTCGGCGCGACGCTGATCATCCTCCTGACCAAGCCGTCCAGCGACTCGGCCGGCCCTACGGGAGGCGGCGGGGCGGCGACCGCTCAGCCCTCGGTCGACGGTGGCGCGGGCAAGGGCGTGAAGATCGCCATCGTGAACTTCAAGTACAAGCCCCCGAACCTCACGATCAAGCAGGGCACCAAGGTGGCGTGGACGGACGAGGACTCGTCCAACCACACGGCCACCGGCAAGGGCTTCGACACGGGATCGATCAACAAGGGCCAGACCAGGAGCATCACGTTCAAGAAGCCTGGCACCTACAAGTACCTCTGCTCGTTTCACCCGTTCATGCACGGGACCATCGTCGTCAGATGACGGCGAATCCGGGTGCACGAGCCGGCGACGGGGTCCGCCTCGGGGTCATCGCCCTCATCCTGGTCGAGGGCGGCATCCATCTGCAGCAGTACGAGGGAATCCTGCATCAGGTGCCGACGATCAACACGCTGTTCGTCCTCAACGCGGTCGGCGCCGCGCTTCTCGCCCTGGGGCTCTCGATCACCGGCGACAGGCTCGCCATCCTCCTCGCGCTCGGCGTCGCGGGCATGAGCGTCGTCGCTCTCGTATCGCTGGCGATCGCCCGGGCAAGCGTGCTGTTCGACTACTCCGAGCCCACCGTGCGCCTCGCCGTCACGTTGTCCGCCTTCGTGGAGCTCGCCGCCGTCCTCGCCGCGGCGGCCTTCGTCGCCCTCCGGATCAGAGAGCTCCGCACGGCCGCCTCCGCCCCGAAGATGGACTTCTCCGTTCCCCACCGCGCCTGACCGCGCTGCCGCAGCGTGACCCGGCGAGTCCGGCAGGATTGTGAACCAGCCGGGCCCCGCCGCCGCATCACACCTATACGCTCCCTCTGGAACACATTCATCGGGTTCGAGAATCGGGCGCACGCTCTGCTGGTGCGTTACAGCATCGTGGCGTTGCGGATCAGCATCGGCGCGACCTTCTTCGCCTTCGGCATCCTGAAGTACTTCCCGGGCGTCAGCCCGGCGGAGAACCTCGCGGAGACCACATCACACATCCTGTTCCTCGGGCTGGTGCCCGGTGGCGTGGCGGTCGTCCTGATCGCCACCCTGGAATGCACGATCGGCCTGCTCCTGATGAGCGGGCGTGGACTACGGATCGCGGTCTATCTCCTGGTCGGCGAGCTCATCGGCATCCTGTCTCCGCTCGTGCTGCTGACCGGACGGCTGTTCGCCGGGCCCCACGGCGCCCCCACGCTCGAAGGTCAGTACGTGCTCAAGGACATCGTCCTCGTGACGCGGCGATGGTGATCGCGGCCGCGAGCTTCAGGGGCGGCCGTCTCGTGCGCGAGGAGCCCCCACCCACCCCTGCCCTGTCACTGGGCCGGGCCCGGACGGTCGCTGCCCGGCGCAAGCTCGAGGTTGTCCTCAGCACCATCGGCGGGGGCCGATCCGTCGATGAGGTCTGCTCAGAGCACGGCATCTCCCGCGCCACCTATCACGAGTGGCGAGACCAGGCCCTGCACGCCGCCGGGAAAGCCCTGGAGGAGCCCACGCCGAACGAGCGCGTGGGAGGACCCCGCAGTAGAGGGCGCTGACCGCGGACCCCTCGTCGGCGGCGTCAGCGCGTGCCGTGGGTGGAGAAGGTGTCGCCGGCGCTGTGGCCGGGGCTCGTGTCCCCGGGCGAGCGGCCCTTGCCGGACGCCTCACTCGGCCCCTCGGAGCCGGGCGCGCCATCCAGCCCGTCGTTGGGGTGCTGGTTGATGGCGCTTCCGCGGATCGTGTAGAAGCCGTAGGCGACGACGAAGAAGAACACGATCAGGAAGCCGAGCAGGATGAGGCTGCCTCCGGCGAGAGCGAGAACGAGGTGGCTGCGGGCATATTCGACTCCTGGTCTGAGGAAGGTCCCTCAGAGGGAGGTGACCTGGTGCGGACGTAGTCGCGCCGCCTCCGGTGCAGCGGAGGCTACACGGTGAGCCGCTCACGCTTTCGCTCGGCTACGACGGCGCGGATCCCGTCCCAGTCGATATCCTTGAAGTTGTGCATGGGGCAGTACTTCGGCCCGCACATCGAGCAGAACTCCGCCGTCTTGAAGTAGTCGTCGGACAGGGTCTCGTCGTGCATCGCCCGCGCGGTCTCAGGGTCGAGCGACAACTCGAACTGCCGCCGCCAGTCGAAGCTGAACCGCGCCTGGGACAGCTCGCGATCCCACGCGGCGGCGCGCTTGTTTCCGCGGGCGAGGTCGGCGGCGTGAGCGGCGATCCGGTAGGCGATGAGCCCCTGCTTCACGTCCTCGGCGTGCGGGAGTCCGAGATGCTCCTTCGGTGTGACATAGCAGAGCATCGAGGTCCCGTGCCAGCCGACGACGGCCGCGCCGATGGCTGACGTGATGTGGTCGTAGCCGGGGGCGATGTCGGTCACGAGCGGGCCGAGCGTGTAGAACGGCGCTTCGTGGCAGAGCTCCTGTTGCTTGCGGACGTTCATCTCCAGCTGGTCCAGCGGGATGTGCCCCGGGCCCTCGACCATCACCTGCACGTCGCGCTCCCAGGCCCGCAGCGTCAGCTCGCCGAGCGTCCGCAACTCGGCGAACTGCGCGGCATCCGATGCGTCGGCGATCGAACCGGGGCGCAGGCCGTCACCGAGCGAGATCGAGACGTCATAGCGCCGGCAGATCTCGACAACGTCGTCGAACCGCTCATAGAGCGGGTTCTCCTGCCGGTGATGGACCATCCAGCGGGCGAGCAACCCGCCACCCCGGGAGACGATCCCCGTGGTCCTGTGCTGGCAGAGGGGAAGGTGCTCGAGCCGGACCCCGGCGTGGATCGTCATGTAGTCCACGCCCTGCCTGGCCTGATGCTCGATGTTGTCGAGCAACAGCTCAGCGGTCAGGTCCTCCACCGCCTTGACCCGCTCGAGGGCCTGATAGATCGGCACGGTGCCGATGGGCACCGTGGCCACGTCGAGAATCGCCTGACGGGTCTCGTCGATCCGCTTGCCCGTGGAGAGGTCCATGACCGTGTCCGCACCCCAGCGCTCAGACAGGCTCAGCTTCTCGACCTCCTCGTCCAGGGACGAGCTGGTCGGCGAGTTCCCGATGTTGGAGTTGATCTTCACGCGAGCCTGCAGGCCGATCGCCATGGGGTCGAGCGCGGCGTGGTTGACGTTGGCCGGAATGATCATCCGGCCGCGCGCCACTTCGTCGCGGATCAGCTCGCCGGGCAGATGCTCGCGCTCGGCGACGCGCTGCATCTCCGCCGACACGACCCCCTGGCGGGCCAGATGCATCTGCGTCCGACAACGAGCGTCGGACGGAAACGAGGTGCGGTACGACATATCTCTCCCTTCGCCGGAATGACCCGGATCAGGTTCAGCGGGTCGGCGCAGGATGCGCCCTCTCAGTCCTGTGGCAGGACTCCCCGGGTGGACGAACGGAAAGGTAGCTCGTCTCAACGCAGGCGGCGCGGCGGGTCAGCAGCAGATGCGTCGGAGAAGCAGTGGCGCCGTCGAAACCCGGGCCCCAACCAGCGTCCACCCCGGGTCCGAGAGCTGGGCGCGCTACGACCGCCGTCGCGCGAGGTGGGCCACCAAACGCAAACGCGAGTCCGACAATGGCCATCAGTACGAAGAAGCTGCCGTTGTCCTGCTGAAGATGGTAAGCACGCGCGCGACCGCGATCGTGAACGCTACGGCGCCACGTACGGCCGCACGGTGAGTTGGGCGTTTGTCGAGCGCGAGGTTGCCGGCCGCGGGTCGGTCGGGGTCTGGGTGCAATGCAGCGTCGCGCATCTCCCTTGCACGGCGTGACGTCGAGCCGCTAGTGTCCGCCGCAACTCTTCAGTCGGGAGACGGCGAGATGGCCAATCCGTTGGAGTTCTTAATCAACAGGGGCGAGAACGCTGAGACGAACCAAGTTGTCGAAGCACCAGCGTTTAGCCTTACGAAAGTCCTCGGTGCCGGCGCGATCATCATCACTCCGATCGCCACCCTCCTCGTGGAGGCCCTGAAGAAGCACGACAATTTCAAAGCGCAGCACTACGTGGCGCTCGCGATCGGGCTCCTTGGGTTCCTCGCGATCACGGCGGCGGCGGACGTGCTCGCTCGATCTATCGCCGTTGCGGCGAAGCAGAACGCCGAAGCAGCACAGCGGGGATTGGATACAGCACGAGTGCGAGCGGTGGCAAGCATGGCGCGCCTAGTCCCGTTCGACACTCCTATCGCCGCCCATCGTGTACGGGCCGGCGCCGATGAACCAGTGAAGGTGCTAGCGGCTGCGAGCGCCGACGATCCTTACCTTCTGGTTCAAGGCGAGGACGAAAAGATCGCATGGGTGCTCGCAGATACAATTATGATCGGATCCGCGACTTGAATAACACGTCGGCTCCGACTCCTGGGCGCCCTGGCGCCGGTCGCCGTCCGTAGCGGGCGCTCGGCCATGAGCGCAGCTCGGCTATGAACGCCGCGACAGCCCGCCGGTCTCCGACCCGGGGCCGACCTAGAAGTACTTCATCCCCATCGCCTCGCGCAGCTCGTCAAGCGTGCGCTCGGCGATGGCTTCGGCGCGCTCGCAGCCCTCACGCAGGGTCCGCCATACCTGCGCGGGATCCGTGGCGAACTCCAGGCGGCGGCGGCGCATCGGCGCGAAGTGCTAGTTCAGCGTTTCGGTGAGACGGCGCTTGAGCTCGACGGCGCCGCCAGCGCCGATCTCCTCGGCCACCACGTGCGGGTCGGACCCCTCGCACAGCGAGATGATCTGGACGAGGTTCGAGACCTCGGGACGATGCTCGGGATCGAAGGTGATGCGCCGGTCGGAGTCGGTCTTCGCCCGCTTGATCAACCGCGCGGTCTCGTCGGCCGACGTGTGCAGGTAGATGGCGTTGCCCATGCTCTTGCCCATCTTCGGGCCGTCGAGGCCGAGCAACAGGGGCACTTCGCCCATGAGCAGCTCCGGCTCGGGGAAGTACGGCTCCTCGAAGTACAGGCGGTTGATGCGACGGGCGACGTCGCGCGTGACCTCGAGATGCGGCAACTGGTCCCTACCTCCGGGCACAAGGTTGCCGTGGCAGAAGAGGATGTCGGCGGCCTGGTGGACTGGGTAGGTCATCATCAGGCCGCTGACCGAGCCACGCCCGGAGTGTGCGATCTCATCCTTCACCGTGGGATTGCGGTGCAGCTCGGACATCGAGACGACGCTCAGGAACGGCAGCAGTAGCTGATTGAGCGCTGGGCTCGCATTGTGGACGAAGATCGTGCTCCGCGCGGGGTCGATCCCGATGCCGAGGTAGTCCAGGACGATGTCGAACACGCTCTGGCTGAGCTCCTTCGAGGCGTCGTGATCGGTCAGCGCCTGGTAGTCGGCGAGAATCAGGAAGATGTCGACGCCCATGTCCTGTAGGGCCACCCGGTTGCGCAGCGACCCGAAGTAGTGGCCCACGTGCAGCGCCCCGGTCGTCCTCTCCCCGGTGAGCACCCTGAACGCCGACGGGTCGCGGCGCAGTTCGGCCGAGATCTCGTTCGAGCGCACAGTGGCCGCCTCCACGGCCTCCGTGGTCAGGGTCCCGGACACGCGGCTGACGGTATCGGCCGATCGGCGTCCGCCGGGGCCGTGCACTTGCGGGGTGGCCACGCGGACCCATACGTATCTGTAGTTGTCGCGTGACGACGAAGGAGGTGTGGCTGCGCAACATCAGCATGGACGTCCATCGCGACTTCTGCGAGATTGCCATTCCCACACGATCTCCGCGAGCTCAGCGACCAAGCGCAATCGGGGCGAGGACCGGGTCTGCGGCTCAGCCGTGACACGCCCTCCGCGCCCTCTCCAAGGCGTCCTTGGAAGCAATTGATGCCGCGCGGCCTGCTTGGTCGCAGATCGCAGGGCCCGCGGCCTTCCTGGCACTTCAGGAGGGTGAGCGAGGGGACTCGAACCCCCGACCGCCTGGACCACAACCATCGCAAGCGGGAAACGACGGGAACCGGAGGGCACGAGAACTCCCCGCTCCCCCGGGGCTTCCGCCGGGGTCGGCCCCTCCGCGGGCTCCTCTCCGATGCCCGGATGGTGTTCGCGCCTCGTTCGCGCGCCAGGCGCCGTGGCACCCCCTACCGGCCAGGGCTCTGAGATCTCCGCGGGTAGGACCGCAACTCCGGTCGCCGCGGAGCGTCCTAGGAGAAGGCAAACTCGAACCCAGGGGGTTCTCTTGACTCGTTCTCTAGCCGTGGCGCTCAGCGTGCTCGCGGCCGGCTCATTTTCGGCCATCGCGGCGGCGAAGCCCCCGCCCCAGGTGGGCGGCTCCTCGCTGACCGCGGTCGCCGCGCCGACCACTGTCGTGTTCGGTCGCGCGTCGACGATCTCGGGCGTGGTCACCGGGAATATGAGCGTTGGGGCCAAGGTCACGCTCGAACAGCAGCCCTATCCGTATACGGGACCGTTCAGGGCGCTCGCCACGACGACGACCCTCGCAACCCCGGCCGGCAGCTACGTCTTCACCGGAGTCCGCCCGGGGCTCCACACGCACTACCGCGTCGTCGACCACAAGGCCAAGGCGACGAGCCCGCGCGTCACCGTGCTCGTAGCCAAGCGCGTTTCGATGCGCGTGAGCACGACTAGGCCCCGCCGCGGTGCGCTGGTGCGCTTCTACGGCGTGGTCTCTCCCGCCCACAACGGGCTCGTGGCGGCGATCCAGCGCCCCAACGGGACCGGAGGGTGGCGAACGATCAAGCGAACCACGCTGCGAGCCGGGACGACGAGCGCCAGCTCCCAATACTCGGTCCGCGTTCGCATCAACCGGACCGGGAACTTCCGCGTCCGCGTCGTCGGCGACCCCGACCACCTCGCCGGGATCAGCGCCAAGCGGCGACTGATCGTGCACTGACCGCGGCGACCACCACTGGTCCTCCCGGGCTGCCTCGACGGGTCGCCCGGGAGAGGCTGTGCCGCGGGGCTCCGCTGCCCGCCGCGACGACGGGTCCGGTCGGGAGGGGTCACCCGGATGCGCGATCCAGCTTCGCCCCGGAGAAGGCGAGCTTCGGTGGATTCTTCATGGCCCGGGAAGGAGTCGAACCTTCGCGCGACGGATTATGAGGACGCTCAACGGGAGCCGGTGACTTTCCCGTGCGCGCGTCGGGGGCCGTCGAGCGGAGCCCGGGGCCGTTGAGAACCGCCGAGTTCGGGGACACGGGCCGGGACACCGCGCGTCGGGGGGAGCGTTGCAGCGCACCTGGGGATCCGCCGCCGCCGCTGCGCTACCTACGCTCCCTGACATGGCCTCAGGCGGCAGTCATTGGCAGTCGAAGGAGCGTCAGGACGCCCGGCTCGCGCTCGCCCTCGCGGCCGGCCTCACCTGGAAGCAGGCGGCCGCCGAGGCGGGGCTCGCGGAGAGAACGGCCTACAGACGCGGTGACGATCCCGAGTTCCGGGCCCAGGTCGACGCGCTGGCCGCGGACGGATGGCGCCAAGCGGCCGCGAGGCTCGAGGACCTCGTGGGTGACGCCGCGGCCCGGCTCGGTTCCCTGCTCAATGACCCGGACCCGCGGGTGGCGCTCACCGCCGCCCGGGCGGTCCTCGACGTAGGCGGCCGCGTCCGCGAACAGGCGGAGCTCGTGGAGCGGATCGAGGCGCTGGAGGCCCGCCGGCCGGACGCTCGTCTACGGTCCGTCTCGTGACGTTGCGCCGTCGCCTGGAGCACCTGGAGGGCCCGACACCGCCGGCACTGGACGAGGCCGCCATCGACGCTGAGATCAAGCAGTTGGTGGGGGAGATCTGCGCGCGCGACGGGATCACCGTGGACGCCCTCCTCGCCAAGATGGATGCCGAAGTCCAGGCCGCGGCCGAGCGCCCGTAACCGCCGCCCAGGCTGCGAAAATCCCTGCATGCAACCTGAGGACAGAGAGCTACTGAGCCGCGCCCTCGACGTGCTCGAGGCCCAGAACGAGCGCGCCGCCGAGGTCGAGGAGGAGAACGATCGCCCGGCCCGCGTGGCGCTCGCCAAGGCGGAGCCCGACCACGGGCCTATCGCCGAGCGGATCGCCCGGGCGGAGGCGGTCATCGCCTACGCCGAGGCTGCCGAGCGCGCCCGTGTCGCCACGGTCGAGCGGTGGGTGACGTCGAGCCCGCTGGCGGGGGCGGCATGAACACTCCCGGATCCGACGGCCACCGCCTCGCGGAGCTTCCGGCGCGCGTCGGCTATCACGAAGCCCCAGGCTCCGGCGCCGAGACGATTCGGCGCGTCCTCGGGCTCTCCCGAGGCGAGAGCGTCGAGCTTGCCGCCCAGCACACCGCCGCGCCCGGCGAGGTCATCCGCGCTTGGCTTGCGCGTGACGAGGGTGGAGAGCCGCCCGTGGAGCCCGGGGACGCGCTGGAGCGCCTCCGCTACGCCTTCGCGTCCCTCCCCGATGATCTGCGGTGCCGGTTCGCCGGCGAGGTCGAAGCCGCTGCCTGGGCCTACCACGCCCCCGACCTGGAGCATGTCCGGGCGGTCGCGCGTCGGGACGCTGAGGCCGAGGCCGCCCGGCAGGCTGAGCGCCGTGCGGAGTGGGAGCGTCGTGACGCCGAGGCCGCCGCGCGCGCCGAGGCCGAGGGGCGGGCCCGGGAGGAGCGTGACCGGGAGGCCGCCGAGCAGGCCCAGGCCGGCGCCGAGGCCGAGGCCGCCCAGGTCCGGACCGCGGAGGAGCAGCGCCGTCGATCCGAGGAGGCCCGCCGGGCCGGGATCGTAGAGGCGGGCGAAGCGGTCGCCGTTGCAGTGCAACACGACGGTGCCGACCGCGAGCAGGTCCTCGCCTTCGCCGAGCAGCACGGGGCGCAGGCCGCCGCCGAGAAGTACGGGGTGAGTGCCGGGACCGTCCGCTCGTGGCGCCATCGCCAGCGCGCGCCCGCCTGAGCGGCGCGAGCGACCGCAACGTCCGCGGGCCCCGCGCTTCCGGCGGCGCAGCGCCGGCGGACGGAAGTGGACGCGGCGCACCCGCCGACGTAGGCCCGCGGAGGGGAGTCCCTTGCCTCGTCCCTATCAGGTGGTACTAGCGCCATCACCAGGGTAGGCTGACCAGGGATGAAGTTCGGGAACGCGAAGCAGGCGTATCAGCAGGGGCTCCGGGATGGGTTGCGTGGAGTGCTCGCCATCGGCCGGTACGACCAGAGCCCGCCCTGGGTCACCAAGCGCTTGGGCTCGATGGTCACTGACAGGGCCGCCCGGTATGAGGACGTTCGGAGTCTGCGCCGCGACGTGCAGCGCGCCGAACCAGTTGCCCTCCACCACTGAAGGCGAGGATCCCGACGACCGGGGCGAGGCGCTGACTTCCCCCGAGGTTGTCGAGGGCGAGTGGGTTGGTGATCGCTCACGTCGCCCGCCCCAGCACCGGTCACGGCTGGACGTCGGCTATCAGGAGTCGCGCTACGCCTCCCCGCTTCCGTCGCCCGCCGATCTAGCGAAGTACCAGGAGTTGCTGCCCGACGCCCCCGAACGGCTTCTCGCTGCCGGAGAGCGCGAGCAGTCCCATCGGCACGACATGGATTACCGGCTCGCGGTCATCGATGAGGAGGCGATGCCTCGCTTCTATGAAGGCCAGAAACGCGCGCACTGGATGAGCCTCATCATCGCCTTGTGTTACCTCGGGGGGATGCTTGCAGCCATCCTTCTCGGTCACGCCTTTGTGGGGATCGGGGGAGCGGCGGCGGGTCTTGCCGCGATGATCTGGGCGCTCCGGCGTGATCCGAGCGACTCGGCGCCGCCCCCGAGTCCCCCTAACGAGGACCCGTCGAGTTAGCCCGGATTGTGCATCAGCGGCGTGATGTGAGTGGGCGGCCGTGCGCGGATGGCGTCGAGGGTGGAAGCGGTCGGGTGCGGCGGGTTCGGGGCGTCGTTTGGCGTCATTCCCGTGATCGGGGTGG
>JAABUN010004941.1_pt1 | contig 17263 bp, 22 predicted proteins | sample 5559311 | NCBI WGS metagenome assembly JAABUN01 (sample SAMN10711877, study PRJNA513370) | rock metagenome | isolation source: Antarctica rocks | place: Antarctica: Victoria Land, Siegfried Peak sud
CGGGGAGCCTGCGTACATTCTCCATGGCGTGCCTTCCTGCCGGTCAGCACCGGCATCGGTCTTCAGCAACCGGGAAGGTACGCCGCCTTCTTTCTTCAAGCCCGTCCACAACATCCGGGTATAGCTCGTGATGAGCCCGCGGCGGGCGAGTGCGGCGCACGAGCTCTCGGCGGACCTCCTCGCGGCCACTGGCGATCTCCTTGAGCGCCACGACCCAGTCGCCCTCCCGCTGGCGGGCGAGGTTGGCTCGGGCGAGGAACTCCAGCCCCTCCTGCGCGATGGAGGCTCTGCCCCAGCGGTACATCCGCCTCATCCACTCGGCGACCTCGGTGGGAGTGACTACGAAATCGCTCTGCGGCTCGGGGGCAAGCGCCGGCAGGATCTCCAGCCAGAGCACGGTGGCCACGTAGCTCGGCGGCGGCCGGTCGTTCATGAATCGGCGGGCGACGGTCACGGGGGCGAAGTGGCGCGACGCGCAGAACAGCGTGTCGCTTTGGCCCTCGAGCCAGCTCGCGAGGGAGGGCTCCCGCCCGTGCGCCCTTGGGCGCGGGTTGCCGGCTCGGTCGTCGTAGGTGAAGACGAAGCGCCCCGACACGTCCTCGTAGGCGTAGCCCAGCACGGTCGGCCGGTGCTCTGGGTCATAGTCGTGCTCGGCGTCCTGAATCGCGGCGTTGATGCGATCCCGGGCAAAGTTGGCCTCGGCATTCGGGATGAGCAGCACGACGTCCACCTCAGACACGGGCGCGAGGTCATGGCCGCCTCCGGCTCGCGGTGCGGACGGCCCTTGCTCCAGCCGGTGATAGCGGCCCAACTGGTGGAGCAGGCTCTCCAGGCTCTCCGGCTGTCTTGCGAGGTTGGAGATCTCCCCCACGAGGAGGCTCCCGTCCCGAAAGAACACGGTGAAGTCGGGGGTCGCGTCCTGGCCGTCGGCGCCCGCGAAGCACGGGAAGCGCTCGAAGTGCGCAACCGTCGGCGTCATGGAAGCGGAGCGACCGAAGAAGACCTCGAAGCACGACACGGCATCGCAGCGGACGTCGTAGGCCCCGTGCTGGCGGATCAGGTCTTCGCGGTCCTGCTCGGCCACCGGTGCTCGCTCCCGACGCCCGTCCGGGCTTACGAGACGAGCAGGTCTTCGTCGTCCAGGAGCTCGCCGACCGGCGAGAGCAGGAGATCGCGCATCCCCAGCGCGTCGCCGAGGGCGTCGGTAACCCTGGCGAGGGTGCCCGGGGAGGAGCGCAGGCCGGGCAGCACATCCAGCCGGCTCCCGTCGGTGACAAGCACGTCAAAGCTCGCTCCGTTGCGGAAGTCGGTCACGAGGACGTGCATGTAGGGGTTGTCGTGCATGACGGCGACCTGCAGACCGCTGACCCCGGTGAGGGTCACCAGTACATCGGCGCGGACCGCGGGGTCGTCCAGGCTCACCCGGTCCACCCGCATGGAGATGATCTCGCGCACGGGAGCCAGCGGTTCGCGCTGCCTACCGCCGAGGAGCCGGAGGCGCTCGGACGCTGCGATCTCAAGCCGCCGCAGCACCACGTCGTAGAAGATGCCGAAGTCGCCCTTGTAGAAGCTCGCGCCGCTCGTGCGGCGCAGGTGGACGCGCAGGTCTCCGCCGACGTCCAGGGTCAGGGTGCGGACGATCATCCCGTTCTGCTCCTCGGTCTCCCGAAGGGCCTCGCGGTGGGTCGGCCGTCGCCTGCCCTCCAGCTGGGGCCAGCCGCGCGTGTAGGACGAATGGTCGCGCAGGACGCGGGCGGTCATACGGGCCACGGCCGTATCGCCGTGCTCGGCCAGCCCGTCGCCGATCGCCTCGAAGTCCTCGCGATTGAGGATGACGGGCGACAGGCGGGGACCGGCGGCGTTCATCCAGGTGCCCTCCGTCCGGCGCCAGGCCTCGTCGGTGGCGGGAACGGTGCCCACCAGATGCCAGACCCCTGAGGCAGCCGGCCAGGCCGCCACGAGGTACTCCTGCCGCCCCATCTCCGCGCGCAGCAGGGCCACGTGGTCGGACCGGCGCACCTCGCGCATCCCCGTGGCCGAGCCCAGGATGTCCGCGGGCGCGGCCTCGCCGATCACCGTCAGGACGGTGAGCTGTGGCACCTGCACCGCATCCTCGCCCGCCGCCCGCGCCAGCCCCGCCAGCCGCAGCTCGCTCAGCCGTGCGCCGTCAAGCGCCCAGAGCCAGGCGTCAAAAGGGGTGAGGAGGTCATCGGGCACCCGGTCCGGCATGGTAAGCGGCTTAGCAGCACGGTGCGCCGTGGCGGACGTTTTCGTACACGAGCTGCCGGGGATGCAGGGAGGGCGCCTGTCGACGCGCTTCGCGGGATGCTCCCGAGAATGTGGTGTGGGACGGGGGGCGCGAAGCGCGCTGCTCGCCGGCCGGTCTTCGCGCGAAGCAGTAGCCGGTGAGCCGAGGGACGTGCTTGGCGGCGAGTGCCATGCTTGCCGGGCATGTCTGACGGCCTTCCCGTACACGTCGACGAGGTTCCCGCTCAGCGCTGGGAGCATGGTGAGGTCGGCACGACTCGGCGTCGTCTCGGCGTCGCGTCCGGGGCGAAGCGACTCGGCATCGCCGTGATCGACATCGACCCGGGGAAGCGCTCGACGCCGCCGCACAGCCACGCGGATGAGGACGAGGCGTTCCTCGTGCTGGCCGGCAGCGGCCTGAGCTATCAGACGTCGGGCTCCAAGGATGTGCGCACCTACCGGATCGGCGTCGATGATCTGCTCTGGCATCCCGGCAACGGGGACGCGCACACGCTTATCGCCGGCGAGGACGGGCTGACCGTGCTCGCCGTCGCGGAGGGCTCGCGCACGAACATCACCTACCTGCCGCGCACCAAGCAGTTCTGGCTCGGCCCGCGCTGGTCGCCCGCTGACATGAGACACCCGTTCGCCGCCGACGCCGAGCTCGGCCCGCTCGAACTGCCTGCGCCGACCGACGAACGACCGCCGACGATCCGCAACCTCGCCGAGCTGCCCCTGCACGACGGCCGCGAGGGCCGCCTCGCCTATGCCACGCGCGACGTGCGCGACATGGGCTCGGACAAGCTCGTGCTCGCGCAGGACGCGATGCCACCCGGCACGCACAACACCGATCTGCACTTCCACTCGGCGCGCGAGGAGGCGTGGTACGTCCGCGGCGGAGGCGGGATCGCCCGCCTCGGCGAAGATGCGCACCCGTTGGCCGCCGGCTCGTTCTGGCTGCGCCGGGAGAACACGGGCGTCGGGCATCGCATCGAGGTCGGCCCGGAGGGGATGGATCTCGTGACGATGGGCGACCTGATCCCCGGCGACGTCTGCGTGTATCCCGAGAAGCGAACGTTCAAGCCCGCCCGCGGCCTCGAGCTCCCCTACTGAGCGGGAACGACCGACCCGCGTGAACGCCGTCGCGTCTCCCGATGCAACTGGCGCGATGGCGGCAGCGTGGCACTGCCGCATCTCGCGGCGAGCGGTAGCCGCACCTGGCCGCTCTGGACGCTGCCGCGAGAGACGGTTCGGACGCGACAGGGAACCTTCGAGCGTGTCCGCTGGCGCCGTCGGTGCGGACCAGCCTGCTAAAGCGACACGGCGGGTCTCGCCTTGCGGGTCGGGCGGTCCGCAAGCTAACTTGTCGGGAGCAGTCGTCGTGCACGCGATGCGAGTCCGCGAGAAGTTCTTAAGGTGATGATGCCCCGCTCGATCCAGGATGTCGTCCAGCACGGCGATCAGCTCGCCAAGCGCTTCGAGGCATATGAGCCCGCCGCCGACGAGCGCGACCCGGACGTCTTCGCCGCCCTGCGTCGATCCGTGTTGGCTCGCTCCGAGGCCGAGCGATCGATCGAGCAGGCGGTGGCCGACGCGCGTACCCATGGGTACTCCTGGCGCACAATCGGCGCGCTGCTCGGAACCTCCGGAGAAGCCGCGCGCCAGCGCTACGGCGCCCGCGCCAAGGCGTGAGCGAACGGCCCGACCGATAAGGACCACCGTGGGACCTCTCAGGGTTCGTGCACCAGATCGCGCCCGCGGGCGGCGGTGCGGCGCCGGCGCGGCTGCGGCGGCTCGTCCCTGTCCTCACGCTGGTGGGCGGGGGGATCGCCGCCGCGCTCGTCGTCTCGCACGGCCGGGACTTCGCCGATGCGCTCGGGCATGCCCTGAGCGCGAGCTTGGGGTCTCGTCGTCGCCGGCGGGCTCCTCGAGGTCGCCTCCGTCGCCGGCTACGTCCTGCTCCTGCACCGCGTCGTCTCCGGCGCGAGCCCGCGGCTGCGCTGGCGCGACTCCTACGACATCGCCCTCGCCGGAACGGCCGTCACCCGGCTCCTGCCGACCGCCGGCCTCGGTGGCGCCGCCGTGACCGTCTGGGCGCTCCGCGCCCACGGCGTGCGCACCCGCGAGCTCGCCGAGCGCCTGCTCGCCTTCCTCGTCCTGCTACTTCCTCGGCACGACGTGCAACGTGCTCCCGCTGCCCGGCAGCCTGAGCGGCGGGCTCGCTGGCGCGCTCGTCGCGCTCGGCACGCCCGCGGCCCCCGCGATCGCGACGGTGCTGGCCTACCGCACCGTGGCCGTGTGGCTGCCCGCCGCGTCGGGCCTGCTCTCGGTGGCGCGCCTGCGCGCGACCGTGGCGGCCGTACGCTGTGCGGAGCCGTTGGGCATACCGTCCTCATCGTCGACGACCACCCGAGCTTCCGCTCGAGCGCCCGGCTGCTGCTCGAGTCCGAGGGCTTCGAGGTCGTCGGCGAGGCGGCCGACGCTGCGGCGGCGCTCGCGCAGGTGAGCACCCTGGCGCCGGACCTGATCCTCCTCGACGTGCAACTGCCCGACCTCGATGGCTTCGAGGTTCGTGGGCGGACCACCGGCGCACTATCGCATCAGGGAGTCGGTCATGACTGAGATCTTCGGCGAGGCGTTCTGGGACGAGCGGTACCGTTCACAGGGCGAGCTGTGGAGCGGCGAGCCCAACCCCCACCTGGTCAGCCAGGCATCGGAGCTCAGCGGCGGGGCGGCGCTCGATGTCGGCAGCGGCGAGGGCGCGGATGCCATCTGGCTGGCCGAGCGGGCCTGGCGGGTCACGGCGCTCGACGTGTCCACCGTGGCGCTGCGGCGTGGCGCCGCGCGCGCCGCCGAGGCCGGCGCCGACGTCGCCCGGCGCATCGACTGGCTTCACGAGGACGTGTTGACCTGGATCCCGGGGCCATCTTCCTATGACCTGGTCTCCGCCCAGTTCATGCACCTGCCGACGGGGCCGCGCGAGGAGGTGTTCGCGCGTCTCGCCACCGCCGTGGCCCCGGGCGGCACCCTGCTGATCGTCGGCCACCACCCCTCAGACCTGCAGACCACCGTCCCGCGCCCGCCGAGGCCGGAGCTGTTCTTCACCGCATCCGAGGTGGCCGCGTCACTGGACTCGCACGCGTGGGAGATCGTCGTCGCCGCGGCCCTCGAACGCTCCACCACCGACCCCGGAGGGCACACCGTCACCATCCATGACGCGGTGCTTCGAGCCCGCCGACGCGACTGAGCCGACCCGCGCCTCGGCGAGCCTGGCGGCGTTCCTCGACGTCCAGCCCAACGGCGCCTCCGGATGCTCGCTACGGGATCTCGACCTCGTCCTGTGCGCCCGTGTGACGCTCAGCCTCCGTGGTGGCCTCCTCACCGCAGCGGCAGGCGTCGCCGCAGCCGCAGCCGACGCTCGACTCAGCGGCAGCCCCAAGGCTCGTCTCCGCTTCGGGGGCGGTGTCCTTCGTGTTACAGCAGCAATCACACATATCGCTCATGACCTCTCGGTGGTGATCTGCAGGAGTGGTGCGTCGTCGAGACAGCCGCAGAAGGCGCTGTGTCCGTGGCAGCCGCAGGTGCTGCCCTTGCCCTCGGCGTAGTCGAGGAGGCGTTGGCGAAACGACCGCAGCTCATGGATGCGGTTGTCGATCTCGGCGACCTTGTCCTTCAACAGGCGGTTCAGCTCGGGCACGACCTCGGCGCAGCCATGGTCGGCCGCGGCGATGAGCTGACGGATCTCCTTGTGGCTGAAGCCAAGCCCCTTGGCCTGGCGGACGAAGCGCAGCTTGCCCTCGTCCTCGGCGCCGTAGAGCCGGTAGCCGGCCTCGCTGCGCTCCACTGGCGAGACCAGGCCGATCCGGTCGTAGTAGCGGACGGTACGGCTGGGCAGCCCCACCGCGTCTGCGACCTGCTTGACCATGCGTCCCATGTGGTCAGGATAAACCTGACACCAGGGTGTCAGGTCAAGCGGGGATGGCGCGCTGCGACCCGGCTCAGGCCGGGCAGACGTGCGTCGAGGCCACGGGGGGAAGCCGGTCAAGGTCGGCCACCGCGGCGGAGGGCAGGGCCACGGAGAGCGCGACGACGATGGCCGCCAGCACGCCCGCAAGGCTCCATCCCGAGCGCGCGCGTTGCGCGTGCGCCGGCGCCGCCAGCGCATTGACGCGACGGATGCTCCCCCGGCTCCCGCCGAGACCGAGCAGGAGGGGCGTCTGCGGGCTCTCGCAGGTGGCGGCCTTGCAGATCGCGCTCGCCAGGGCGAGCGGGTCGTGGCGGCGCGCGAGCGCATAGGCATCGGCGTCGCGCTCGAGGTGGAAGAGGAACTCGGCGAGGAGGGCGCGAGCGCCGGGGAAGGGACGCGCGACGGCGCCGATGAGCTCAGCGACGAGGACGGCGAACCGATGGCGCCGGGCGATGTGACCCCGCTCGTGCTCGACCCCCGCCGCCAGCTCCTCGTCGTCGAGGGCGGTGAGCGCCCCGGCCGAGACGACCACGCGCGGGCGGACGAGTCCGGCCGCGGCGACGAGTACCTCCGGACCGCCGACGACGACGCTGCCCAGAGGGCCCGACAGCGGCCGCCGCCCGAGGAGGCGCCGGAGGGAGCGGGCCGCCCGGGCGACGCCCCAGACGAGCGACAGCAGCGAGACGGCGAGGGCCATGGTGGGGGCGAGCGTCGCGGCGTCCCCGAGGCGGTGCCCGCTGAGCCCGAGATGGGCGGTGATCAGGGGCACGACCGCGTGCCAGCACCAGTGCGTCAGAAGAGCGAACAGGGACGTCGCCGGCAGTGAGAGGGCGATGAGGATCGCGCCGAGCACCACCAGGAGGGCGCGGAGAGCGAGCGCGGCAAGGCAGATCGTCGCCGCCGCCACCGGGTGGTACTCGGCGAGCGGCACGCGCCGGAGCGCCACGGCGGGCGACGTGAGCGCCACGAGGACGAGCGCGACGAGAACGAGGCTCACGCGCCCGCGTCACGGCGCTGGTGGAGATCGCGCGCGAGGTCCTGAAGCTCGGTGAGCTCTTCGCGGTCCAAGCGACCGACGAGCTGGGCGAGGACCGCCTGACGCGCTTCCCGGGAAGCTCCCGACAATGCCGTGTCGATCGAGCGGCCCAGGAACTCGGCTTCGCTGAGGCGCGGGCGGTAGACGATGGCGCCTCCCTCGCCCGTGCGGCTGCGCGCGAGCAGTCCGCGCTCCGCCAGGCGATTGAGAACGGTCTGCACCGTCGTGTAGGCGCTGCGGTACCGGGACGGCAGCGCCGCCCGGACCTGCTCCACCGTCGCTTCGCCCAGTCGCCAGAGGGCAGGCATGATCTGGGCCTGAAGCTCACCGGAGAGGGGCCGCAGCTCGGTCACCGGCGCCAGTATGTCAGCGTGGTCGCGGCTCACCGGCGGCGCGCGAGTGCGATGCCACCCTCGTGCTCGAGGACCCCACCTCGATCGGGTCGAAGCCATGGCGCTCGAGCGCGTCATGCCACCACTCGGCGCGCGCCGGCTGCTCGCCGCGGCCGAGGGCGACCCGCACAGCGTTCCGCGCGATGCGCCGAACGCCTCCGGGCCCCTTGCGGGCCAGGCCGTGCAACTTGGCGCGGAGCACCGTTCGGTCACGCGCCTGCGCGAGGGAGATCCGGAACATCATGTCTCCGAACACCAGGCGGCCACCCGGACGCAGAACGCGATGGATCTCCGCGAGGGCTCGCTCCTTGTCGCCGTCGGAGAGGTGGTGAAAGCAGTAGTTCGAGACCACGAGGTCCGCGCTCTCGTCCACGAGCGGGAGGCTGGTCGCCGTGGCGACGACGACATCGACGTTCTCCAGCCCGGCGCTCGCGGCCTTGACGCCGAGGTACGCGGCCATCGCGGGGGCGATGTCGACGGCCCAGACCCGCCGGACGCGGGGCGCGAGGGCGAGGGTGAGCAGGCCGGTTCCGGAGCCGACGTCGACCACGACATCCTCCGGGGTGGCTCCAGCGCCCTCGAGGATCTCGTCGCGCAACCCCTGGAATCCACGACCCCGGGCGACCTCCTCGGCGTGGGCGACGTGGTCGTTCCAATCCTTCCTCGCGAGGCCCATCGTCCTACGAACTGTAGGACGGTCTCTCTCCTACGGTGGGTAGGATCAGTCTGTGGCCTCTCCGCGCCGCCCTCCCGGGTCGTCGTCTGTCGCTCGTGCCTCCAGGCCGGTCGAGCTCGACCGGGGCTCCCGCCGCTTCACGCGTCCCGCGGCGCGGCGCGCCGCGATCCGCCGCCGCCGGATCGCGGCGGTGGCCGCGCTCCTCCTGGCGGCGGCCGTGATCGGGTGGTTCATCAAGGGCTCCGCCGGCGATTCCGCGCCGCGCGCCGCGACGCCTGTACGTTCGAGCGCCGCCGCTCCGGGGGCTACCGCGATCGCCGAGAAGCGGCACGGTCGCACCTTCCCCGCGCCCGTGGTCGCCCAGCGCCTCCACAACAACTGCGAGAGCGCGGCGCTGGAGATCTTGCTCGCCACCCACGGGACCCACGTCAACCAGCTTCGCCTCCAGGCTGCGCTACCCCGCAGCGGCCCTCTCGACCCGCAGGGCACGGGTCCCGATCGCGTCTGGGGCGATCCCGATCGCGGCTTCGTGGGCCGCGCGGACGGCGGCGGGACGGCGGGGGGCTTCGGCGTGTACCCGGGGCCGGTGGCGGCGGTGGCCGCGCGGTACGAGGTGCCGCTGCGCAACCTGACCGCCCGCCCGCCGAGCAGGGTGTACCGGGCGCTCGCGCAAGGCCACGCGGTGATGGCGTGGGTCGGACTCGGCGCCGGGCCATACGGCACCTGGCGAGCTCCTTCGGGGCGCCGCATCCGCGTCAACTTCAACGAGCACACCGTGGTCCTGACGGGGATCGGGAAGGGGGGCGTGCTCTCGGTCGTCAACGTGCTGCGCGGCACGCGCGAGCGCTGGTCTCGCGCGCGCTTCGAGCTGATGTGGCGACGACTGGGGCGGCGCGCCCTGGAGGCGTGATACCTCCGGACGGGTCGAGCGGAGTCGAGGCGATCGCGGAGGACGATCCTGCGTCGGTGACGAGGAGGCGCAACCGGGCGATCCCCCTGGTCGCCAGCGCGCTGGCCGCAGCACTGGTCGCCCTGCTGACGTACGGCCTCCTGGCGCGATCGCCCGACACCACGATCGACGACGGGCTGGCGCAGGGCCGGCCGGTTCGTCCCCCCTCGTTTCAGCTCGAGGCGTTCGCTGCCGGTCGTCCCGGACCCCGTCTGGCTCTGACTTGGAGCCGTGCGGCGGCCGATGGCCGCGTCGGGCTCGACGAGCTTCGCGGCACGCCACTCGCCGTCAACTTCTGGGCCTCCTGGTGCGGTCCCTGTCGCTCCGAGGCACCGCGACTCCAGCGCGCGTGGCGGCGCTACCGTGGCTCCGGCGTGCTCTTCCTCGGGCTCGACGAGCAGGACAACGCCCCCGATGTCCGCCGTTTCCTTTCCCGTTCCGCGATCGACTACCCGACGCTCAAGGAGGCGGGCGACGGCACGTTCCGGGCCTGGGGCCTCACGGGCTACCCCGAGACGTTCTTCGTCGACCGTCGGGGTCGCGTGGTCTCCCACGTGATCGGTGTCGTCTCGGAGGCCGCGCTCGCAAGTGGCGTCCGTGCCGCGCTGTCAGGGCGACCCGCCGGCTCGCGGCGGGGCGGCGCGTTGGGGGGTAGGCGGTGATCGGGGGGCCGAGCCTGGTGTTGGCCGGCGCCGCCGGCTTCGTGTCGTTCGTGTCCCCCTGCGTGCTGCCGCTCGTGCCCGGATACCTCGCGGTGTGCGGAGCGCGGCCGGGTGTCGCGACGGCGCGCTCCCGCGTCCTCGCGCGCGCGGGTCTCTTCATCGCCACGTTCACACTCGTCTTCGTCATCCTCGGCTTGACGGCTACGGCGCTCGGCCATTGGCTGCTGGCGCGGCGACAGGTCCTGGATCTCGTCGCGGGCATCACCATCGTCGTACTGGGCGCTCTCCTCCTCGCCGGCGTCTTCGTCGCGCGTCTGAATCGGGACTGGCGTCTACGCGGCCTTGCCGAGCGTGCGGGCAGCGGGGGACCCGTGGTGGCGGGAGCCGCGTTCGCCCTGGCCTGGACCCCGTGCATCGGGCCCACGCTCGGGGCGATACTCGGCCTCGCCGCGACGAGCTCTCAGACCGGCGAGGGGGCGCTGCTGCTCGTGGTCTACTCTGCCGGCCTGGCCATCCCGTTCCTGCTCGTGGCGCTGCTCTTCGAGCGGGCCCAGCGTGGCCTGGCCTTCTTCCGTCGCCACCATCGGACCGTGCAGCTGGCCTCCGGCGCCCTGCTCGTCGCCGTCGGAGTCCTCGTGCTCACCGGGGAGATGTTCCAGATCAACATCCAGGCGCAGGAGCTCCTCAGCCGCCTCGGCCTGAACTTCTTCGGATCGATCTGACCGCTTTGTCAGCCGGCACCGGCTGGGACACGCTCGCGAGTCGCTACGACCGGCAGCTCGGGCTGGAGCGCGCCGCCATCCGAGCGGCTCTCGATCTCGCCGCCCCTCACCCTGACGATGACCTCCTGGACGTCGGCACCGGCACGGGGGCGGCTCTGCGAGAGCTCGCCGCAAGCTCTGAGCGTCCGACGCGCGTCGTGGGAGTGGATCCCTCCCGCGCGATGCTCGGCCGGGCGCCCTCGCTCCCCTTCGGGTGGTCGCTGCAGATCGCGGATGCACGCTGCTTGCCGTTCCCCGACGACAGCTTCCAGGTCGTGCTCGCCGTGTACGTGCTCCACGTCATCGCGCCGCGGGACCGCAGGACGGTCCTCGCGGAGATGCGGCGGGTCCTCACCCCCGGCGGTCGGCTCGTCACCGTGACTCCCGTGGTCCCCCGAGCGCCCGTGGGACGGGCGGTGGCCGTGGCGCTCGCTGGCCTCGCGCGCCTGGCCCCGCGGCGGTTCGGCGGCCTTCGGACCTACGACCCCCGGCCGGCGTTGGAGAACGCTGGATTCCGGCTGGTGCGAGCTCGGTACGTCCGTCGCGGCTACCTCTCCCTCTGCGTGGTGGCGCGTGAGCCGAGCGCGTTCTCCGACGCGTCGTAGGCTCGAGTCGTGGCTCCGCTCGGAGTGATCACGATCGGGATCAACCCGAACATCCACCTGGGCCCGGTGACGCTCACCTGGCACGGCCTCACCATCGCGCTCGGGATCGGGATCGGTGGCGTCGTGGCCGGGCGCTGGGCGCGGCAACAGGGTCTCGACAGCGACCGGCTCACGAGCCTCGGCATCCTCCTCGCGGCCGGCGGGATCATCGGCGGCAAGATCTTCTACGCGATCGAGCACGGGGCGTCGCTGCTGAGCACGCGGGGCTTCACGTTCGACGGCGGCGTCATCCTCGCGGCGGTGCTCCTCGCGGTCTACGTCCGGCGGACGCGGCTCAGTGGGCGCTACCTCGACGTGGTCGCCGTCGGCCTGCCGCTCGGCGTGGCGATCGGGCGCATCGGGGACGTCATCAACGGCGAGCACTACGGGCCGAGAAGCGACTTCTTCCTCGCGGTCCGCAACTCCAATCCCGAGGCGCTCACGCCGAACCGGATGCTCGCCTACCAGAACGGCGGCCTCTACGAGGTGTTGCTCGGCCTGGTCGTCTTCGCCGTCATGTGGACGCTCCGGAACCGCCTGCGGCGAACGGGGGATCTCGCATGGCTGGTGCTCGTCCTCTTCGCCGCCGGCCGGTTCTTCGAGTTCTTCGTGCGCTCGGACAGTCCCTCGCTCGCCCTCGGACTCGACAACGCGCAGTGGACGAGCCTCGTCCTGCTCGTCATCGCGCTCGTGGGCTGGGTGTTCACGGCCCGGCGACAGAGAGACGCGCCCGCCGCCGGCGCCCAGGGTGCGCCCTCCGCTCCCTGAGCGCCGTCAGAGGTCGGCCTCCTGGCGACCGGCGCGTGCCGCGTTGACTCCGCGCTCGACGTCGCCGGGATGGAGCCGACGTCACGGGCGGCGTGCGATGCCCAGGATGTGCGGCACCTTGGGCGAGAGGAGACTCGGGCTGAAGCCGAATCGGTCGATCCGCTCGATGTTGAAGCCCCCTGCCTCGATTGCGGCTGCGGTCTCGCGGGTGGGGTGACAACCGCCGGCGATCGCCGGCCACACGCGGCTGCGATCTGCGACCTCGAGCACGGCCCGCAGCGGCTGACGACGAGCGTGTACGTGCTCGTAGAAGTGAAGTGCCCCTCCGGCCCGGATGACCCGGTACAGCTCGCGTAGCGCGGCGGCCTCGTCGGGGACCGTGCAGAGCACGAGTGACGCGACGGCGGCGTCGACCGACTGGTCAGCGAGCGGGAGTTGCTCCGCGAACGCGGCCACGACGGTTATCCGCGCGCGTGGGCCCGGGTCCCGGGCGGCCTCCTCGGCGAACGCCCGGAGATGGCGCTCCGGCTCGACCGCGATGACCTCCTCGACATCGTCCGGGTAGAGCGGGAAATTCGCACCGTCGCCCGCGCCGAGCTCGACGACCCGACCGCTCAGCCCGGCCAACACGCGACGGCGATGCTCGCGCTCACCGCGCTTGTCGGCGGTCTGGCGGTTGCGGCGATAGAACCGCGCGAAGAAAGGGTTGTCCAGCTCCGCATGTCCCGTTGTCATCTGGCAGCGGCGGAGCCTATAGGTCCGCCTGCCCAGCGAGGACGCGCGCCGCGCGCCGCTCTGCCGGGTCGGCGATGAGGTCGATCCGGAAGCTCGTGGGGGGCGTGCGCTCCAGGCGCAGACTTCCGCCGATGCTCTCGATCAGCGCCCGCGCGATGTGGAGGCCGAGGCCGCTTCCACCCCCGAGCGAGCTGCCCCGGTCGAACACCGCCGCCTCCATCCCGGCGGGAATGCCCTCTCCCTCGTCGCGCACGGCCAGCATCGGGCGGCCATCCGGCCAAGCGACCTCGATGTGCACGTGTCCGCGGCCGTGCACGAGCGCGTTGTCGAGCAAGACGTCGAGCGCCTGCCCCACCACCGCCCGCGTGGCCATCGCCGCGGCGGGCTCGGATGTCCGGAGACTCAGCGTGCGTCCCGCGCGGGCGTAGACCGACTTCCATCGGGCCAGGCGCACCCGGGCCAGGTCGCCGAGCTGGATGCGCTCGACCTCGGGGGTGTGGCCGCGGGCGGCGGCGAGCAGCTCGGTGATGGTGCGCTCGAGGCGGTCGGCCTCGCCGAGCGCGGACCGCGCCTCCTCGGCCCCCGCATCGGTGTGCTGGAGCGCGGCAAGCTCCTCGAGACGCAGGCGCAGGGCGGTGAGCGGTGTGCGCAGTTGATGCGAGACGTTGGCCGAGAACTCCCGTTCCCGGGCGACGAGATCGGCGACGCGGGCGGCGCTCGCGTCGAGCGCCAGCCCGACCGCATCGATCTCGGGGAGCGCGGAATGCCCGGCCCGCGCGGAGAAGTCCCCGGTGCCCAGCTCCCGGGCGGTACGGGCGAGATCCTCGAGCGGGCGCCCGAGGCGACGCGCCTGGAGGAACGCCAGCCCGACTGCGGCGAGGACTCCCCCCGCCGAGAGCAGCGCTACGAGCCCCCACACCCGATGGACCGGGCCGGTCACTTCCGCGGCCGGTTCGCTCGCGGTGACGCGCGTCGCCCTGGCCGCCGCCGAGCGCGCGCTGATCTTCGCCGACGCCGAGGGCGTGCCGAACGACACCCGCCGACCTGAGCGGGTGACGACGGTGATCAGGTGGCCGGGGCGGACGAGCGAGCGCAGGCTCGCGCGTTCGAGGGGTCGGTGCGCCTCGAGGCGATCGTCGATCGCCGCGGCGACGCCATCGGCCTCGCGCTCGAGGTTGCTGGTCGCGTCGGCGCGCACACGGTGAGCCGCGAGGATCCCGAGCGGAACCCCGAGGACGATGACCGCCGCGAGCGCGATCAGCGCTGTCGAGAAGAGCAGACGGCGGCGCACGCCCTACACCTCGAACCGGAGGCCGACGCCACGCACGGTCACGATGAGGCCGGGGTTCGCGGCGTCGTCGCCGAGCTTGCGCCGCAGCGCGGAGACGTGGACGTCGAGCGTCTTGGTTGATCCGAACCAGTTCTCGTCCCATACCTCGGCCATGACGCGGTGGCGGGTGAGGACGGTCCCGGCTTCTCGCACGAGCAATGCGAGGAGGTCGAACTCCTTCGGTGTCAGCTCGAGCTCGGTCTGGTGATGCCAGGCGCGGCGTGACGCGACGTGCACGCGGACGCCGCTCGCGGCCACGGCCTCCGGTGTCGTCCGCCGCAGCAGGGCGCGGATGCGAGCCAGCAGCTCGGCCAGCCGGAAGGGCTTGGTGACGTAGTCGTCGGCGCCTGCGTCCAGGCCCAGGACGAGGTCGAGCTCCTCGTCGCGCGCGGTGAGCATGAGGATCGGGAGATGCCCCCGCGCGTGGCGCACGCGCCGGCACACCTCGAGCCCGTCGATGTCGGGAAGCCCGATGTCGAGGACGAGCAGGGCGTACTCGCCGGCGGCTCCCATGCGGGCCGCATCCGCTCCGCTCGTCACCCCGTCGACCGCGTAGCCCTCCCTGCTCAGAGCTCTCGTGAGGGGCTCGAGAATCCCGGGATCGTCCTCGGCGACCAAGAGGCGTTGCACACCGGCGATCGTAGGCGTGGGCGTCGATCGCCGGTCCGGCCGATCGCGCGTCGGGACGTCCTTTACCGAATCGTTGCCCGGCTCTTCCCCGGTGCTTCCCGCCGCCTCTTACGGTGCGATTCGCGCATCGCCGCTTCCATGGCCGATCCAGCACCCACCCACGCTTCCCGCCGAGCTCCCCGGTCCACCTCGCCTCGCCCGCGGGGCCCGAGGCAGGTCGCCCCGTCCGTCGCCCCCGGCCTCGCGCTTCTGCCCCTCCGCGTGTTCCTGGGCATCACCTTCCTCTACGGCGGCGTGCAGAAGCTCAACGATCCGGGCTTCCTGCATCCCGGCGCCGCGACCTACATCGGCTCGCAGCTGCACGGTTTCGCGACCGGTACCCCCGGCGGCTTCGTCCTGCGCGCCCTCGCGCTCCCGGCGCCCGAGCTCGCGGGCGCCGGCGTGGCGCTCGTCGAGATCTTAGTCGGGGTCCTGGTCACGGCGGGCCTGCTCACGCGGATCGCCGCGCTCGTCGGACTGGGCCTCAACCTCCTGCTCTTCCTGACCGCGAGTTGGAAGACGTACCCCTACTTCCTCGGGTCCGACATCGTCTTCGTGTTCGCGTGGCTGCCGTTCGTGCTCGCCGGAGCGCGGGGCCAGCCGGCGGTTGACCATGCGCTCGACCGCTTGTTCATCGCACGGCCCCGCCGACGCCGCGACGAGCCGGTGCCGTCCAGGTCGAGCGGCGGTCATGTCGCGCCCGAGGCGCTCACGCGCCGAGCCGCGCTCGCGCGTGCCCTCGGGATGAGCGGCGCGGCGACCTTCGCGCTCGCCGCGCTCGCGACCGTGACCAGGGGTGGCTATCGCGGCGCCTCGACGCGACGCTCGCTCTCCGCCGGCGCGGGCTCGCACACCGCGACGACGCCCAGCAGCCCGTTGCCCGTGCACCATCACCGGCCCCGCTCGGCCGCGCCCGCCGGCGGGATCCGGCTGGGCCCCTCCCGTCGCCTCCCGGCCGGGCAGGGCGCTACCTACCGCGACCCCACCGACGGTCAACCCGACATCGTCGTCCGCGACGCCTCGGGTCGCCTCAGCGCCACGAGCGCCATCTGCACGCACGCGGGGTGTCCCGTCGAGTATCAGCAGGGCACCCTCTACTGCCCCTGCCATGGCTCGGTGTTCAACGCCAGGACCGGCGCGGTGGAGCAGGGGCCCGCACAGACGCCGCTGGCCCAGAAGCACGTCGTCGAGCAGGGCGGCTGGATCTACGCCTTGCCGAGCTGACGGTAGTGCCGGGCGTCGGGGGCGCCCGAGCCAGTTCTGCGCACGCGTCGTAGTCGTCCGACGAGGTGTAGGAGGTACGATGACGGCGATGGCCCCCGCGCGCGTTTCACCGCCTGGGTCGCGCCTCGAGCAGACGCGGCTGGGATTCGCGTCGGTGCGGGCGTGGCCTCTGCGGCGCTGGGCGGTCGCGGTCGCCGCGGCCGGGCTGGCGGCGCTGGCGATGGGGGTGCCGACGGGCATCGTCCGCACGAGCTTCTACACCCGGATGACGCCGGTCACGTGGTGGGACTATCCCGTGTGGGCGATCTCCGCGCTGCTGGTCGGCCTGACCGCGGCGACCTACGCCAGGATCGGTGCTGCGGCGCCCGCGGGGCCCGATCGCGGCCGCCGCACCGTGGGCGCCACGCTGCTGTCGACCTTCGCCGTGGGCTGCCCGATCTGCAACAAGCTCGTGGTCGGGCTGATCGGCGTGAGCGGTGCGCTGAACTACTGGGCGCCGCTACAGCCCGTGCTCGGCGTGTTGAGCATCGCGCTGCTGCTCACGGGCCTGGCCGTGCGGCTCCAGGGCCAGGTCGCCTGCCCGGCGCGGGCTGGCTGACCACACAGCGTCAGGAACCCGATGGGCGTCGCGGTCGGTTACCGCTGGTTCTCGCTGATCACCCGGTTCGTGCGCTCGACGAGTAGCCGAAACCCACTCTGCGCCACATCGTTGGCACCGGCCAGAGCCAGGATCGCGGCCGTGGTGCGTCCCGCGGCCGGAGACACGGTGCGCAATCCGACGAGGGCCAGGGCGCTCCACGTGCCCACGCATCGCGTGCACGTCATGAGCTCCCCGATGGCGTAACCCAGCCCGCTTCCCTCCGGGCCGACCGGCTTGTGATCCGCCGCCTCCTGCACGAACGGCTCGCGGATCCAGGTCGAGATCTTCTCCTTGGCCAGGGTGTCGGCCAGGGTGAACGTGGCGAGCGCCATCACCGGCAGCTCGCCGCGGGGTATCGGATCGGCGCCGGCCCGCTCCCGATTACGCGCCGACGCGATCACCGCGCCGAGCCCGGTCAGGAACACTCCCTCGAGGAGTGCGTAATGCAGTGGCTGGGTGGCCGAGGTGGGCGTCGAGGCTGCGCCGGGCCACGTCCAGCGGCGCTCGCTGGTCTTCGGCTCGCCTTCCCGGGGGAGCGCTTCGTGTTGGGTCGGAGTCACTGG
>JAABUN010004942.1_pt1 | contig 17263 bp, 15 predicted proteins | sample 5559311 | NCBI WGS metagenome assembly JAABUN01 (sample SAMN10711877, study PRJNA513370) | rock metagenome | isolation source: Antarctica rocks | place: Antarctica: Victoria Land, Siegfried Peak sud
TGGGCCGATGCGAGTGCTAGAAGGGCCACCATGATCCTCCCGAAGATCCGTGACTCACGCTTCGTGACGATCCGGCGTGGTGGGACCCTGACCGACTCGGACCACCATCTCCTCGCCCTTTGGGCGGCGTCGTGCGCGGAGCACGTCCTTGACCTGTTCGAGTCGGCCGAGCCTCAGGACCGACGGCCGCGTCAGGCGATCGAGCACGCCCGCGCCTGGGTGCGTGGTGAGGCCACGATGATGCAAGCGCGCGCGGCGGGTGGCCATGCGATGGGCCCGTCCGACTACTACAAGAAGCACTTCGCCGGACGAAGCATCTTCCGTTACGTACAGACGCACCCGGACATGGATCACATGAGCGGCCTGTACCGGTTCTTCTGGCAGGACGAGGTGGGCCTCGAGAACTTCTGGGACACAGGCCACGACAAGACTTTCACGGAGGACGACTTCGTCAACTGCCCCTACGACTGGAAGGATTGGCTCGCCTACCAGATCCTTCGCTCGGGCGCTGGGCCCGGCGATGCGGCCGCTCCGTGCGTGTTGCCCCAAAAGTGCCAGCGGGCGGGAGCCGCCCTCCGGCGTTGCCTCATGAGGTGGGGGGAGCGTGACCGGCCTGGGGTGGCCCCTGAGTCATGCCCTCCTGGCGGCAACGTGCGCGGGGGCTGCCGCCTCGCTCTGCGGGTCGATGAGGATCTTGGCGTGGACCTCCGGGTCGGCGAGCGCGTCGAACGCCGAGGCGACACCGCTCAGGCCCACGGTGCCCGTCAGGATAGGGTCGGCCTGCACCTTGCCGTCGGCCAGCATGTGCAGCGTTACGCGGAACTCCAGCGGGGTGTAGCCGACGACGAAGCGCAGGTCGATCTCCTTGTTGATCGCCATCGCCGGGCGGATCGTGTCCGGAGTCATGCACACGCCCGCGACGACCACCCGTGACGACAGTGGTGCGCGCGTGATGATCTCCTCGAGGATCCCCGGGATGCCGACGCACTCGAAGATGACCGGACGCTTCGGATCGGTGACGCCGAGGGCGTCAGCGGCACGCCAGACGCGGTGCCAGGCGACCGGCAGCCGCGTGAGCTTGTCCATCGTCTCGAGCCCGAGCTTGGCCTTCTGCGGGATGGATGTGAGGTGGCCGCGCTTGCTGGTCGCGGCGTATGGCGACTCCTCACGAGGGTCGACCACGATGTCGGCGCCGCACGCGCCCGCGAGTGCCCGCCGACCAGCGGACAGATCGCTCGCGACGACCGTCTCGACGCCTTGTGCCTTCAGCATGCCGATGACGGCCAGGCCCACCGGCCCGCATCCGACCACGATCGCCACGTCCTTCTTCTTGACGTCCGCGCGACGCACGGCGTGCCAGCCGATGGCGAGGGGCTCGGTAAGCGCCGCGAGGTCGGGGGACAGGCCGTTGGGGACCTTCAGCATCAAGGACTCCTCGACGACCACCTGCTCCGCGTAGCCGCCGGGGGCGTCAGCGGAGAGCCCGACTGCGTGGATGTCCGCGCCGCGCCTCACCAGCGGCATCGCCACGACGGGGGTGCCCGTCGGCAGCTTCTTGCGGCAGCCGGGCCCATAGACGGCCACTTCTGCGCTGAACTCGTGCCCGAACACCACGCGGTGACTGGACCGCATGAAGCCGTCGTAGCCGGCCTCCGCGAGGACGTCGGCCTGGGCGTCGCTGTGGTGGCGCGCGTGCAGGTCGGAACCGCAGATGCCGCAACGCAAGACGTTGAGCAGCACCTGCCCCGCGCCCGGCTCCGGGTCGGGCAGATCAGTCACCTCGAGGCGCGCGTCCTGGCAGATGACCGCCTTCATGCGGGCAGCAGACTGTCGTCGAACGGCGGCAGCGGCTTGATGTACGGCGCGAGCAGCTCACCCGCCTGCTTGGCGGTGAGCACGTCCGCCGGGTCGAGCTTGATGTACTCGCGTCCGGCTTCGAACTCCCAGACGTCTTCCCCGAGCAGCCGGCACCGATCGTCGTACGGCCAGATCATCGCGATCCGCGACTTGGCCAGGTACATCGCGTCAGCGTCAGCTTCGACGCCTGCCGCGACCAGCTCCGAGCCGAGGGTCTGCTGGTAGGCGGTGCCGCGTCCCACGACCATGTGGTCACCGACGGAGACGAGTTCGTCCTCGACGTAGAAGACGCACTGATTGGTCTCGGTCCAGTGCCGGTAGAGCATCTCGACCTGCTCGCGGCCCTCGAGCGTAAAGGGCGGCTGGCCGACCAGCGTGAACCGGTAGACTGGGTTCTCGACGGTCAGCTCGGGCTCGAGGATCTCCTCGTAGCGGCCCGCGGACTCGAGGTAACGGTGCCGCAGATAGGACTGCAGCAGGTACCGGTGCCGGGGGTTGGTCGTCTGGGCGAGCAGCTTCTCCACGGCGACGTTCTGCTGGGTGATGTCCAGGTCGATCATGAGCAGCTCCTCGTGACGTGCGGTGGGCCGGGCGACGGGTCAGGCGGCGGGGAAGGGGGTGGTGCCGTAGATCGCGGCGAGCCAGACGCCGACGAGCGCGTCGAGCGTGTCGTCCTGCGCCACGGCGGGCTGCATGTCGCCCGCCATCGTCTCGAAGACCTTCTCGTTCATGCGGTTCAGGCAGATCGCCAAGTCGCGGGCCGGCACCCCGGGAGGCGCTGCACCGCGCGCGCGCTCTGCCTCGATCGCGTGCGTCGTCCGGTCGACGAAGCGGGCGAGCAGCCGGCCCCAGACCTCCCGCACCTCGGCGCTGGTGGTCCTGACCTCCATGGTCGCTCGCAGGACGCCCCGGTGCGCCGACCACCGTGCGTACGACGACCCCAGGACGTGCCGCCAGACCCGTGCCGGGTCGTCGGCGAGGTTGCCCGGCGACCCGCGTTCGTCCTGCAGCTGCTCCTGGACCAGCCGGTCCAGCAGCTTGAGCAGGACCTGCTCCTTGGAGGCGAAGTAGAAGTAGAAGCCCGGCCGGGACAGGCCCGCGCCGCGGGCGAGGTCGTCGACGGAGATGTCGTGCAGCGACCGCTCGTCCAGCAGCCGCTCGGCCGTGGACACGATGAGCCGCTCCCGATTGTCACCGGAGACCCGCGGACCACGTCGGCCGCGCACGGGCGGCGCCACCGTCGTCTGCTGCTGTGAAGCCTGCATGCACGGAGTATATCGACGTGGTGTCGAACTTGTCGACACTTTGTCAAACCTGTTGCCGGAGGACTGCCTGCGTCAACCGGACAGCGCCGACGCCATCGCAGCCCTGCGGGCCCGGCGTCCGCCAGCGGCGCGAGGACTTCCTCACCCGCGACGTCGACCCGGTGCCTCTCGAGACGCACTTCGCCGCCGCGCGCCGCGCAGGAGACAGACCGCGGGTGGTCCGCAGGCGGCGTCCGGCAGACCGAGGCCAGCGTTGCTACCTGTCGCCGGTGGGTCGCCCGTGGCGGGCACGGGTAGACCGGTGCAGGTGACGGCGCCGTGCAGTTGAGGTCCCGCCGGCGCGGGTTGCCTGACGACGGTCCGGAGATCGTCGAGCGGCACCTCGCCGTCTGGCGGCTGCTGGACGACGAGGAGCGGCGGCGGTTGCTGGCGGTCACCGACCAGCTCCTGTCCCGCAAGCGGTGGGAGGCCGCACAGGGCCTCACCCTGAACGAGACCGTCCGCGTCGTCATTGCCGCGCAGGCCGCGCTGCTGGTGCTCAACCTCGACCCGGAGCACTACCGGCTGGTCAGCGGGATCGTCGTGCACCCGAGCACACTGAAGACGACGGGAGCGCGCCCCGGCCTCGTCCCGGGCACGGTCACCGAGGACCCGCTGTCGGTGCTGGGGTTGGCGCAGGGCGGTCGCGGTCCCGTGGTCCTCGCCTGGGACCAGGCGCTGGCGGGCGCGCACCAGACGGTCCGTGGTCACAACGTCGTGCTGCACGAGTTCGCGCACAAGCTCGACATGCTCGACGGGACCATCGACGGCACACCGCTGCTGCCGCGCGACGTCCGCGACGACTGGGTGCGCGTCTGCACCGAGGTCTACAGCGACCTCGTCACGGGCCGGCCCCGGCCCCCCATGCGCTGGTACGGCGCGACGAACCCGGGCGAGTTCTTCGCCGTCGCGACGGAGGTGTTCTTCGAGCAGTCGAGCGAGCTGCAGGACGCAGAGCCCGACCTGTACGACGTGCTCGCCCGCTTCTACCGCCAGAACCCGGCGGAACGCGAGCCGGTCGGCGCGCCGTAGGCCGGCACAGGACGAGGGCGCCGCCGGCACCCACCAGGTTCGCCCCTGCGCCCTTTAGGGCGAGGCAGCGGTTGCGGCCTCGAGACCGGCCTCCGCGAAGCCCATCCAGTCGTAGGCCAGCCACGTGCCGCGGCGTCGAAAGTCCGAACGGTCTTCGTCCTGGCTGAGGGCGAGCAGCGTAGGGGTCGTCGGGATCATGGAAGGAGAACACTCGGACACGACTCAGCCCCCGGGCGGCTGCCGGGGGCCGAGTCGGAAGAGGGGGCTAGAAGATGATGATGAGCAGGATGATGATGAGGATCAGGCCGATGATGCCGCCGGGGATCATGTCTACCTCCTCTCGTCAGGACCCCTGTACCCACGATCGACAGAACAAACAGAGCGGGTGCTGCCGGAGTGAGCTTCAGCAGCGCGGGCGCCCCTGTGCGCAACACCCGTGCGCGACGTCCACCACGAGCCGCGAGCCGGCGCCCGGGCCCGGCAGGACGAAGGCGCGGAACGGCAGCCGCGCACGCACTCCGATCCCTACGGTCGTCACGCCCTCGAAGCTGCGGGCCCAGGCGACGTGCCGGAAGGTCCGGTAGCCGGCGACGTCCACCAGGGTGCCGGGGCTGACGAAGAAGCTGTCGCCGGGCCGCACTCCGACTCGTGCGACGACCTCGAGTCGGGCGCCGCCGCGGACCGCCACGACGCGACCCGAGCCGTCCTGCTTGACCCGGTCGACATACCGGACGGACCATCCTGCAAGGGGAACGTCGACGTCTAGAACCAGCCGGTCGAAACAGGCGTGGCGGCCGGCACGCACGTCGTACACCGCGCCCCGCGACATGCCCGCTCTGGTCTCCGGCGTCGAACCCCAGACCTGGCCGCAGTACGGATGGGCCGACGCGACCGGCGCCAGGACGACATTGAGGGAGAACAGCAAGGACAGCAGCGCGAGGCCCGTGGCGAGTCGACGGCGCATGGCGCACCTCCAGACGGGACGAGCCGGATGCCCGACACTCACTGAGACGTCTCGAGGCGGTACGAGGTTGCCTGGTTGCGGACTGAGTCGCAGCCGCCTCAGCGACCGAGCACGATGATGTCGCCGCTCCCGCTGGAGATGTCGAGGCGCCGAGGTGCGGCACGGTCCGGTGTCACGCCGTCGAGCCGGACGTCGCCGTTCGTGTCCCACAACAGGGCGTAGGAGCCACGCGGGACCGCGGTCACGACGTCACCGCCGTTCGTCTCGACGATCACGCTCGAGGGCGCGCTCGCAGTCGTCAGGATCACCTTGCCGGGACCGGTCGCGACGGTGTAGGTGGTGGCCGCGACCCGCCGCAGGTCGACGGCCCCGCCGCTTGTGGTGGCCACCACCGATCGGGCGCGGGAGTCACGCACCACCGCGGGCGCCGCGCCGCTGTCGAGGATGAGCCCACGGGCGCTCGAGCGCGTGACGGACAGGGCGCCGCCGTTGCTGTCGAGGCTGAGCTCGGTCTCGGTGCGGACGGACGCGGCGCTGACGTCACCGCTGCGCGACGCTGTCGCAAGACTGTTCGCGGTGATGTCGGTGAGGGCCATGTCCCCACCGTCGCTGCCGAGCACCACGAACCCCTCGATCGCTGCCCGCTGCAACGAGACCGTGCCGCTTCCCGTTTGTACGGCCAGCGTCTGGCTGCGCACGTCGCGGATGGCGACGTTGCCGCCGCGGGTGGTCGCTTCCAGGGAAGCGCCTTCGGTTTCGGCGACGGTGATGTCGCCGATGCTGCTGGCGAGGTCGTGGCTGCCGCGCAGACCCTGGACCACGATGTCGCCGAAGGCGTCGATCTGCGTCTGCGCCTGCGCTGACCCCAGGGTGATGACCACGTCGGTCGTGCAGGTGTTGATCGCGACCTCGACGGGACTGTCCGTCAACTCCGCGCACCGTGCCGTCACGTGCAGCACGCCGTCCTGCACCTCGACGACGACCTTGGGCTCGGGCTCAGGCCGGCTCCAGCTCTTGGCCACCTCGACCGACCCCACCCGGCCGGCCCGCACGGTGACGCTGCCGCTGGCGATGTCGACCACCACCTTGCGGACACTGTCTGGCACCGCGGTGCTCTCGCGACTGTCCTCAGCGCCCGCCGGAGCAGCCACCAGCAGCGCCCCGGCCACTGCGCATGCCATCGTCCAGCGCATCGGACTCCCAGGATCGAGGCACGAACCGCCGTCCGTGCAGTGTCTGGTTCGTCACAGCCACGCTGACTCCTGCACGAGACGCACAAGGAGGTCGGGAAGCGGGGGCGAACAACGCGCTACCGACTTCTCGAAAGGCAGCACGCATGCGCGCACGTCCTGGGCTCGTTCTTGGCGCCGCTCTGACCCTCGGCGTCACCTCCCTCACCGGTCTGAGTGCCGCCGCGCAGGCGGCCGAGACGGGCGACCCCTTCGCCGATCGCCAGTACGGCCTGGACCAGGTACGGGCGCAGGCGGCGTGGGCCACCAGCACCGGCAGCGGCGCCGTGATCGCGATCGTGGACTCCGGCGTCGACCTGGACCACCCGGATCTGGATGGCAAGCTCTTGCCGGGGGCGACCTTCCTCGGATGCGGTGGCAGCTCCTGCGGTAGCGGCGACTGGGAGAGCGGCCCGGAGGCGCGCCGGAGCACGAGCAGCACGCACGGCACGCACGTCGCGGGCATCGCCGCCGCCGAGACCGGCAACGGCATCGGCATCGCAGGGGTCGCCCGCGACGCCGCGATCCTGCCGGTCAAGGTGCTCGACGAGGACGGCGGCTCCTTCGCCGACATCGCCACCGGGATCGACTGGTCCGTGGCCCACGGCGCCGACGTCATCAACCTCTCGCTCGGCGCGGCCCCCGGCAGGCAGGTGCTGACGTTCACCGGTGTCATCAGCGACGTGCAGGACGCCATCGCGGCTGCACGGGCGAACGGCGTGGTCGTGGTGGCCGCAGCCGGCAACGACTTCGCCTCGCCGCTCTGCGGCACCCCGGCGTTCGACAGCGGCGCGCTCTGCGTCGCGGCGACCGACAAGCGCGAGCAGCGCTCGGCGTACAGCAACCTGGCGATCAACCAGGACCTCGACGTGGTGGCCGCTCCCGGCGGCTCGCTGCTCCCGATGTGCGGCGAGGACATCGTCTCCACCGTCCCGATCGGCACCGGACGTACCGCCTCCTGCGGCTACGGGGAGGACTACGACGAGTTCGCCGGGACGTCGATGGCGACTCCGCACGTCGCCGGTGTCGCGGGGCTGCTGGCCGCTCAGGGCCGCAGCGACGACAACATCATGAAGGTCCTGCTGACGACGTCGCGGCAGCCGCTCACCGAGGTCCGCGGGGTGTTCACGCCGAGCCACGGCTTCGGCATCGTGGACGCCGAGGCGGCTGTTGCCACGCCCGTCGTCGGAGCGGCGCCGAGCCCGACCGCCAGTGCCAGCCCGACCGCCAGCGCCAGCCCGGCGACGAGCCCGAGTCCGGCGACCAGTCCCAGTCCCAGTCCCACGACCAGCGCGAGCCCGACCGCCAGTGGCAGCCCGACCCCGAGCGACAGCACGTCGAGCAGCCCCACTCCCAGCACGAGTCCGACCTCCAGCGCGAGCCCGACCCCCAGCCCGTCCATCAGCCCGGCGGGTCCGGCCGGCGAGCCGGCGGTGGCACCACCGGCCCAGCGGGCGCAGGGCGTCACCCGGTTCGACGGCCCGGATCGCTTCACGACCGCCGTGGCGACGTCACGCGGCAGCTTCCCCGGCACCGCCAACGACGTGTTCATCGTGACCGGCAGCAGCTGGCCGGACGCGCTGTCGGCCGGACCTGCTGCTGCCTCTGCTGACGCGCCGGTTCTGCCGGTGACGACGACCGCGATCCCGCGCGCGATCGGCGAGGAGCTGGACCGGCTCCAGCCGCGCCGCGCCTGGGTGGTCGGTGGTTCCCGCGTCGTGACCGACCGCGTCCTGACCGATCTGCGCGACCGGGGCATCGCCGTCACCCGCATCGCCGGCACCGACCGGTACTCCACGGCCGCCGCGGTCGCCGCCCAGTTCTTTCCGAAGGCCGCCGGCGCGTACTACGCCTCGGGTGCCAGTTATGCGGACGCTCTGGGAGGCGGTGCGGCAGCAGCTCACCGCGGCTGGCCACTCCTGCTCACCGCCCGGGACAGCGTGCCCAGCGCCACCGCGAAGGTCGGCTCGGAGCGCATCGTCCTCGGCGGACCCTCGGCGGTCAGCGAGAAGGTGCGCACCCAGCTCGAGGCGCGTCGCGTCGGCGGAGCCGACCGCTACTCCACCGCCGCGGCCGTTGCGCTGGACGCTTTCGCAAACGCGCAGGTCGCCTACCTCGCCACCGGCCTGAACTTCCCGGACGCCCTCGCCGGCACCCCCGCGGCGGCTCGCGACAGCGCCCCGCTGCTCCTGGCAGCGACAACCTGCGTCACGCAGGCGACGAAGGACGTCATCACCGGGCTGGGCGCCACGAGCCGCGTCGTGCTGGGCGGCACCGCTGTCGTCAGCGACGCAGCAGCTGACCTCGCCACCTGCTGACCCCGGCAGCTCACACCGGCACCTCACACCAGCAGAGCCCGGCCCAGCGGGCATGCGCAAGGGTGGTGACCTCGACGACGGAGGAGCGACCCATGCCAGCTGGCTGGCCGGATGCGACGCGGTACGGATCCCACGGCGCCGTCTGCACTGTGGACCATCTGGCCAGCGCCGCCGGACTGGACGTGCTGCGCGCTGGTGGCACGGCGGCCGACGCTGCGGTCGCCGCCAGCGCGGTGCTGGCCGTCACCACCCAGCACATGTGCGGCATGGGCGGTGATCTGGTCGCACTCGTAAAGCCGCCGGGACAGCCAGCCGGGGCGCTGCTCGCCATCGGCCGCTCCGGTTCGGGAAGCGACGCCGCCCAACTGCGGGCGGAAGGGCTGACGCGCATGCCTTTTCGTGGTGACGTCCGCAGCGTCACCGTGCCGGGCTGCGTCGACGGGTGGCTCGCGCTGCACGAGGCGTACGGGCGGCTGCCGCTCGCGCGGGTGCTGGCGTCGGCGGTCGCCTACGCCGCAGAGGGCTTCCCCGTCTCACCCCTGCTGTCGGCCTCACTGGCCGGCGTGGTCGACGTGCCGGGTGCACAGGAGCTGGTGGGCGAGGGTCTGCCGCGGGCCGGTGAGGTGCGGCGGCGGCCGCTGGTCGCACAGGCACTTCGGGACATCGGTGCCGGCGGCCGCGAGCCCTGGTACGGCGGTTCCTTCGGCCGTGGCCTGATCTCGCTCGGGGACGGGCTGTTCACCTCGGCCGACCTGGCGTGTTCGCTGGCCGAGTGGACGGAACCGGCCTCGCTCGACGTCGGGGGACGGCGGGTCCTGTCGACGCCCGCACCGACGCAGGGCTACCTCGTCGTCGCCGGAGCGTCGATCGCCGCGCAGCGGGGCGCCTTCGGGTCGCTGGCTGATCCGCACCTGCTCGTCGAGGCCGCCCGGGTCACCGGACACGACCGACTCCAGCGGCTCGCCGACGGCGCGGCGACGTCCGAGCTGCTCGGCGACCTCACGGGCCGGGCCGCCCGAGTGCAACCGGATCGGGCGCTCGAGCTCAACATGCCGGTCCAAGGGGGCGGCACCATCTACCTGTGCACCGGCGACGCCGACGGCATGGTCGTCTCGCTCTCGCAGAGCAACGCGGCTGGCTTCGGGTCGCATCTGGCCGTGCCTGAGGTCGGCGTCTTCCTGCACAACCGCGGTCTCGGATTCTCCTTGCAACCAGGTCATCCGGCCGAGCTCGCGCCCGGCCGCCGGCCGCCGCACACGCTGTGCCCTGCACTCGTCGTGGACGACGACTCGGTGACCGCAGTGGGGACGATGGGCGGCGACGCGCAGCCACAGGTCGTCCTGCAGCTCCTCGCCGGCCTGGCGGCGGGGCTGTCCCCCGCCGCCGCGTTGGAGCAGCCCCGCTGGGCGCTGGTCGGGCCGCACGACGACGGCTTCGACGCCTGGGAGCCCTGGCCGGACGGCGCCGTCGCACCGGCCGTCGCGCTCGAGGCGCATGCGCCGCCCGAGTGGGACGACGCGCTCAGCGACAGGGGGCATCGGGTCGAGCGGGCCCCGGTCGGTCGCGGCTTCGGCCACGCGCACGTGCTCGTACGCCGGACCGACGGCACGCTGGCCGCCGCCAGCGACCCCCGCGCCGGCACCGGGGACGCACAGGCCTTCTGACACCAGCAGACCGACGGCAGAGCAGGGCTCAGGAGATTCATGGTCACGCACCACCTCGAACCGACGGCCGACAACGTCGCCGACGTGTTCAACCGCGACCGGCGGCCCGTGCTCACCGTCGACCCGGGCGAAAGCATCGTCGTCCGGTCGCTGGACGCGTCGGGCTACCTGTCGCCTCAGCAGCACCCCGGGGACAAGCCGCCCACGATGTTCGCCGGATCGAGGGGGCACTGCCTCACCGGTCCCATAGCTGTGAAGGGTGCCCAGCCGGGCATGGTCCTGGCCGTCCGACTGATGGCGATCCGCCCCGACGACTGGGGCTGGACAGTGGCCGCTGCCATGGACAACCCGCTGAACCGCCGGCTCGGGGTCGCCGAAGGGCCACCGGCACGACTGCTCTGGCAGATCGACGCCGACGCCGGAACGGCGACCAGCGACAGAGGCTTCCGGGTGCGCACTGCGCCGTTCCTGGGCGTGATCGGTGTCGCCCCCGCCGGACCCAGTGACCACTCCACGATCCCTCCACGGGCCGGGTCCGGAGGCAACATCGACTGCCGCGAGCTGGTGGCCGGGTCGATCCTCTACCTGCCCGTGGCGGTGCCCGGCGCGCTGCTGAGTCTCGGGGACGGGCACGCGGCGCAGGGCGACGGCGAGGTGGGTGGCACCGCCATCGAGTGCCCCATGACCACCGAGCTGGTCGTCGATCTCGTGACGGAGCCGGCGCTGCCGACCATCCACGCGGTGACGCCGACCGCGCGGATCACCTTCGGCTTCGACGCCGACCTCAACGCTGCTCTGGGCGACGCCCTCGACGACATGCTGACCTGGATGCAGGCGCTGTACGAGCTGGACCGCCCCGCAGCGCTCGCCCTGGCCAGCACGGTGGTCGACCTGCGCATCACCCAGGTGGCGAACCAGGTCTGGGGCGTGCACGCCGTGCTGGCCGACGACGCCATTGAGCGCGTGCCGCCGGGGGTCCACGGGTGACACCTGCCACGGCGGCCCTGCTGGCCGGAGCAGGGCTGCTCGCCGGTGCCGTCAACGCCGTGGCGGGCGGCGGTTCGCTGATCTCGTTCCCCGCCCTGCTCGCCGCCGGCTACCCGAGCGTCACGGCGAACGTCACGAACACCGTCGCGCTGTTCCCCGGCTACGCCGGAAGCGTCCTCGGCGGCCGGCCGGAGCTGCGCGGCCAGGGCCGCCGGATCCGCAGCGTGGCCGCGACCAGCGTCGTCGGCGCCGTCCTCGGCTGCCTGGTCCTGCTGACAACGCCCGGTGACGTCTTCCGGCGCCTGGTGCCCTTCCTCATCTTGATGGCCTGCGCGTTGCTGGTCCTCCAGCCGCGGCTGGCCCGGCTGGTGCAGCGCAGCCAGGGTGAGCAGGCCGAGGAAACCTCGATCCTCCTGCAGGCCGGTGTCCTGGTCGCCGCGGTCTACGGCGCGTACTTCGGCGCGGGCCTCGGGGTGCTGCTGCTCGGTATCCTCGGCGTCTTCCTCAGCGAGCGCCTGCAGCGCGTCAACGCCCTGAAGAACGTCCTCTCCCTGGTCATCAATGCGGTTGCCCTGCTGGCCTTCTCGCTCTTCGGGCCGGTGGCGTGGGACGCCGCTGCCGTCGTCGCGGTCGCGTCACTGGCCGGCGGCTACGTTGGCGCGCGCATCGCTGGACGCATCCCGGCGACATGGTTGCGCGTCGGCGTGGTGACCTACGGAGTGGTGGTCGCCGTGGTCCTGCTCGTGCGCGGGTAGCCGGCGCCCTCCTGATGGCCGGCCGCATCGAGGACGACGCCGGCCCGGCGACGGCCTACGGGCTCTGCTGCAGGTCGAGCAGGCCCAGGCAGGCCAGCACCTCCTGGCGCGCGGCCGGGTCGGGCACGTTGGAGCGCACGGTCCGCGCGGCCCGCCACATCTCGACCCGGTGGTGCTCGGCTGTGTCGGTCATCTTCTGAGCATTGGTCCGCAGGTCCTGAGAGGGCATGGCGCGAACTGTCTCACGGATCGGCCTGTCATCGCGGTGGCCTCCACCGAGCCGCCCCGCTCAGGCGGCGTCCAGGAGAGCGCCGCGTCGGCGTACGCGCAGACGGACCACGCCCTCGCCCGTCTCGCCGTTCCCGCCGAAAGCGGCGAGCAGGCTGTCGAGGTCGGCCTCGTCGCCGACCGGCGTGCGGTCGTCCTCGTGGGCGCTGCGCACGACCGCCCACACCGTCTTGCCGCCCTCGTGCAGGTCCACTCCCCACTCGGTGGAAAGCTCGCCCACCATGCGCAGCCCGCGTCCGGTGGTGGCGTCGCTGCCGTAGTCGCGCACGACCGGTGTGCGCCGGGAGCCGTCGGTCACCGCGAGGCGCACCTGATCGGCCACCAGCTCGACGCGGACGGTGAAGCTGGTCCGGGCGTGCAGCGTGCAGTTGGCGCTCAGCTCGCTGATGAGCAGCGACGCGGTCCAGCCGTGCTCGGGCCGGCCCCACGCCGTGAGGATGGACTCGACGAAGTGCCGGGCGGTGGGCACGCTGCTGGTCTCGCCCGGGAGCGTCACCTCGGCATGCGGCATGGCCGGACCCTATGCCTGCTGTGCAGGCGTCTGATCGTGGGGCCGTACGCCGGCGACGACCTCCGGGTCCGGCTGGCCTGCGGCAGCCGGCGGCGACCCCGGTCCGGGCTCGAGCTCGGCGAGCTGCTGCCGGGCGTAGCGGACGGTGACCGCCGCGACCGACAGCACCGGTACGGCAAGGAAGGCTCCGACGATCCCGGCCAGCGTGCCGCCGGCGGCGACGGCGAGGATGACCGCCGCAGGATGGAGGTCCAGCGTGCGGCCGACCAGGAGGGGCTGCAGGACGTTGCCCTCGATCTGCTGCACGATCAGCACCAGCGCGACGACGATGAGGGCGCTGGTGGGGCCACTGGTCACGAGCGCGACCAGCGCCGCCAGGGCGCCGCTGACGACGGCACCGATGATGGGGATGAACGCACCGAAGAAGACCAGCACGGCCAGCGGCAGGGCGAGCGGGACGCCGAGCACCGCCAGACCGATGCCGATGAAGACCGCGTCGACCAGGCCCACCGCTGCCTGCGCCTTGATGAAGCCGGACAGGGTCACCCAGGACCGCTGCGCCACGGCGCTGACGTGCGGCGCCGCCCGGGGACCCACCAGCCCGCCGATCCACGGCAGGAACTTCGGGCCGTCCTTGAGGTAGAAGAAGCTCAGCACCAGGGCCAGCAGGCCGGTCAGCAGCAGCGAGCCGGCCGCGGCGGCTCCGGACAGCACGCGGCCGGCGATGTTCTGCGCGTTCGCCTGCAGCTCGGAGATCACGTTGTCGACCGTGGCGCCGATGCGGTCCTCACCGAGGTTGAACGGCGGGCCGGTCAACCCCTGCTGCAGCTCATCGAGCCCCGCGGTCACCTGGTCGGCGATCTCCTGCGCCTGCCCGGTCACCTGCGGCGCGAGGCCGCCGACGACGCCGAACAGCACCAGCAGCGCGACGAGCAGCACACCGAGAGCCGCGAGCGCGGCGGGCGCACCCCTGCGGCGCAGGAAGCGCACCGGCGGCCACAGCACGGTGGCGAGCAGCAGGGCCAGCAGTAGCGGCAGCACGACCACCCAGAGCTTGCCGATCAGGTAGCCGAACACGACCAGGGCCAAGGCGACGAGCAGGAAGCGCCCGCTCAGCGTCGCCGTACGCGCAAAGGCCGCGCCCACCGCGGCCTCGCGGCGGCGGGATGTCTCGGGCAGCTCGCGGTGCCGGCTCACCACCGGTGCGGCCTCGTCGGCGTGCGTGCGCGCAGGGTCGTCGGCCGGGTGGTCAGATGAGGTCACGCGGGCATCCTGCCCGCTGCTGCAGCAGCGATGCCGAGGAGCGACGTGAGCCACACCGCCGGAGCGATGACCGCCCTGGGTCTCCCAAATGGGGTGCGCCTGTGCCTGTTCGACCTGGACGGGGTGCTGACCGACACCGCAGCGGTGCACACGGTGGCGTGGAAGGAGATGTTCGACGGCTACCTGCAGGAGCGTGCTGGCGCCGACTTCGTGCCCTTCGACCCGGTGCACGACTACAACCGCTACGTCGACGGCAAGCCGCGCGCCGACGGAGTGCGCTCCTTCCTCGGCTCGCGGGACATCGCGCTGCCGGACGGAAAGCTGGACGACGGCCCGGAGCAGGAGACGGTCCACGGCCTGGGCAGCCGCAAGAACGACCTGGTCCTGGCCTTGATCGAGCGCGACGGCGTCGAGGTGTTCGACCGCTCCGTCACCTACCTCGAAGCGGTGCGTGCTGCGGGGCTGCGCACCGCCGTCGTGTCCTCTAGCGCCAACACCCGGCAGGTGCTGGAGGTGACCGGCCTGACGCCGCTGCTGGAGGTACGGATGGACGCGCTGGTCGCCCGCGAGCGCGGCCTAGCGGGCAAGCCCGCACCCGACACCTTTTTGGCTGCGGCGCAGGATCTGGGCGGCGGCCCGCAGGACGCGGCCGTCTTCGAGGATGCCCTGGCCGGCGTCGAGTCCGGCGTCGCCGGCGGCTTCGCGTACGTCGTGGGGGTGGACCGCGCCGGCCAGGCCGACGCACTGCGCCACGCGGGTGCACACCGGGTGGTCCGCGAGCTCGACGAGCTGCTGGAGGACGTGTGAACCGCGAGAGCTTCCCGGTCGAGCCGTGGTGCCTGCGCGAGCCGGAGCTGGACCTCGACCGGTTGGCCCGGACTGAATCGCTGTTCACGGTGTCGAACGGCCATGTGGGCCTGCGCGGCAACCTGGACGAGGGCGACCCGCACGTGCTGCCCGGCAGCTACCTCAACTCGGTCTACGAGCTGCGCCCGCTGCCGTACGCCGAGGCCGGCTACGGCTACCCCGAGTCAGGGCAGTCGATCATCAACGTCACCAACGGCAAGCTGGTACGTCTGATGGTGGATGACGAGCCCTTCGACGTGCGGTACGGCGAGCTGCGGCGGCACGAGCGCTGTCTGGACTTCCGCTCCGGACAGCTGGAGCGCCAGGTGGAGTGGGTGTCCCCGGCGGGGCAGGAGGTCATCGTCCGGTCGCGCCGGATGGTGTCCCTGACCCAGCGCGGCATCGTGGCGCTGTGCTACGAGGTCGAGCCGGTCGGTGCCGCGGCGCGCGTGGTCATCCAGTCCGAGCTCGTTGCCGACGAGGAGCTGGTGCAGCTGGCCAAAGGGGATCCGCGAGCAAGCGCCGCCCTGAGTTCTCCGCTGGAGTCCGAGGAGTTCGCCGCGAGCGGCACCGGCGGTCACTTGGTCCACCGCACGACGCGCAGCGGCATCCGGGTGGCTGCCGCGATGGAGCACGCGGTGGACGCACCCGAGGGGGTGACGGTCGACGTCCGCGCTGACGCGGTCGCGGACTGGGCCCGGATCAGCATCACGGCCAAGCTGCAGCCGGGGCAGCGGCTGACGATCGTCAAGCTCGTCGCCTACGGCTGGTCGGGCCAACGCTCGCTCCCCGCGGTGCGCGACCAGGTCGCGGCAGCGCTCACGGCCGCCCATGCGACCGGGTGGGAGGAGCTGGTCGCCGAGCAGCGTGCCTACCTCGACGACTTCTGGGAGCGAGCCGACGTCGAGGTCGACGGGGACCCCGAGCTGCAGCAGGCAGTGCGTTTCGGGCTCTTCCACGTGCTGCAGGCCGGTGCCCGCGCGGAGCGGCGACCGATCGCGGCCAAGGGGCTGACCGGACCGGGTTACGACGGGCACTCCTTCTGGGACACGGAGACTTTCGTGTTGCCGGTGCTGACCTACACCGCCCCCCGCGCCGCAGCCGACGTCCTGCGCTGGCGGCACGCGACGCTGCCGATGGCGTTGGACCGAGCCCGCCAACTCGGACTCCGGGGAGCGGCCTTCCCCTGGCGCACCATCAACGGCGAGGAGTGCTCGGGCTACTGGCCCGCCGGCACCGCCGCCTTCCACATCAACGCCGACATCGCCGACGCCCTCGCGCGGCACGTCGCGGCAACAGGTGACATCGACCTGGAGCGGGAGATCGGCGTCGACCTGCTGGTGCAGACCGCCCGGCTGTGGCTCTCGCTCGGGCACCGCACCATGAGCGGGTCCTTCCGCATCGACGGGGTCACCGGCCCGGACGAGTACAGCGCGATCGCCGACAACAACGTGTTCACCAACCTGATGGCGGCGCGCAACCTGCGCGCGGCCGCTGACGTCGCGGCGCGGCACCCTGACCTTGCCGGCTTGCTCGCCGTCGACGCGGAGGAGGTCGCTGCCTGGCGCGACGCCGCCGCCGCGATGTACCTCCCCTACGACGAGGCGCTCGGGGTGCACCCGCAGTCCGAGGGCTTCACCCACCACGCGCCGTGGGACTTCGCCGGCACGGGGGACGAGGAGTACCCGCTGATGCTGCACCACCCGTACTTTCAGCTCTATCGCCAACAGGTCGTCAAGCAGGCCGACCTCGTGCTGGCGATGCAGCTGTGCGGCGACGCCTTCACGCTCGAGCAGAAGCGGCGCAACGTCCACTACTACGAGCCGCTCACCGTGCGGGACTCCTCGCTGTCGTCGGCGACGCAGGCGGTGCTCGCGGCCGAGGTCGGCTACCTCAGCCTGGCCTACGACTATGCCGCCGAGGCAGCACTGATGGACCTGCACGACCTGCACGACAACACCGCGGGCGGGCTGCACATGGCCTCGCTCGCCGGCGGGTGGACCGCGCTTGTCGCGGGCTTCGGTGGCATGCGGGACGACGGAGGTCGGCTCTCGTTCTGCCCGGGGCTGCCGGAGGGTCTGGACCGGCTGGCCTTCCGGCTGGTGCGCGGCGAGGGCGTGCTGGGCGTCGAGGTGCTGCCGCGGCAGGTGACCTACGAGCTGCTGCGGGGGGAGGTCGGCCTGCAGGTGCGGCACCAGGAGGAGACGCTGGAGCTGGCCGTCGGCGAGCTGGTGACGCGGCCGCT
>JAABUN010004943.1_pt1 | contig 17261 bp, 15 predicted proteins | sample 5559311 | NCBI WGS metagenome assembly JAABUN01 (sample SAMN10711877, study PRJNA513370) | rock metagenome | isolation source: Antarctica rocks | place: Antarctica: Victoria Land, Siegfried Peak sud
CGCCGCCCTGGCCTGGAGATCGTGGTCAGCGGGTGCCTGGCCCAGAAGGATCAGGACCACATCCGCGAGCGGGCACCCCACGTCGACGTGGTCTTCGGCACCCACAACGTGCACCGGGCCACGCAGCTGCTCCGCCGCTCGCGGATCGAGGGCCCGCTTACCGAGATCCTCACCGAGACGGTGGCGAAGGACGACGAGCTGTTCCCCTCCGCCATGCCGCCGAGGCGCGGGCCCGGCCACAGCGCCTGGGTCACCATCCAGATCGGCTGTGACAACGCGTGCGCGTTCTGCATCGTCCCGGCTGTGCGGGGCCAGGAGATCTCCCGTCCCTTCGACCGCCTGACCGGCGAGGTGGCCGACCTAGCCGCCGCAGGCGTCACCGAGGTGACCCTGCTCGGCCAGAACGTCAACTCCTACGGCCGCGACCTCACCGTGGCCGAGCGTCGGGCCGGTGCGGACGTGAGGGTGCGGCCCCTGTTCGCCGAGCTGCTGCGCGCCGTCGGGTCGATCGAGGGCATCCGGCGGGTCCGCTACACCAGTCCCCACCCCAAGGACCTGCGGCCCGAGACCGTCGCGGCGATGACCGACACGCCGTCGGTGTGCGAGCACCTGCACCTGCCGGTCCAGTCGGGGAGCGACCGGCTGCTGGCCGCCATGCACCGCGGCTACACCGCAGGGCGCTACCTGGAGAAGCTGGCCATGGCCCGAGCGTCGATCGACGACCTGGCCGTCACGACCGACTTCATCATCGGGTTCCCCGGTGAGAGCGACGCCGACTTCGCCGACACCCTCGAGCTGGCCGCCGCCGTGTCCTACGACTCGGCCTACACGTTCATCTACTCCCCTCGGCCCGGCACCGAAGCGGCCGAGCTGGTCGACCGATTCGTGGCTCCTGCGGTCGTGGCCGACCGGTTCGACCGGCTGAAGGTCGTGCTCGAACGCTCGTCGCTGGCCCGTCACAGAGCCCGGGTCGGTCGGACCGAAGAGGTCGTGGTCGAAGGACCGTCGCGCAAGGACCCCTCCGTCCTCACCGGCCGAACCCGCCAGAACAAGCTCGTCCACTTCCCAAGCCCCAGGCGGCTGCGGCCGGGCACCTACGCGGAGGTGGCGGTCACTGGTGCCGCCCCCCACTTCCTGCGGGGCCAACTGGTCGAGGTCACCGCCGCACCGGTGCATCGCACCCGCATCGCCGTCGCCGCCGGTTGATGCCCCAGCCGGGTCCGTGCACGGCGGAGGCTGGGCTTCCATGGACGAGCGCCGGCGCGGTCGGGGCCGATCGGTGAGCGAGGGCGGCGTCCGGCCCTATGCCGTGGACGACCGGGCGGCGGTGCGGCGCATCTGCCATGACACCGGCTACATGGGCGATCCCGCCGCCTGGTTCTGGCGCGATGCCGAGAGCTTCGCCGACCTGTGGTCGAGCTACTACACCGATCGCGAACCTGAGTCGGCCTTTGTGGTCGAGCAGGGAGGCCGGGTGACGGGCTACCTGCTCGGGTGCCGGGACACCGCTGCAACAGGCGGGTGGGCCCGACCCATCCGTCGCCACCTGTTCGGCCGGGGACTCCTCCTGCGGCCAGGAACGGCCGGGACCCTGTGGCGGGTGGGTGCCGATCTGGTGGGCGACAAGGTGCAGGGCCGGCCGGCGACCGTCGGCGAGGTCCACGACCCCCGTTGGCCGGCGCACCTGCACATCGACCTCCTGCCCGAGGCCCGCGGCCAGGGCTTCGGTCGCGAGCTCGTGGACGCCTGGCTGGGCCGCCTTCGCGGCGACGGTGTCGCCGGCTGCCACCTGGGGACCTGGGCCGAGAACGCCACCGCCATCGCCTTCTTCGAGGCGATGGGCTTTCGCCGCCAGGGCGAGCCGGTGCCGATGCCAGGCATCCGCTCCCCGTCGGGCGAGCGCCACCACTCCCTTCTCATGGTCCAGGACCTGGCGCCGGGATCGCACCGGTGAGGGTGGCGGTGACGGTGGCAGTCCCGGGACGCGGCGACCTTGCGCCCCTGGGTCCGTGGGCCGAGGCCCCCGGCCACGGCCCGCAGCAGGCAGTCCCCGGAGCCCACGCAGAGCGGCTGGCGACCCGGTTCGATCCCGGTCTGCGGTGAAGGTGGTGCCGCCGGGCTTGGACCCGATCGCCATCGTGGGCACGACGGCGTCGGGCAAGTCGGCGATGGCCATGGCCCTGGCCCGCAGCCGGGGCGACGTGGAGCTGGTGTCGGTCGACTCCATGCAGGTGTACCGGGGCATGGACATCGGGACGGCCAAGGCGACCACGGCCGAGCGAGCGGAGGTCCGCCACCACCTCATCGACGTCGTCGACCCGTGGGAGCCCTACGAGGTGCACTCGTTCCAGGCCGCGGCCGGCGGGGCCCTGGCCGACATCGCCCGCCGGGGCCGGCGGGCGGTCCTGGTGGGCGGCACCGGCCTGTACCTGAGGGCCGTGATCGACGGGTTCGAGATCCCCGGGCGGTTCCCTGACATCGCCGTCGAGCTCGAAGCCACGCCCGACACCGCCGAGGCGACCGCCCGGCTCCATGCCCGCCTGGCCACGGTCGACCCGCTGGGCGCGTCCCGGATGGAGCCGACCAACCGGCGCCGCGTCCTGCGAGGCCTGGAGGTCACCCTCGGCAGCGGGCGACCGTTCTCCTCCTTCGGCCCCGGGCTCGACGCCTTCCCGCCGACACCGGTCCACCTCGTCGGCATCGGCCTGCCCCAACCGGTGGTGGCCGAGCGCATCGAGGCCCGCTACCGCCAGCAGATGGCGGCCGGCTTCCTCGACGAGGTCCGCCGCTTGGCCGCCGGCCCTGCCCTCAGCCACACCGCCGCCCAGGCGCTCGGCTACCGCGAGTTGCTGGCGTACCTCCGCCGGCAGCAGCCCACTGATGGGGCCAGGGCCGGCGAGGAGGGCGGCGGCGACGAGGCACTGGCGGCCGCCCTCGACGAGGCCGTCCGCCGCACCCGTCGCTTCGCCCGCCGCCAACGGGCCTGGTTCCGTCGCGACCCGCGGATCAGCTGGCTCGGCGTCGGCACCGACGCCCTCACGTCCATGGCGGACCTCGAGGCCGTCGTCGCCCGCCACTGGGACTGATCACTGGGAGCCCGATCCACGCGAGGCGGCGTCGATGAGCAACCGCATCGGTGGTCATGTACGCCACTTCGCGGTCGGGGTCCCATCTTGTGAACTCAGGCAACGCAAGCGGACGGGTGGCTGCGAGACTGGGCCACCATGACGTTTCGCCTCTCCAAGCTCCACGGCTTGGGCAACGACTTCCTCGTCCACCTGAGCGACGACCAGGCGACGCTCGACGACCCCGACGCCTGGAGTGCCCGCAGCCGACGGTGGTGCGACCGCCGGCGGGGAATCGGCGCCGACGGGCTGATCGTCGGTGTGTCCGGACGGGCCCAGTGCGATCTCGTGATGGTCCTGCACAATGCGGACGGCTCCCGGGCCGAGATGAGCGGCAACGGCATCCGCTGCCTGGCTCACGCCGAGGCCCGCCGCCGGGGTCGCCTCACCGGCCGGCTGGCCATCGCCACCGACGGCGGCCTGCGGATCGTCGACCACGTCCTCGAATCCGGCGGCGACGGGCGCACACTCGTGTCGTCGGTCGACATGGGTCCCGGCAAGCCCGGTCCGGCCGCCAACCGGTCCCCGCAGATGCCGTGGCTCGACGCTGATCCCGCCGACCACGAGACCGCCGCCTGCGCCCTCGCCCCTCGCCGCGCCGCCACCTTCGATCTCGGCAACCCCCACCTCGTCCTGCTGGTCGACGACCCCACCGTGGTCGACATCGCCCTGGCCGGCACCGGTCACGAGGCCGCCTACGACGATGGCATCAACGTCCATGTCGTCGCCGTGACCCCCGGGGAGCACGACGCCATCACCATGCGCACCTGGGAGCGCGGCGTGGGCGTCACCGAGGCCTGCGGTACGGGCGCCGCCGCCGTGGCCCTCGCCGCCCAGGAGTGGGGCCTGGCCGGCGAGCGGGTGACGGTGCACATGCCCGGCGGCGACGTGCAGGTCGACGTGGGGGACACGTTGACCCTGCACGGGCCCTCGGTCCACATCGCCGACGCAGAGGTCTGCTCGTGAGCCAGCAGCACCCCGGCGGCGGCCCCGGCTCAGGTGAGGCCGAGGACCTCGTCCACGACGGCCTCGACGACCACGATCTCAGAGACGGACCGGCGCCCCCCGTCGACAGCCATCGCGGCGCGTTCGGCGACTACGGAGCCAGCACCGACGCCCTCATCGAGCGGACGTTCCGGGAACGCATCGTGGTCGTCGGCGTGACCCTCGGCGGCGGTGATCCGGACCAGACCGACGCCGACCTCGACGAGCTGGCCCTGCTGGTGGACACCGCCGGCGCCGACGTGGTGGGCCGCATCGTCCAACGGCGCTCGGCCCCGGACCCGGCCACCTACTTGGGCAAGGGCAAGGTCGCCGAGCTGCGAGAGGTGAGCGAGACGGTCGACTGCGACACCGTGGTGTTCGACGACGACCTCAGCCCGGCTCAGCAACGCAACCTGGAGAGGCTCCTCGGCCGCACCGCCCTCGACCGAACGGCCGTCATCCTCGACATCTTCGCCCAGAACGCGTCGAGCGTGGAGGGCCGGGCCCAGGTGGAGCTGGCCCAGCTCCGCTACCTCCAGCCGCGCCTGCGCGGCAAGGGCAAGGGCCTCTCCCAGCAGGCGGGCGGCATGAGCGCGGGCGGCGGTGCCCGAGTCGGCACCCGTGGCCCGGGCGAGACCCAGCTCGAGACCGACCGGCGGCGCATCACCCGCCGCATCCACAAGCTCGAAGCCGAGCTGCGCACCATCGATCACCATCGCGACACGCAGTACAAGCAGCGCAGCCGGAGCCGGGCGGCGCAGGTGGCCATCGTCGGCTACACCAACGCTGGCAAGTCCACGCTGTTGAACCGCCTGAGCGGTGCCGGCGTGCTGGTGGAGGACCGCCTGTTCGCCACGCTCGACGCCACCACCCGCCGCCTCGACCTGCCCGGTGGCGAGCCGGTGCTCCTCACCGACACCGTCGGGTTCGTGCGCAAGCTGCCCCACCAGCTCGTGCAGTCGTTCCGGTCCACGCTGCGGGTGGCGGCCGAGGCCGACCTGCTGGTCCACGTGGTCGACGGGTCGGCGCCGGACCCTGAGGGCCAGATCGACGCCGTCCGTGCGGTCCTGGGCGAGATCGGCGCCGCCGAGGTCGGCGAGCTGCTGTGCTTCAACAAGGCCGACCGCTCGGCGGAGGCCGCCAGGCTGGTCGACAAGCACCCGGGATCGGTCTCCGTCTCGGCCGTCACCGGCGACGGGGTCGACCAGCTGCTGGTGGCCATCGCCGGTCGCCTGCGGATGGCGACCAGGACGGTGACCCTGACGGTGCCCTTCGACCGTGGCGACGTGCTGGCCGAGGTCCACCGTGAGGGTGAGGTGCTGGCCGAGGTGGTAGGCGACGACGCCATGGTGGTCACCGCCCGCCTCGACGACGCCGGCGCCGCCAAGCTGGCCGAGTGGCGCACGATCCCGTAGCGACGGCCATGGACGTCGGAAGTGGCGGCTTCGGTACGGTGTCGGCCGTGACCGACCCCCGCCCCGCACCGTCGCCGACCGACCGACCGCGGGCGGCCTGGGGCGTGGGGATCGCCACGTTTGCCGCCAGCGACGGGCGCGACGCCAAGGTCCTCGACACCTGGTACCCCGAGCCGATCCTCGGCGTCACCGACGCGGCGTTGCGCCTGAGCGGACAGATCGGCTGCGGGCTGGGAACCGCCACCCACGAGCTGGACGCCCGACGAGGCGGTGAGGCCCTCGGCCTCGGCGTGGACCACCTCACCGGTCCGGACGAGCGTCGGCGGGTCCGCCGGGCGGTGGTGGTCACCTTCGTCGAGGACCTCGACGCCCCGCCGGTCGACGCCCACGACGCCTACCTGCGACTGCACCTGTTGTCCCACCGAGAGGTCCAGCCCCGGGGACTCAACGTGGAGGGCATCTTCGGGGTGTTGAACAACGTGGTGTGGACCAACCACGGCCCGTGCCCGGTCGAGGGCTTCGAGCAGGTTCGCATGACGCTGCGGGCGGCCGGCCTCCCCGTCACCGTCTACGGCATCGACAAGTTCCCCCGCATGGTCGACTACGTGGTGCCCAACGGCGTGCGCATCGCCGAAGCCGACCGGGTGCGCCTCGGCGCCCACCTGGCGCCGGGAACCACCGTCATGCACGAGGGCTACTGCAACTTCAACGCCGGGACCCTCGGTGCCTCCATGGTGGAGGGCCGCATCAGCGCGGGCGTGGTGGTCGGCGACGGGTCCGACATCGGGGGTGGGGCGTCGATCATGGGCACCCTGTCGGGAGGGGGCAAGGAGGTCGTATCCATCGGCGCCGGATGTCTGGTGGGGGCGAACGCTGGCGTGGGGATCTCTCTCGGCGACGGCTGCACGGTTGAGGCCGGCCTCTACGTCACCGCCGGGACCCGGGTCACCACACCCGACGGCGAGGTGTTCAAGGCGCAAGCGCTCTCGGGACGCCCGGATCTGTTGTTCCGCCGCAACTCGATCAGCGGCGCGGTGGAGGTGCTCTCCCAGTCGGTCGACTGGGGCTCGCTGAACGCCGACCTGCACCGAAACGACTAGGGCCTTGACCGCCAGCCATCGCCTGAGAGTCGCGAACAGGGCCGACGTCGCCGGACGCGCGGCGAAGCGGACGGGGCCATGACCGGCTTCGTCCCGCCGCCCTATCCCTATGACCGCCTCGACCCGCTGCGCGAGATCGCCGCCGCCGTGCCCGGAGGGCTGGTCGACCTGTCCATCGGGACGCCCGTCGACCCGCCTCCCGACGTCGTGGCCGCGGCCCTCGGCGACGCCGCGGCCGCCCGGTCATACCCGCCGTCGATCGGCACCGGTGCCTACCGGGAGGCTGCGACAGGATGGCTGCACCGACGCTTCGGCGTCGACGTGGACCAGCGCCAGGTGGCGGCGTGCATCGGCACGAAGGAGCTGGTGGTCGCCCTGCCGCATTGGCTGCGCCTGCGCACCCCCGGACGCGACACCGTCCTGTACCCGGCGGTGAGCTACCCCAGCTACGCCATGGGGTCCGTCCTGGCCGGCTGCCGGGCCGTACCGGTCCCTACCGACGACCGGTGGCGGCTCGACCTCGACGCCATCGATCCGGCCGATGCGCGGCGGGCCCTGTGCCTGTGGGTCAACACCCCCGGCAACCCCGCCGGCGGGCTTGATGACCTGGGGGCGGCGGCCGCCTGGGGTCGCGACCGGGGCGTGCCCGTCCTCTCCGATGAGTGCTACGCCGAGTTCACCTGGGATGGGCCGCCCCGCACCATCCTCGAGCACGGCACCGACGGGGTCCTCGCCCTCCACTCGCTGTCCAAGCGGTCCAACCTCGCCGGTGCCCGAGCGGGGTTCTACGCCGGCGACACCGACCTGGTGGCCTACCTCGGCGAGGTCCGCAAGCACGCCGGGCTCATGGTCCCAGGCCCGGTGCAGGCCGCCGGCGCCGCGGCGTGGGCCGACGATGCCCACGTCGAACAGCAGCGGGCCCGCTACCGCGAGCGCCTGGACCTGCTGGCCGGGGGGCTGGGCGCCGCCGGCATGGAAGCGCCCCGTCCCGGCGGCGGGTTCTACCTCTGGCTCCCTGCACCCGACGGCGACGCCTGGGGCCTGGCTCGCCGCCTCGCCGTCGAAGGCGGGGCCCTGGCCAGCCCGGGGGAGTTCTACGGCGACGCCGCCGCCGCCCACGTCCGGGTCGCGGTCGTCCAGCCGCTCGACCGCCTGGCCCTGGTGGTCGATCGCCTCGCCGGCCGTGGGCGAGACTGACCACCATGCAACCCATGGCACCGGTCGGCGCTCCCAGACCCAAGGGAAGGGCCGGGTTGTGGATCGGGGGAGCGATGGTCGCCGTCGGGATCATCGGTGGAGCGATCCTGACGATCGTCGGGATCCACAGCGTGAGCAGGACGGTCGACGGCTACCAGCGGGTTCCGGCTGACGGGGGCGGCTCGATCGACATCGGCGAACCCGGCACCTACCGGGTGTTCTTCGAGCGCGCCGGGGTCGACGAGGACGGCGCCCTGGTCTCGGTTCCGGTCATCGAGATCAACCCGCCGGACGGCGCGACGGTGACCCTCCTCAGCGACACCACGTCGGAGACCTACAGCTTCGGCGGTCGCGACGGGCGCAAGATCGGTCGCTTCGTGGCCGTCCGGACCGGCAGGTACCGCATCACCACCCCCAGCGGCTCCACCACCCGAAGCGGGGCCGACAGAGGCGTCATCGCCGTGGGCCGCAAGGGGCCCGTCGCAGGGATCATCGGAGCCGGCCTCGGCGTGCTGGGCGGCCTGGCCCTCGTCATCGTCGGCATCATCGTCATGATCGTCAGCGGCGTCCGCCGATCCCGATCTCGGCGGATGGCCCCGCCGGTGGGACCCGGGCCCGGCATGGGTGGCTGGGGCGCTCCGCCGCCGGCCCCCGGGTCCTACGGTCCTGGCTACGGTCAACCCCTGACGGGATCCGGCTCACCGCCGGGGTGGCAGCCGCCGCCCTCGACCGGGGCGTCGTCGCCGCCCGGATGGGCCCCCCCACCCGCGCCCCAGGGTTGGCCGCCGCCCGCGCCTCCGTCGACCCCGGATCACCCGCCGCCTGGTCAGCCCGGTCCGATGCCGTGACCGACCTGTTGGCCCTCACCGCCGAGCTGGTCGACATCGCATCGCCCAGCCACCACGAGGCGCCGCTGGTGGACTGGTTGTCCGCGGAGCTCGGGGGCGCCGTCGGGCTCGAGGTCGAGCGGGTGGGCGACAACCTGGTGGCCCGCACCCAGCTCGGGCGCAGCACCCGCGTGCTGCTGGCCGGCCACACCGACACCGTCCCCGCCAACGGAAACGCCCGCGCCCGACTCGACGGCGAGACGCTGTGGGGCCTCGGTTCCACCGACATGAAGGCGGGCCTCGCCGTCATGGTGGAGCTGGCCCGGTCCGTCAGCGATCCGGCGGTCGACGTGACCTATGTGTTCTACGCCGGCGAAGAGGTGGCGGCGGTCCACAACGGATTGGGTCACCTGTTCCGGGATCGGCCCGACCTGCTGGCCGCCGACGTCGCCCTGCTCGGCGAGCCGACCGGCGCCGGCATCGAGGCCGGCTGCCAGGGAACCATGCGGCTGGTGGTCACCGTGGCCGGCGAGCGCGCCCACACCGCCCGCCCGTGGATGGGCCGCAACGCCATCCACCGCCTCGGCCGGGTCCTGGCCGCCGTCGACGCCGTCCCCACCCGAGAACCGGTGATCGACGGCTGCTCGTTCCGTGAAGCCCTGCAGGCGGTGGCGGTGGGGGGTGGGGTGGCCGGCAACGTGGTGCCCGACGAAGCCACCGTCACCCTCAACCACCGCTTCGCCCCGGACCGCAGCGCCGCCGAAGCCGAAGCAGCCGTGCGGGCGGTGATCGAGCCGGTGCTGGGCGCCGGCGACCGGGTGGAGGTGGTGGACGTGGCCGACGCCGCGGGGCCGTCGCTCGACCATCCGCTCCTGCGGGCCCTGGTGGAGCGCAACGACCTCGAAGTGCGAGCGAAGCTCGGCTGGACCGACGTCGCCCGCTTCGCCGCCCATGCCATCCCGGCCACCAACTTCGGCCCCGGCGATGCCACCCTGGCCCACACCGCCGAGGAACGTGTCACCCGGGAGCCGATCGAACGCTGCTACGACGCCCTCCAGGACCTGGTGCGTCGCGGGGCGTGAACGAGCCCCGGGAACCTCGGCGTCGTCTCGGTCCGCGCCATCGCACCCGTGCGGGGACCGGTCGGCGAAGCGGGCCACCCGACGAGCAACGCTGGTGGGACCCTGCGGCCCAGGCGATCGCCGAACAGCCGGTCCTGCACCGTCGCCAGCTGGGATGGGACTGGCTCGACGCCTTGATGGTGAACAACGTGGAACGCCTCGACCCCTTCGGTCACGACGCGGCATCGGAGGCGATCCGGGCCGCCCGAGCGGCGCGCGTCCTGCGGGGGCTCGACGAGGGCCGGGCATGGCGCCGACGCAAGGAGAACACCTTGTTGGTGGCGCGTGTCGAGGTGTTCGCCGACGCTGACGAGGTGGCGCACCGCCATGCCTGGCGCGACCACGCGGAAGCGGCCCTGGATGCCACCTGGCGCCTACGCTGGCACGAGCGCGGACGGGCGCCCGGGTGGATCGAGACGCGGTGGGTGCGCATCGACGAGCGCCCCGGCGCACTGCACGCCTTTCGGGCCCACGCCGACCCGCCCGAGCCCGCTCGTTCGGTGGATTGGCTGCGGATCGAGGACCACACCGGCCACCGCAGCTCGGGCACGTTAGCCGTCTATGAGCACTTGACCCTGTGGGCCGGTGAACGTCACGGCGTGCTCACCTTGCGTCACGACCTCGACGTGGACGTGACCGGGGTGGCCGCCGCCGCGGCGGTGGCGGTCCTGGAGCGGCTGCACCTCTCTGAGACCCCCTGAGCCCTGCGTGGCGGGCGCGACGGGGACCGCCCGCCTCAGTCGAAGATGGGTCCGTCGTCGCGGGTCCGCTTCAGCTCGTAGAACCCGGGTGTGGCGGCCACCAGGACTACGCCGTCCCACAACTTGCCGGCGGCTTCTCCCTTCGGCGCCGGGGTGACGACCGGGCCGAAGAAGCTGATCCCTTCGACGGAGATGACCGGCGTGCCGACGTCCATGCCGACGCGGTCCATGCCGTCGTGGTGGGAGGCTTTGAGCTTCTCGTCCCATTCGGTGCTGTCGGCGGCGTCGGCCAGGTCGGTGGGCAGGCCGACCTCCTCGAGGGCTTCCATGATCACGGCCCTGTCGGCTTCGCGCCCGCCCGGGTGGATTCTCGTGCCGAGCGCGGTGTACAGCGGGAGGAGCACCTCGTTGCCGTGTTCGGCCTCTGCCGCGATGCACACCCGCACCGGACCCCACGCCTTGGCCATCGCCTCCTGGTAGCGCTCGGACAGGTCGTCCTTGCCCTCGTTGAGCACGGCCAGGCTCATGATGTGGAACCGCGGCTCGATGTCGCGGACCTTGGCGGCCTCCAGGATCCATCGCGAGGACATCCACGCCCACGGGCACACGGGATCGAACCAGAAGTCGGCCGTGCCGGTGCCGGTCGGTCCGTCGGTGGCGGCGGTGTCGGTGGCGGTCACGAGATCTCCAGAGCGGTCGGCGAACCAGGCCGGGGCCACGGTAGCGGTGGCCGCTGGACGTGCCACCGGAGCCGGGCGACGCCGCCATCGCGGGGCGCCCGCGGCCACCTCAGAGGCGGCGCATGACGGTGACCACCCTACCGAAGACCTGCACCTCGCCGGGATCGAACACCATCGGCTCCAGACGGGAGTTGCTAGGCACCAACACGACCTGGTCGCCTCGACGCTGGTAGGTCTTGACCGTGGCCTCCTCGCCGGGGATGCCGGCCACCACGATGTCGCCCACGGCCGGTTCGGTCCCGGCCTTCACCACGACGAGGTCTCCGGGCAGGATGCCGGCGTCGACCATGGAGTCCCCCCGCACCCGCAACATGAACAGCTCGCCGTCGCCCGTCATGTCGGCCGGGACCGGCATCAGCTCCTCCACGTTCTCCTGGGCCAACACGTCCGTGCCCGCCGCCACCTCGCCGACGAGGGGGATGTGGCGGACCGGCCGGCGCTCCACCGCCGCACCCGACGCCGGATCGAGGAGGACCTCGATGGCCCGGGGCTTGGTGGGGTCACGCCGCAGGTAGCCCATCCGCTGCAGGGAGGAGAGGTGGGAGTGGACGGTGGAGGGGGACCCCAGACCGACCTGCTGGCCGATCTCGCGAACCGAGGGTGGGTAGCCGCGGTCGCGCATGGACGCATCGATGCAGTCGAGGATCTGGCGCTGGCGGGCGGTGAGGGTCTGGTCAGCCATGGTGTGCTCCTCGAAGGGTGCCCGGGACAGCCGGGAGGGCCTGGTGGGATCACCGTAGCACCGCGCGCGTGTTCGGCCAAACGTTTGTTCGTCGAACACTTGACGGGGAACGTCCGTTCGGGTTCACTGACGAACGAACGTTCGTGGGAGGGGCGGCTCGGACGAGCCCCACCTCACTGTCACACCCCCTGAGGAACATGTCGCCATGGCCGCCATCATCGAAACCCATCCACCGTGTGGGCGCAGCGCCCCCCGCTCGCTCCACCTCGTCCTTGAGGACCGGGCGCTCGCCCGTACGGCGGTCCGCCGCCCGACCTCGCTCCCGTGGGGAGCTGTAGCGCGGGCGGCGCTCCTGGCGCTGGCCCTCGTGGTGGTCGCCGCCGCCACGGTGGCCGTCGGGCGCGGCGCCCTGGCCACCGCCGCGCCCGCACCTCCGTCCTCCGGCGTCTCCCGTGCCCAGGACCACGTCGCCGCCTCGTCTGGGGGAGCGGTGATCGTCACCGCCCGACCGGGCGACACCATCTGGTCGATCGCCCGTCGGTTCCAGCCCGAGGGCGACGTGCGGGCGCTGGTGGATCGGCTGGTGGCCGAACACGGCTCAGCGTCGCTCGAGCCCGGGGAGCGCCTCATGATCGCGCCATGACCGACCCGGCGCCACCGCCCGTGGACGGTAGCGTGGCGCCCATGCGTTGTCCGGGCTGTGCCAGCTCCGACGACAAGGTGGTGGACTCACGCCAGTCCGAGGACGGTACGTCGATCCGCCGCCGCCGGGCGTGCGTGGCGTGTGGCCGCCGCTTCACCACCTTCGAGCGGCTGGAGGAGGTGGCCCTGGTGGTGCACAAGCGCTCAGGGGACCGGGAGCCCTTCGACCGGGCCAAGGTGGTTGCGGGGTTGGGCCTGGCGACCAAGGGCCGCCCGGTGACCGCCGAACGCCAGGACCAGGTGGCCGTCGAGGTCGAGGACGCCATGCGTCTGGAGGGCACCGAGGTCACCAGCGACCAGATCGGTCGGGCGGTGCTCGATCACCTCCGGCGCCTCGACGTCGTCGCAGCGGTCCGCTTCGCCAGCGTCTACAAGGAGTTCGACGACCTGGCCGACTTCGAACGGGAGCTGGGCGAGCTCATGGCCTCTGGGGCCGCCCACCTGACCAAGCGAGCCCGCCCCTAGCGGTTCGCCGATCGGACGTAGCGGGTGAACAGGAACCCGTCGGCCTCCCAGAGGTGCGCCATGGTCATGGCCGCCAGCTGCGCGGGGGCGCCGTGCACCATGCGCAGGCCCTCGCCGCCGACGAGCAGCGGCGCGATCGTGAGATCGAGCTCGTCGACCAGTCCGGCGGCCAGGAGGTGCCCCACCAACGTGGGGCCGCCCTCGGCAAGCACCATGGCCACGCCCCGCCCGTGGAGGTCGGCGAGCAGCGTGGTCAGCGAAGCCGAACCGGTGCCGACATCCACCACCTCGGCCACCGGAGCCAGCTGTCGGCGCCGGGGCTCGGGGGCGTCGGTCACGGTGTAGACGAAGGGCCGCTCGGACGGCTCGAAGCCCACCGGGAGGTCGGTGAACAGGGACCCAGCGGGATCGAGGTCGAGCGTGGCGCTCACCACCGCCATGCGGGGGAAGGGAGCCTGGCCCCGGGCCCGGCGCTCGGTCTGGCGCTCAGGTGAGGGACGCGGGAGGCGGTAGCGCTCGGCGCGTGCCGTCCCCGCTGCCACCAGGATCACGTCGGCGACGCCGCGCAGCGCACCGAACACCTCCTTGTCTGCCGGGCTGCTCAAGGCGTGGGAGACGCCCTCGACGGCGATGGCCCCGTCGAGGCTGGCGACCATGTTCATCGCCACCCACGGTCGCCCATCTGGCGCCGGGCGGGCGATGGCCGCGTGGGCTGCGACGGGGTCCACCGGTCCCGGTTCGGGCAACAGGGCGCGCACCGCGGCACCGTACCGGCGGGCCGAGCGCCCGGCTGGCACCATGGACGCCATGTCCACCTCCACGCCCGCCGCCGCCTCCACCACCGACGTCGCGGGCGGCGGCGCCCGCACCGCCATCCGCACCTGTCCGCTGTGCGAGGCCGGTTGCGGGTTGGAGATCGCGATGGACGGCGACCAGGTAGGCCGGATCCGCGGCGACCGCCAGGACGTGTTCAGCCACGGGTTCATCTGCCCGAAGGGCTCCACCCTCCGACCGTTGCACGAGGACCCCGATCGGCTGCGCACCCCGCTGGTGCGGCGCGGCGGCGAGTTGGTCGCCGCCACTTGGGACGAGGCGTTCGTGGAGGTGGAGCGGCTGTTGCCGCCGGTGATCGAGGCCCACGGGCGTGACGCGGTGGCGGCCTACGTGGGCAACCCCAACGCCCACAACCTCTCGGGCCTGTTGTACCTGAAGCCGCTGCTGAAGGCGCTCGGCACCCGCAACGTCTACTCGGCCAGCACGGTCGACCAGCGACCCAAGGAGCTGTCGTCGGGCTGGTTGTTCGGCGGCACCCTCACCATCGCGGTCCCCGACATCGACCGCACCGACCTGTTGTTGGTGCTGGGCGCCAACCCCTACGCCTCGAACGGCAGCCTGGCCACGGCCCCGGACTGGCCCGGGCGCATCGAGGCGATGCGGGCGCGCGGTGGGCGCCTCGTGGTGGTGGATCCTCGCCGCACCCGCACCGCCGAGGAGGCTGACCAGCACCTGGCCATCCGTCCCGGCACCGACGCCCTGCTGCTCGCCGCTCTGGTCACGGCGCTGGCCCAGTCCGGCCGGATCGACGCCGGACCGGCCGCCCCGTACCTACGTGGCCTCGACGACGTGGTTGGCGCCCTCGCTCCCTTCACGCCCGAAGCGGTGGCCGGGCGAACCGGCATCGAGGCGGGGGTGACCCGTGAGCTGGCCGCGGCCCTCGCCGGCGCCCCCACCGCCGCCGTCTACGGGCGCATCGGCACCACCACCACGTCCTTCGGCACCGTGGCGAGCTGGCTGGTCGACGTGTTGAACGCCTGCACCGGCAACCTCGATCGAGCCGGTGGAGCCATGTTCACGATGCCCGCCACCGGCTCGTCCAACACGCGCGGCACCAGCCGGGTGGGACGAGGGCTGCGTACCGGGCGCCATCGCAGCCGGGTTCGGGGCCTGCCCGAGAGCCTGGGGGAGCTGCCGGTGGCCTGCCTGGCCGAGGAGATCGACACGCCCGGGGAGGGTCAGGTCCGGGCGCTCGTCACGGTGGCGGGCAACCCGGTGGTGTCCACGCCGAACGCCGGTCGCCTCGACGCCGCCATGGCCGGCCTCGACGCCTACGTGGCCGTCGACTGCTACGTGAACGAGACCACCCGCCACGCCGATGTCATCCTGCCGCCGCCGAGCCCCCTGCAGAAGGGCCACTACGACCTGGCTCTGTTGCAGTTGGGCGTGCGCAACGTGGCCAACTACTCCCCACCGGTGCTACCCCTCGACGACGGCCAGCCCGACGAGTGGCAGATCCTGGCCCGCCTGGCCCTGGTGATCAGCGGGTACGGCGCCACCGCTGACCCGGGCGTCGTCGACGACCTGGCGGTCGAGTCCCTGCTGGGCGCCGCCGTCGCCGACGAGCACGGCCCGGTGCACGGCCGCGACACCGCAGAGCTCCTGGCCGCACTCCGCCCCCGGACCGGCCCCGAACGCCTGCTCGACGTGATGTTGCGCACCGGTCCCTACGGCGACGGCTTCGGTACCCGCGTCGACGAGGTGGCGCCCGGGGTGGCACCGCTCAGCCTCGGCGTCCTGGTCGACCACCCCCACGGCGTGGACCTCGGTCCGCTCGAACCTCGCCTGCCCGACGTGTTGCGCACCCCGAGCGGCCTGGTGGAGCTCGACGCCCAGGCGCTGGTGGACGACCTTCCCCGCCTCGCCGCCGAACTCGAACAGCCGGTCCCTGACGCCGTGCTCGTCGGGCGGCGGGACCTGCGCTCCAACAACTCCTGGATGCACAACATCGAGGTCCTGGTCAAGGGTCGGCCCCGCTGCACGTTGCACGTCCACCCCGACGACGCCGCTCGCTGGGGCCTCGCCGAGGGAGGCCTCGCCACGTTGGCCGGACGCGTCGGGCACCTGGTCGCGCCCGTCGAGGTCACCACCGACGTCCGACCGGGCGTGGTGAGCCTGCCCCACGGGTGGGGCCACGACGCCGATGGCGCCCGCATGGAGGTGGCCCGCCGCCACGCCGGGGTCAACGCCAACCTGGTCGCTGACGACGAGGCGATCGACCCGTTGTCGGGCAACGCCGTGCTCAACGCCATCCCCGTCACCGTTACCGCAGCTGTCGCGTCCCGTGCCCCTGACCACGCAGCGTCGACCCCTGTGTCCTCGTGACCGTCGAGGGTGACCATCCACCGGCGTGTGGATGAACCGGGGAGGAATACTCGCGAAATACACAGGGTTGTTCCCCTTCCAATGCACAGGCTCGGGCGCGTACCTTGGTGCGTGGCGTCACGCGGATGCCGGACCGGACGACCGGATGAGTGGTGTGGGGACCTTCTCCCGTCAGAGATGAGAGAAGGAAGCAACGAAGGAGCCGAGGTTGCGCCGCCCCCGACGCAGCCCCTCCTTCGTCCTGGTCGCCCGAACCCCCGGCCCGGCATCCGCTGGCTGCCGGGCCCGCACCAGCGGCGACGATCGAAAGAATCCCCGACAACCCGTTGACATCGGTGTAGTTACCGTGGTGTAGTTCGATCCTACATGTTGTGGTGCTCGGGCCCCAGGGGATGTCCGGGCCACAACGGGTTGTGGTTCCCGAACCGAACCGGCCGGCAACGTCGCCAGCACAACGATCCGCCTCACCGACCGCCCCCTCATCCACCTCCACCCCGCAGCTTCGAGGAGCACCGCACCATGGCCCTGGCCCCCACCGAGACCGGCATCGGCATCCGCCGCCACTTCACCAGCGAGGGCGTGCACCCCTATGACGACGTCACCTGGGAGCGGCGCGACGCCCGCATCACCAACTTCCGGGACGGCTCGGTCGCCTTCGAGCAGGTCGACGTCGAGTTCCCCGCCTCCTGGTCGCTCAACGCCACCAACATCGTGGCCCAGAAGTACTTCCGGGGCACGCCGGGCACGCCCGAGCGCGAGACGTCGCTGCGCCAGGTGATCGACCGGGTGGCCGACACGATCACCGACTGGGGGATCGAGGGCGGGTACTTCCTCGACGACCGCGAGGCCGCGGCCTACCGCGACGAGCTCAAGCACCTGCTCGTCCACCAGAAAGCGGCGTTCAACTCCCCGGTGTGGTTCAACATCGGCGTGGCCGGCGTGCCCCAGCAGGGCTCGGCCTGCTTCATCCTCTCCGTGGACGACGACATGGACTCCATCCTGAACTGGTACCGGGAAGAGGGCGTGATCTTCAAGGGCGGCTC